>WPCK01046665.1_pt1 | contig 59342 bp, 50 predicted proteins | sample 5399851 | NCBI WGS metagenome assembly WPCK01 (sample SAMN12869471, study PRJNA574797) | sludge metagenome | isolation source: wastewater treatment of pH11 | place: China:Beijing | collected 2019-05-20
GTCGACGGCGAGGGCGGCCACGTCGGTCAGGGCCCGGGCGTCGAGGTCCCAGCGCTCGTAGGGCAGGGCCCAGGACACCCCGACCACGTCGCCGGGGCCCAGGGTCTCGACCACGAGGTCCCCCCGGCCCGGAGCGTGCACGGAGAGCGCGACCCGGCCCTCGACCAGGACATACAGCCGGTCGGCCCGCTCGCCGGCCCGGAAGAGGTGGTCGCCGGCGGCGAATCGGGCCTCCTCGGCCCACGCGGCGACCCGAGCGAGATCGCCCTCGGACGCCCCGGCGAACAGCGCCACTCCGGCGAGGAGGTCGCGGGTGCTCACTGGTCCACCGGGGTGAGGCGCAGCGCCGACACCTCTTCGGTCAGGTCGATGCCCACCGGGCACCAGGTGATGCAGCGGCCACAGCCCACACAGCCGGATTCGCCGAACTGGTCCTCCCAGGTGGCCAGCTTGTGGGTGAGCCACTGGCGGTAGCGGTGGTGCACCGTGTCCCGCACGCTGCCCTCGCCCAGGTGGGAGTGGTCGAGGCTGAAGCACGACTCCCAACGGCGACTCCGCTCGGTCCACTCGCCCAGGAGGTCGGTTCGGTCCTCGACGGTGGTGCAGAAGCAGGTGGGGCACACCAGGGTGCAGTTGCCACAGGACAGGCATCGGTCGGCGACGTCGTCCCATCGGGGGTGCTCCAGGACGCCGAGCAGCGCGTCATGGAGACCCTCGGTCTCGAGCGCGCGCTTGCCCCAGCCCGGCAGGGGCTGGACGATGCGGTAGCGGGTCTCGCCGACCCGGCCCGGCAGCACCGAAGGCGAGCCCCCGCTCATGGTGTTGGTGACGTCCATCAGCTCGAGCGTGAAGCGCGGGTCGGGCAGCGCCCCCGCCGCACCCACCCGCTCGCGCGCCGCATCGGTCTCGAAGCCCTCGGCGGCAAAGGCCGGGTTGTCCTGGCGGGCGAGCGCGAGCAGGCTGTCGACGTCCGCACCCAGCGCAATCGGCTGGGCAAGCGCTACGCCGCTGGTGGCGAGGCAGGCAAACACGCTCGCCAGGCGCATGAAGGCGCTCATTGGATCTTCCTGTGCCGCGTGCTTACTGCACGACCTCGACATCGCGCGCGGTGTAGCGGCGCCCTTCCTTGCCGGCGATGAAGCGGATGCGGTCGCCGACCTTGAGTGCATCGACCAGCGCAGCGTCCTCGACCTCGAAGGCCATGGTCATCGGTGGCATGCCGAGGTTCTCGAGCGGGCCATGGGCGATCGTCACTCTTTTGCCGGCCTTGTCGAGGCGCTTGACCTCGCCCTCGGAGGGCGCGAACTGGGCTGCATCCGCAGCCTTCGCCGCTGCCGGGGCGCCGTGGCCATGGTGGGCGTCATGCCCTTGCTGGGCCTGTACCGGTGCTGACGCGAGCCACAGCGCAATGATGGCGCCCGCAGCCAGGGTCGCGATGAAGGCTCGGGTGAGTGTTGTGGTGTGAATCGTTGCCGGCTTGGTCTGCATCGTCGCTCTCCTTGTCGTGTCGTGCCGGCACACGCCGGCCCGCCCGCCATTGCTGGGGTTCGGTGCAGTATGGGTAGCGCCAGCCGACACCAGGCTGACGGGAGCATTACATTCCTGTCAGCTTTCCCCTGTCGCGATCGCGCGAGGCACAATGCCCGCCATGAAGATCCTCATCGTCGAAGACGAACCGAAAACCGGTGACTACCTGCGCCAGGGCCTGGCCGAGGCCGGCTTCGTCGTCGATCTCGCCCGCGACGGGCTGGACGGCCTGCACCTGGGACTGAATGGCGACTACGACCTGGTCGTGCTCGACGTCATGCTGCCCACGCTGGACGGCTGGGGGGTGCTGCAGACCCTGCGCCGCAGCGGGCGCGAGATGCCGGTGCTGTTCCTGACCGCGCGCGACCAGGTGGAAGACCGCGTGCGCGGGCTCGAACTCGGCGCCGACGACTACCTGGTGAAGCCTTTCGCGTTCTCCGAGCTGCTCGCGCGTGTGCGCACCCTGCTGCGCCGCAGCCGCAACAAGGAGCCCGAGCTGCTGCGCGCCGCCGACCTCGAGCTCGACCTGCTGCGTCGCCGCGTCAGCCGGGCCGGCCAGCGCATCGAACTCACCGCCAAGGAGTTCGCCCTGCTCGAGCTGCTGCTGCGCCGCCAGGGCGAGGTGCTGCCGCGCTCGCTGATCGCCTCCCAGGTGTGGGACATGAACTTCGACAGCGACACCAACGTCATCGAGGTCGCGGTACGCCGGCTGCGTGCCAAGGTGGACGAGCCCTTCGAGCCCAAGCTCATCCGCACCGTGCGCGGCATGGGTTACGTGCTGGAGGCGGCGGAGGAAGCATGAGGCTGCCACCCGGCCTGTCGCTGACCGCCCGCCTCGCGCTGCTGTTCGCGGCGCTGACGGCAAGCCTGCTGATCACGGTCGGCGTCGTCATCGGCCGTGCGGTAGAGCACCACTTTCAGGAACTGGACGACCATGAGCTGGTGGGAAAACTCACCCTGGTCGCCAACCTGCTGCAGGGCGCAGATGCCGTGCTACCGCTGGCCGAACGCCTGTCGCGCCTTGACGACGCCTTCGCCGGGCACGACATGGTGGCGATGCTGTTGCTCGACGCGGAGGGTCGCGTATTGCATGCAATCCAGCCAGACTTCTTTACGCCTGCCCAGCTCGCCGGCAAGGACTTGCCTGCCGGCAGTGTGCCGTGGACACAAGGGGGCCACCAGGTCATCGGCCGCGCCGAACGCATCACGCTGCAGGCGGGCATGGAAGGACACGCCAGCAGCAGCGACGGTGCTGCGGACATGACGGCGCTGGTGGCACTCGACGTCTCGCACCACATCCACTTCCTCGACGAATTGCGCCGCGGCCTGTGGCTGGGCATCTCGCTCGCCGCCATCACCGCCGCCCTGCTCGGCTGGCTTGCAGCTCACCGCGGCCTGGCGCCGCTGCGCCGAGTCAGCGCCACCGCCCGCCAGCTGTCGGCCCAGCGTCTAGACGAGCGCCTGGTCGAGGACGACGCCCCCGCCGAAGTGCGCGAACTGGTCGAAGCCTTCAACGGCATGCTGGCGCGCCTGGAAGCGTCCTTCCGCCGCCTGTCGGACTTCTCCGCCGACATCGCCCACGAGCTGCGCACGCCGGTGTCAAACCTGATGACGCAGACCCAGGTCGCGCTGACACGCAGCCGCAGCACAGACGAATACCGCGAGGTGCTGGCCTCCAACATGGAGGAGTTCGAGCGCATCGCGCGCATGGTCGCCGACATGCTCTTCCTCGCCCAGGCCGAGGACGGCCGTCTGCCCGGTGCGAGCGAAGCCGTGGCACTCGCCGACGAGGCCACGGCGCTGATCGAGTTCTACGACGCGCTCGCCGAGGCGCAGGGGGTGCGCATCGTAGTCGAGGGTACGGCGAGCGTGCGCGGCGACCGCCTGATGCTGCGCCGGGCGCTCTCCAACCTGCTGTCGAACGCGCTGCGCCATACGCCGGCGGGCGGCAACATCCGCATCGGATTGCGGCACGACGGCGGCGAGGCGGAGGTCCGCATCGACAACGACGGCGAGCCGATCCCCCCCGAACAGATCGAGCGCATCTTCGACCGCTTCCACCGCGGCAGCGCCGACCGCCGCAGCCATGGCGAAGGCGCCGGTCTGGGCCTCGCGATCACGCGTTCGATCGTGCACGCGCACGGCGGCCGCATCTGGGCGGACAGCGCAATGGCAGCAGGCACGACGCGCGGCACCACCACCTTCACCCTGCGCCTGCCGGCAAACCTCAGCGCAGCGCGGCATACCGCCGCGCCCCATGGATCCACACTGGAGTCTGCACCATGAAACCATCCACCCCATCGACCCCATCGCCCGTACCGGGCCTGCGCAGCCTCGTCGCCGCCGGCCTGCTCAGCCTCGCCACTGTCGTCCCGGCCTTCGCAGCCGGGGACGAAGTCGTCATGTTCAAGGACCCCAACTGCGGCTGCTGCGGCAAGTGGGCCGAGCACATGCGCGAGCACGGCTTCAGGGTCAAGGAAGTGGCCACCAGCCAGATGGGCCAGATCAAGCACGAGGCCGGCGTGCCGCAGGCGCTGGGTTCCTGCCACACGGCCACGGTGGGCGGTTATGTGGTCGAGGGCCACGTGCCTGCAGCCGACGTGCGCCGCATGCTCACCGACAAGCCTGCCATCGCCGGCATCTCGGCACCCGGCATGCCGCTCGGCTCGCCCGGCATGGAAGGCCCCTACCCGGCCGAGCGCTACGACGTGGTCAGTTTCGACGCCGAAGGCAGGACAGCGGTGTTCGCCAGCCACTGAGCCCAACCTCCGGTGGCGCCCACACACCGCGCTTCAGGGTAGGAGCGGCGCCAGCCGCGAGCTTTTCGGAGCTTGCGACACACCTCGCCGCCTTCAACCCCTCGCGGCTGGCGCCGCTCCTACGGGAAACCGTCACGCACGTCGCCCGCTGTAGGAGCGGCGCCAGCCGCGAGCTTTTCGGGGCTTGCGACACACCTCGCCGCCTTCGACCCCTCGCGGCTGGCGCCGCTCCTACAGGGGGGCGCGACACGCGCTGCGGTTTGCGGTTGGGGCGGGCGGGGCAAGAGCGCTTCAACCGGGCAGCTGCCCTCGAACGGCGCGCTTCTCTTCCCTGCGCACGAATGCCAGCTTGCTTTCGCGCGCGCGCAGCTGACCGCAACCGGCATCGACGTCCTGCCCGGCAGACTGGCGCAGCTTGGTGAGGATGCCGCGGCGGTGCAGGCTGCGTGCGATGGCGGCGGCACGCTCGGCATCCGGGCGGCGATAGGCGAGGCCGTCGACGGTGTTGAAGGGGATCATGTTCATCACCGCGTACTTGCCGGCAAGCAGGCGTGCGATGCCTTCGATCTCGTCCTCGCCGTCATTGACACCTTCGATCAGCGTCCATTGGTACTGGATGGGATAGCCGGTGGCGCGCGCCCAGGCTTCGCCGAGCTCGACCAGCTCGCCAGGGTCGATGCGCGGTGCGCGCGGCAGCAGCTGCGCGCGCAGCGCCGCCTTGGTGGTGTGCAGCGACAGCGCGAGTGCAGGCTTGACCTGCATCTGCGGCAAGCGCTCGAACACACGCATGTCGCCGACGGTCGACAGCACCAGGTTCTTGTGCGGGATGGCACCCTCGGTGCCGAGCAGTTCGATCGCCTCAGCCACCGCGTCCAGGTTGTGCGCCGGCTCACCCATGCCCATGAACACCACTTTGTGCACCCGGCGCTGGCGGCGCGCCAGTGCCACCTGGGCGACGATCTCGGCGCTGCCGAGCTGGCGCAGCAGGCCATCCTTGCCGGTCATGCAGAACACGCAGCCTACTGCGCAGCCGAGCTGGGTGGACACGCACAGGCCGTCGCGCGGCAGCAGCACGCTCTCCACCGTCTGGCCGTCGGCAAGTTCGACCAGCAGGCGGGTGCCGTCCTCACCGGGGTGCTCGGAGCGCACGCGGGCGAGCGCGAGCAGCTCCGCTTCGAGCGCGGGCAAGGCGGCCTGCAAGGCCTTGGGCAAGCGGTTCGAGTCGGTGTGCGGGCCGGCATCGAGCGCGCGCCCCTGCAGCCAGGCGCGCAGCAAGCGGCCTTCGTGACTGGGGCGGGCGCCGAGCGTACGCAGGCGCTGGCGGATGGCGTCGATGTTCATGGCGCGCGATGCTAGCACTGCAGCGGCGGCTCTGCCTGCACGCGGGCGGATTCGCGAGGCCAGTGCCCCGCACTCCGGCCGTATAATCAATGCCATTCGACACGAGGAATCATGCATGTCCGATCTGCGCTTCGAAGGCACCCGCGACTACGTCGCCACGCCCGACCTCATGCTCGCGGTCAACGCCGCCATCCGCCTGCAACGCCCGCTGCTGATCAAGGGCGAGCCCGGCACTGGCAAGACCATGCTTGCAGAACAGGTCGCCGATGCCCTTGGTCTGCCCTTGCTGCAGTGGCACATCAAGTCCACCACCAAGGCCCAGCAGGGCCTGTACGAATATGACGCGGTGTCGCGCCTGCGTGACTCTCAGCTCGGCGACGACCGCGTCCGCGACATCTCCAACTACATCGTCAAGGGTGTGCTGTGGCAGGCCTTCGAAGCCGAGCGCCCGACCGTGGTACTGATCGACGAGATCGACAAGGCCGACATCGAGTTCCCGAACGACCTGCTGCGCGAACTCGACCGCATGGAGTTCCATGTATACGAGACGCGCCAGACCATCCAGGCCCGCCACCGGCCGATCGTGTTCATCACCTCGAACAATGAGAAGGAACTGCCCGACGCCTTCCTGCGCCGCTGCTTCTTCCACTACATCCGCTTCCCCGATCGCGACACCATGCAGCGCATCGTCGATGTGCATTTCCCGGCGATCCGCAAGGAGCTGCTCACCGAGGCGCTCGAAGTCTTCTTCGGCCTGCGCGACGTCCCCGGGCTGAAGAAGAAGCCCTCCACGTCCGAACTGATCGACTGGCTCAAGCTGCTGGTCGCCGAGGACATCCCGCCCGAGGCCCTGCGCAGCACGGACAACAAGACGGTCATCCCGCCCCTGCACGGCGCCCTGCTCAAGAACGAACAGGACATGCACCTGTTCGAGCGCCTGGTATTCATGGCACGCCACAATCGCTGAGCGAACCCACCATGTTCAAGGCACTGCTCGCCTGGCTGTTCGGCCGCGGCAAACCGTCGGCGGCCCCGCTACGCACGGCGACGGACGGGTTCGACAAGCTCAACCGCGACGCCCCGCTGCGCGCGACAACCCCCGACCTGAGCGCCGACGGCATCGTCACCTTCCTGTGCCGCGAAGCCGTCCTCGGGCGCAACCAGCGCATCGCCGGCTACCAGTTCATGCTGCAGGAGGGCACGCGGGCGCGCATCCGCCACAGCAACCGGCGGGTGCACCACGTCTATGCCGAAGTGCTGGTGCGCAACCTGATCAACGCCGATATCGGTGAACTCCTCGGGCACCGCATCGCCTTCATCGACGTACCGGACTCCTTCCTCACCGCCCCCTGCCTCGCGCACCTGCCAGCGGCGAACGTGGTCCTCATTCCCACCGCGCTGCCCGACGCAGGCGCGCCGGATTTCGACAGCCTGCGGCGCACGGTCGAGGACCTGCGCAAACGCGGCTTCAGGCTTGGCCTGCACGACCCCAACGTCGTCACCGAATTCAACGGCCTGCTGCCCTGGGCCGACTTCATCATCGCCCATGCGCAGGGCCTGGATGCCCGCCGTGGCCTGCAGCTGAGCAACATCGCCCTCGAGGTTGCGCCCAACGCGCGCCTGCTGGTGCGCGAACTGCCCTCGATCGAGGAGTTCCGGTTCAGTTTCAAGCTCGGCGCGAGCCTGTTCCAGGGCCCCTTCATCACCCGCCGCGAGGACTGGACCGAGCGCGAACTCGGCCCCAGCACACTGCGCATCGGCACCCTGATCGCCCGCCTGCGCGCCGACGCCGATACCCACGAGCTGGCCGAGCTGCTCAAGCAGGACGCTGCCCTGTCGCTGCGCCTGCTGCGCTACATCAACTCGGCTGCCAATGCGCTGCCGCAAAGCGTGTCCTCGATCGAGAACGCGCTCGCGCTGCTCGGCCGCGAAAAGCTCTACCGCTGGCTGATCCTGCTCGTCTGCAGCACGGCAACCGAAAGCGAGCGCGGCGGCGCGGCGCTGGAGACGGCGCTCGTCCGCGGCCGCATGATGGAACTGCTCGCCGCCGCGCACCCGAGCGCCGAGCGTGACGCCCTGTTCCTCGTCGGCCTGCTGTCGCTCATCGACGTGATCCTGCAGGTTCCGCTCGACAAGGCGCTGGCGCCGCTGGCCCTCAGCGCCGACATCGATGCTGCCGTCCGCGGCAAGGGGGGCCCTCTCCACGACCTGCTCCAGCTCGCCATTGCCTGCGAGCGAACCCAGGGCGACGGCCTGGCCGAAGCTGCCGAGCGCTGCGGCATCTCGCCCGAGCAGGCCACGGAGTGCCACATGCAGGCCCTGTCCTGGGCGATGCAGATACAGGACTGAGGCCCACGCCAGCGGAGCTGCCGATGCTGATCGATTTTTTCCTGCACCTGAAGGCACGCAAGCTGCCGGTGTCGACGCGCGAGTTCCTCACCGTGCTCGAGGGGATGAAGGCGCACGTGTGCGGCCCCTCCATCGACGACTTCTACCACTTTGCACGCACCTGCCTGGTGAAGGACGAAGCGCTCTACGACCGCTTCGACCAAGCCTTTGGCGAGTACTTCAAGGGGGTCACCGAGCTCCCCGGCCTCGATGTGGACCTGCCCGAGGAGTGGCTGCGGGCAATGGCACGCAAGCACCTCAGCCCCGAGGAGCGCGCACAGCTGGAAAAGCTCGGCTGGGACAAGCTGATGGACGAGTTCCGCAAGCGCCTGCAGGAGCAAAAAGGACGCCACCAGGGCGGCAACAAATGGATCGGCACCGGCGGCAGTTCGCCCTTCGGCAACAACGGCACCCACCCGGAAGGCATCCGCGTCGGAGGCGAATCGGCGGGCAACCGCACGGCGGTCAAGGTGTGGGACAAGCGCGAGTTCCGCAACCTGGACGACTCGGTGGAACTGGGCACCCGCAACATCAAGGTTGCCCTGCGCCGGCTGCGCCGCTTCGCCCGCCAGGGCGCGTCCGAGGAGCTCGACCTCGACGGCACGATCGCCGCCACCGCACGCAACGCCGGCTGGCTGGACCTGATGATGCGGCCAGAGCGCCACAACGCGGTCAAGGTGCTGCTCTTCCTCGACGTTGGCGGCTCGATGGACGACCACGTCAAGATCTGCGAGGAGCTGTTCTCGGCCTGCCGGCTCGAGTTCAAGCACCTCGAGTACTTCTACTTCCACAACTGCGTCTACGAGGGTGTCTGGCGCGACAACCGCCGCCGGCACGCCGAGCGCACACCGCTACTCGACGTCATCCACAAGTACGGGCCGGACTACAAGCTCATCTTCGTCGGTGATGCCACCATGAGCCCCTACGAGATCCTGCATCCGCATGGCTCGGTCGAGCACATGAACGCCGAGCCGGGCGCCACCTGGCTGCGGCGGCTGCTCGACGCCTACCCGGCAGCGGCCTGGCTCAACCCGGAACCGGAACGCCTGTGGCCCTACCGCAAGTCGATCGAGCTGATCCACCAGATCGTCGGCGGACGCATGTACCCGATGACGCTCGATGGCCTGGCGCGCGCCATGCAGGGGCTGTCAAGAAAGCACTAGGAGCATCCAGATGCGGTGCCCTGGCACGCCACAATGCCGGGCGCACACAAAAAAAGAGCGGCCGGTCGGCCGCTCAAGCTGCTGTCCGCACAAGTGCAAGAAACACTGTGTGTAAGACACGGTCGGGACGTTCCGACCGTGCCAGGCGGAACATCGCTCATTCGGTGAAGGGCAAGGGCTGCATGCCAAAGCCTTCGTCAAGATTCTTGATCTGGCGCAGCAGCTTGTCGAGCTCGCTTTGAAGGCTCTCCAGGCCCGCCTCATCCATCAGCCGCAAGGCCTCGGGCAAAACCCCGCGCGCCGGAGATGGCGCCCGCGCCAGCAGTGCCTGGCCCTCGTCGGTAAGGTAGAGACGGACGACGCGCTGGTCGACAGTGGTGCGCTCCTTGCGAAGCAAGCCCGCAGTCTCGAGCCGATCGACCATGTTGGACGTGGTCGATTGATGCAGCGCCATGCGGTTGGCGAGCTCGCCCACCCGCAGGCCAGCTGACTCCTTGAGTTCCTGCAGAGCCCATAGCTGCGCCCCTGTCACTCCACTCTGGCGCTCGATCCACTGGGAGTGGCGCTGCGCCGTGCGGATCAGGATCCTGAAACGCTGCAGCACCGAAAGCGGGGTCACCGGCGCGGCCGGCTTGCTTGCTCTTGCTTGGTTTTCCACTGTCTGAATCTCGCTCGGACTATATTTGCTCAAAGCTTCATTGTCAAAAAAACATCATTGCCTGCCACGGCGTCTATGGTAACGGTATCGTTCACCTTTCGCATGTGCAGCATGCACGCAACGAGCCCGGTTCAGTCGTCAGCGCCCCTCCGGAACGGCGCCATGCTGTACCGCAACAGAGCCCTCATGAGCCCCGACCCGAAACTCGATACGCCGACCCGAACTCGCTGGAGCCTGAGCCGGCTGTTACGCGGCGGTCGCCGCTACGCCCTGCCCTGGCTCTCGCTGCGCCGCTGGCGTGTCCGCTTGCTGCTGGTTGGCGCCGCCTTGTTCGCGGGGCTGCTCGCAATCGCCTTCGCGATCGGTGCCGAGCTTGCCATCGAGGCCCACGCCGGCGTGATGCGCGAGCGCCCCTGGCTGAGCCTGATCGTCGCGCCAGCAGGCTTTGCTGCGCTCGCCTGGGTATCACGGCGTTTCTTTCCCGGGACGGAAGGCAGCGGCATCCCTCAGGCCATCGCCGCCTCCCTCTCCGACGACGGGCGGGTACGCAAGCAGCTGCTGTCGCTGCGCATCGCGATCGCAAAGGTATTCCTGACGCTGGGCGGCCTGCTGTCGGGCGCTTCGATCGGGCGCGAAGGCCCCTCGATCCAGATCGGTGCCTCGATCATGCACATGCTGGCGAGCCGAAAGCGGCACCGGCGCATCGCGTCGAGCCGCGACCTCATCGTCGCCGGCAGCGGCGCAGGCGTGGCCGCGGCCTTCAACACCCCGCTCGGCGGCATCATGTTCGCAATCGAGGAGATGTGCCGCTACCGTGCCTTCCGCGCCAACAGCACCACGCTCACCGCGGTCATCTTCGCCGGTCTGATGTCACTGGCCGTGCTTGGCAACTACACCTACTTCGGCCGCACCCTGGCCACGATCGGCTGGCCCGACGGCATCTGGCCGGTGCTGCTGTGCGGCGTGGTCGGCGGCCTGCTCGGCGGCGGCTTCTCACGCGTGCTGATCGCCTCGGCGCGCGGCCTGCCCGGGCGAGTGGGCGTCATCGCGCAGACGCAGCCGGTGCGCTTTGCCGCGTTCTGCGGCCTGCTCACCGGCCTGATCGGCGTCGCCAGCGGCGGCCTGACATACGGCACGGGGTATGCCGAATCCAAGGCTGCGCTCGAAGGCAGCGCCGCGCTGCCGATGGCCTTCATGCTGATGAAGATGGCGGTGATCTGGCTGGCTTTCGTGTCGCGCATCCCGGGCGGCGTGTTCGCACCCGCGCTCGCCGTGGGCGCCGGACTGGGATCGGACATCGCCATGCTGCTGCCCGGCGAACCCGACCCGGCCATCCTGGTCCTGGGCATGGTGGCCTTTCTTGCCGCCATGACACAGACGCCGATCACCTCCTTCGTGATCGTCATGGAGATGACGGCCAACCACCAGATGCTGCTGCCGCTGATGGCGACGGCGGTGGTGGCGCATGGCGTATCGCGCTCGGTCGCCCCGGTCCCGCTCTACCATGCACTCGCCTACCCCTGGCTGCGGCGGGCGGAAGGACGGGTCCAGCCCCCCGTACCAGATACCGCTGCGCCCTCGACAGCCGAGTCTCCAGCGGCCCCGGCTACGCAGGAGGCGCCCATCTCTCCCCTGGGCGTGGGCAATGCCGAGACTGCGGGCAACATGCAGGACATGCCCTCGACCGCCAGGAACAAGGAGGGGGCGCCCTGACGGACACCCCCTCCCGTGAAGCCGGCGGCCTGACCCGCAGCGCCGGTATGGGCCCGCTTTAGCTGCCGCTCATCGCCATCATCAGCTGGTTGATGCGCTTGACGAAGGTCGCCGGGTCGTCGAGCGTGCCGCCCTCGGCCAGCAGGGCCTGGTCGAACAGCACCGCTGCCCAGTCGTCGAAGTGCTTGTCCTCGTACTTCAGGCGCAGCACCGCCGGATGGCTCGGGTTGATCTCGAGGATGGGCTTGGAGACCGGCGCGTTCTGGCCCGCGGCCTTGAGGATGCGGGCGAGGTTCATGCCCAGATCGTGCTCGTCGGCCACCAGGCAGGCGGGCGAATCGGTCAGGCGCAGGGTCACCTTCACGTCCTTCACGCGCTCGCCCAGGCTCGCCTTCATCTTGTCGAGCAGTTCCTTGTACTCGTCAGCGGCCTTCTCGGCTTCCTTCTTCTCGGCCTCGTCCTCCAGTGCGCCCAGGTCCAGGCCGCCCTTGGCGACGGAGACCAGCGGCTTGCCGTCGAACTCGGTGAGGTTGCCGGTCACCCACTCATCGACACGGTCCGACAGCAGCAGCACCTCGATGCCCTTCTTGCGGAAGACCTCGAGATGCGGGCTGTTCTTCGCGGCATTGAAGGTCTCGGCGGTGACGAAGTAGATCTTGTCCTGGCCTTCCTTCATGCGGCCGATGTAGTCGGCCAGCGAGACGACCTCGTCCGCCGTGTCGAGCTGGGTCGAGGCGAAGCGCAGCAGGCCAGCGATCTTCTCCTTGTTGGCGAAGTCCTCACCCACGCCTTCCTTCAGCACCTTGCCGAAGGCCTTCCAGAAGTCGGCGTACTTCTCCTTGTCGGCAGCCTCCTCGCTGTTGGCCAGACCTTCCAGCATCGACAGCACCTTCTTCGTGCAGCCCGAGCGGATGGTGTCGATGTCCTTCGACTCCTGCAGGATCTCGCGCGACACGTTGAGCGGCAGGTCGGCCGAATCGACCACGCCGCGCACGAAGCGCAGGTAGGTCGGCATCAGCTTCTCGGCGTCGTCCATGATGAAGACGCGCTTCACGTACAGCTTGATGCCGTGCTTGGCGTTGCGGTCCCACAGGTCGAAGGGCGCGTTCTTCGGGATGTAGAGCAGGTTGGTGTATTCATGGCGGCCCTCGACGCGCGAGTGGGTCCACGCCAGCGGCTCGTCGAAGTCGTGCGCAACGTGCTTGTAGAAGGCCTTGTACTCGTCATCCGTGATGTCGTTCTTGGCCCGGGCCCACAGGGCGTTGGCCTGGTTGACGGTCTCGTCCTCGTCCGTGAGCACCTGCTTCTTCTGCTCGTCGTTCCACTCCTCCTTCTTCATCACGATCGGCTGCACGATGTGATCGGAGTACTTGCGGACCAGGCTCTTGAGCTTCCACGACGACAGCAGGTCTTCCTGGCCTTCGCGCAGATGCAGGGTGATCTCGGTGCCGCGGCCGGCCTTGTCGACCTGCGCCACGGTGTAGGCGCCAGCTTCATCGCCGGCCATCGAGCATTCCCACCTCACACCCTCGCCGGCAGCCAGGCCGGCGCGACGGGTGAGCACGGTGACGCGATCGGCGACGAGGAAGGCGGAGTAGAAGCCGACGCCGAACTGGCCAATGAGGTTGGCGTCCTTCTTCTGGTCGCCGGTGAGCTGGCCGAAGAACTCGCGCGTACCGGACTTGGCGATGGTGCCCAGGTGGGCAATGGCTTCGTCGCGGCTCATGCCGATGCCGTTGTCGGCGATGGTGATGGTCCTGGCCTCGGCATCGAAGCCGATGCGGATCTTCAGCTCGGCGTTGTTTTCGTACAGGCTGCCGTTGTCGAGGGCTTCGAAACGCAGCTTGTCGCAGGCATCGGATGCGTTCGAGACCAGCTCACGCAGGAAGATCTCGCGATTGGAATACAGCGAGTGGATCATCAGGTGAAGCAACTGCTTCACCTCGGCCTGGAAGTTCAGGGTCTGGGACGACGCGTTGTTCGGGTTCTGTACTTCGGACATGTGACTGCGGCTCCGTCTGTTTGATCAGGACGGAGCCGCAGATGGGGGCGGTGCTCCCACTTTCAAGGGCCTGCCCGGGCATGCGGGGCGGGCGCTCAGCAGCGGAAGCGGCCGACGAGCTGGTTGAGGTCACCTGCCAGTTGCTCCATGCGCTCCGCCAGCTGAGCCATCGAGGCCATCTCGGCCGTGGTGTCCTGCGCCATCGAGGTGATCCGCTCGACCTGCTGGGCGATCTCGGTTGCTGCGGCGCGCTGCTCGCGGGTGGCGAAGGCCACACCGCGGATCTTCTCCAGCGCCTCGCCGGCGCCGGACCTGATCTGATGCAGGGACTCGGACGTCTCATCGACGAGCACCACGCCGCCCTCGACCTGCGCCGTCACCTCGGCCATGGCATCGACCGTGCCCTTGGTCTCGGTCTGGATGCCCTCGATGACCTGCTCGATCTGAACCGTCGCCGCGGCCGTGCGCTCGGCCAGGCCGCGCACCTCGTCGGCAACGACCGCAAAGCCGCGCCCCTGCTCGCCGGCCCTGGCGGCCTCGATCGCCGCGTTGAGGGCCAGGAGGTTGGTTTGCCCGGCGATCTCCTTGATCACGTTGGCGATCGACCCCACTTCGTCCGCACGCAGGACCAGGTTCTGCAGCTTGCCTGCAGCCGCCCCGACCTTGGCAGCGATCGAGTTCATCTCCGTGACCACTCGCTCGGCCCGCGCCGCGCCCTCATGGGCCAGCTCGGACGTCGTCGCCGAGTTCTCCTCGGCATGGCGGGCGCCATCCGAGATGTGCTCCACGCTCACCGTCATCTCCTCGACCGCGGCTGCGATGGCAGCGGTCGAGTCGGTCTGCACGGCCGACGCCTTGGACACCACCCGCGCGACCTCAGAGATGTCCCGCACGGTATCGGTCAGCCGCCCCGAACCCTGGCCGATTTCGCCCACCATGGCGCGCAACTGGCCAAGCATGGTCGACAGCGTACCAAGCAGGCTGTCTGCGCCCGCGCGATTGGCGACCCTGACATCGAGCTGACCCGCAGCGGCCTGGCGCATGACCTCGTTGGCATAGGCCGGTTCACCGCCGAGCGCACGGACCACGCCCCTCACCACCCACCACGAGATCAGGCCGAGGACGACGAGCACCGCCAGCACGAAGATACCGAAGCCGGTCGCCGCGCCACGCATGGCGGTATCGATATCATCGACATACACGCCCGTACCGACGATCCAGTCCCACTCCGCGAACATCTTGACGTAGGACAGCTTGGGCTGGGGCGTCTCCGACCCCGGGCGCGGCCACAGGTAATCCACGAAACCGGCGCCATCGGCACGCGCCACGCGCACGAACTCGCGGAACAGGTACTTGCCCTGCGGATCACGATTCGGAGACAGGTCCACCCCCTCGAGATCGGGGCGGATCGGGTGCATCAGCATCACCGGACCGCTGTCATTGACCCAGAAGTACTCGTTGCCTTGATAGCGCAGGCCGCGCAACGCCGCCTTGGCGGCCTCCTGCGCATTGGCCCGGCTCATTGCGCCGCTGCGCTCCAGGGCGTGGAAATGCGCAATCAGACCGTGGGCGACCTCGACCTGGCTCCTGACGTTGCGCTCATAGCCTTCGGTCATGTGGCGGTGCGCATCACGCAATGCCACTGCAGTGAGCAATGCCAGGCCAGCCATCGCCACCACGACCAGCAGCGAGACACGCTGCACGACGGTCAATGATCCAAGGCGCATATCCCTTCCCTCCCTCTCTATGATTTCTTCGGTCTGTCAGCCCCCCTGCACGGCCAGCGGCTGCAACCTGTGCGTTTGCTATCGGCGAAATACACCTCCGACTTTAGCTGCATCGCGCCCACACCACCGCAGATACTCCAATGAAATACAAAGAGATAACGTTGACTTGCCTCAAACGTAGACCACGCCGACGATCTCCAGCTCACGCAGCCCGGCCGGGCTCTGGAAGCGCACCACGTCGCCGACCCGCGACTTCAGCACGGCACGTGCAAGCGGCGATATCCAGCTGATCCGGCCCTGGGTCGCATCAGCCTCATCCACTCCCACGATCTGCAGGGTCTGCTCCTCGCCGGTGTCCAGGTCGCAGAAACTCACCGTAGCGCCAAAGAACACCTGCTCCAGCTCGCGCTGGCGCTCGGGGTCCACCACCTCAGCGTTCTCGATGCGCTTGATCAGGAAACGGATGCGCCGGTCGATCTCGCGCAGCCGCTTCTTGCCGTAGATGTAGTCTCCGTTCTCCGAACGGTCGCCATTGCCTGCCGCCCACGCCACCGTCTCGACGAGCTTCGGACGCTCGAAGCGCACGAGCTGGTCGAGCTCCGCACGCAAGGCGTCGTAACCACGCCGGGTCATGTAGTTCTTGCTGCCGGCCGGCAGACGCAGGCCCGGCGCCAGATCCTCGTCGCCATCGCCGTCGCCGTCACTTTCCTTCACAAAGGCCTTGTTCATCCTCAAGCGGTCCGCAAAAAGTGCCGATGTTACGGACTGGTCCAGATTTGCGCCAAGCCGGACGGCAGGCCCATTTCGTGCTTTGCCTGGCCCGAGTGCTTACAAACGAGCGCGGCGCGGATGCTCGGACAACAACGAACCCGAATGAACGGAGGTCGAGGAGATCATGGGACTGTTCTTGCGCAAACAAGCCGCCAATGCGGCAGGGGTGGTGACCTTGCAGGCATCCTCGGCGACGCTGGGGGCAGCGCTTGACGCCTTGCGCATCAAGCCCACATTCGTGGTCGCTTTCGTGTCGCCGCACGTCGACATCGACCGCAGCGCGGCCGAGGTGCGCAGGCGCTTTCCCGATGCGGCGCTGGCCATGTGCACGACCGCAGGCGAGCTCTGCTCCGAACAGGGCCAGCTCTACTGCACGACCGGCGGAAGCTGGGATCGCATCGTCCTCCAGTGCTTCGACGCCTCACTGGTGGCCCGCGCCGAAGTGGTGGCGATCCCCCTAGGCAGCGAGGACTTGCGCCGCGGCTCGGTTGCCGTGCCGATGAAGGAGCGCGTGGCGCGACTGGCAAGGAGCATCGAGAACGCCGGCATCGCCCTCGACATCGATCACCGCGACACCTTCGCCTACGTGCTGTTCGACGGCCTGTCGGCATCCGAGTCGTTCTTCATGGAGGCCCTGTACGAGAGCGGCCGCTTCCCCTGTCTGTTCGTGGGCGGCTCCGCCGGCGGCACGCTCGACTTCAAGGTGTCCTGGCTGCACGACGGCAAGCGGCGCCTGGACAACCACGCCCTCGTCACTTTCGTCAGAACGGCGCCGGGCGTGCGTTTCGGCGTGTTCAAGAGCCAGAACTTCGAACCCACGGATGTCGTGTTCAACGTCTTGTCCGCCTCGCTGGAGCAACGCTACGTCAGCCAGGTGTTCGACCAGCAGGGCCGCATCGGCACCCTGGTCGACGCCTTGTGCGACCGACTCAAATGCGATCGCAGCTCGCTAGAGGCCAAGCTGGCCGAGTACTCCTTCGCCATTCGCGTCGGCAAGGAAATCTACGTGCGCTCAATCGCACGCATGGACCTGGATAGCGGGCGCGTGCACTTCTACTGCGACGTCGCCCCGGGCGAGGAGCTGGTCATGGTCCGCCGCACCGGGCTGGCCGAACGCACACGGCAGGACTTCCAGCGCTTCCTGGAAGGCAAGCCGGGACTGCCGGTGGCCGGCATCCTCAACGACTGCATCCTGCGCAGGCTCTACAACGAGCGCGAGCTCGGCGACATGGGCAAGGTCATGGAGGGCGTGCCACTCGCCGGCTTCTCCACCTTTGGCGAAATTCTGGGCTTGAATCTGAACCAGACCCTGACTGCCATCTTCTTCTTCCGCGTGCGCACCGGAGAAGGCTTCCGCGACGGCTTCGTGGACCAGTTCGTGGCCCACTACGGCGAGTTCAAGGCCTTTTTCCTGCGCCGCCAGGTCGCCAAGCTCGCGGGCCTGTCGCGTGTCGTGGTTCAGCAGATCGAGAGTTTCGAGGCCCAGCACTTCGACAGCTCGCTCGACGCGAGCGGGCTGGATGAATCGATGGCGAGGGTCTTCACCGGACTCAACGATCTTGGGCGGGTGCTCCGGGAGGCGAACACGCTGCGCGAGCACACTGCGCGGGAACTGGATGGTTGTGCCGGCGACCTTTACGGGTCGATGGATGCGCTGTCCGCACACATCGTCGAGCAGGACGAGGTCGTCCATCGCGCCGGCAGTACGGTCGTCGAACTTGCCGCGCGTGCGGGCGAGGTCGCCGCCAGCGCGCGCGGCCTGGCCGAAGCCAGTGCCCGCATCAAGAGCGTTGCAGGCGTGATCCAGCAGATCTCCGACCAGACCAACCTGCTCGCGCTCAACGCCGCGATCGAGGCGGCACGGGCCGGAGAACAGGGGCGCGGGTTCGCCGTGGTCGCAGACGAGGTGCGCAAGCTCGCGGAGAAATCGCGTACCAGTGCGACCGAGATCGGTGGCGACATTTCCCGGCTCGCGGATGCAATCAGCAATGTGGCGCGCGAGATCGAAGGCCAATCGTCCGGCGTGGCCGACCTCACCAAGCTGCTCGAGAGCATCGAGCAGTCGAGCCGCCGCACCGCGGACACGGCGGTGCACACCAAGGCGGTGGCCGATAGCCTGAGGGCGCTCACCAAGGGCAGCGCCTAAGACAGCCCCTGCAAATTGGGGAGCAGCATTCATGAGCAGCGCGCATCGTTTCGGAACACGCGTGGAGCAGGAGCACTTGGCACAGGCCACTGCGTGAAACAGTTGCACCGCGGCATCGTACAGGGCCGGCGGGCGCCCGAAGCGCTCGCCGGCCCTCAGCTGCAGGGGTTTCAGCGCGCCCGGCATTTTTCATAACGCATATATCTGCACAACAATGGCATGATTGTTGCCTGAGCGCTCTCCAGCGCACGTGGCGCAGCCGTCACGGCGGCGCACTTGATCACTCGATCCGATGGCTGGAGACCCGCCGACAATGAATAACGAGCGACACCTGTGGCAAACACTGCTGGATGTCGAGGCGCCGTGGACGGTTACCGACTGCAAGGAGAATGGTGGCCGTCGCCACGACATCTGGATCGGACTGGAAACCCCTCGCCCCTGGTTGGGCATCATACGCGCGCGGCCTGTGCCGGGTACGCGGACACTGTCCTGGCGGCACGCCAACTTCGGCGCCTGGCAGATCCATATCCACGTCCAGGCGCCAGGCACGGCCGACCTGTCGCGCCAACCGTGGGCCGGCGAACCAGACCTGCCATTCACGCGCGCGCTCAACGAGCGGATCTTCACCTTTCTGCGCGAGGGATGCAGCCTGCAGAGCATCTGCACCCTGCTCGACCTGCCGATCACCGAACTCTGGCGATTGCGCTATGCGATGGACAGCGGCCGCTGGGGCTTCGACCGCTCCCCGGCCAAGTGTATCGCAGCGCACGGCAGCGAAACTGACGCAGGCGCGGCGGCGGACCCGGACGTGCCCGACGTGGCGGACCCAGTGTGGGTCGCGCTGCTGGAAGGCGGACGACAACTCGACATCCGCGTCCTCGGCCTGAAGCTGCTGCTGACACGGCTGCGCGCGCAGTTCGAGATGATCTCCGACGTCGAGGTGCGCACGCTCAAGTTGCAGGAACTGCACCGGTACTTCCTCAAGAACAAGCGCCTGCTCGCGCATGAACTCAGCCAGATCAGGAGCGAATGACGTGGCTGGGACTCCTCTTGAGCAAAGCGCCTCCGCACACGGTTCGTTACTCGGCCTTGTCGAGGCAGCACGGCGCATCGAACGTGGCGCCTTCCTGACCATTGCCGGCGACGAGGACTTGCTGCGCCAGCTGCCGCGCGGCAACTGGATCGGCGGCACGATTCCGTACTTCATGGCGCAGGACGGCGGCGAGATGAGCCGCAATCGCGTATTCGTGAGCGAGATCGCACACGTCTCGCCAGTACCGCGGATCCGCTTCCATGACGTGACCTCGCTCGACCGGATATGTGTGGAAGCCCCGGACAACGGCTACTCCATACTGATCATTCCGGCGTTCTCTGCGGTGCACTCGCATTACGCGCGCAACGCGCCGGGGTTCGACGACATGTTCGTAAAACCCCTCGTCGGCTGGGTATCGGGCTGCCACCTCGACGATATCGAACGCGCCACCCCCATGGTGATCAACGGGCAAACGGGAGAGTTCGACTCCGAGCGCGCGGTGGTGATGCATGTCACTCTCCCGGACGACTGCTACGCCCGGGTGGAGATCATCAATCTGTTGGCGCAAGGCCGGGGCGACGACATCCGCTTTCCGGAAACGGGCTTCTCGGCACGCGAATGCCTCGTCAATGGCGCTCCGTCGCTCCTTGCGGACTACCTCGAAGCACATGGCGGCGATCTGCGCCTGCCCTTGGTCGCCGACTATTGCGGGGCGATGGTCAACGTGTCCTTCAAAAGCATCGATGCCAGCACCAGGCGCGTCGATTTCTACGCCCCCGTATTCAAGGACACCACCTATCGCCTGGCCCGCCGGCTGCCGCCGACGCACTCGAGCGCAGAGGGCGGACACGCGGCGTTCTCGTGCAACTGCATTCTCAACTACGTCCATGACGGCCTGGAGGGGCGCCGAACAGGCGCCTTCACCGGACCGATGACCTTCGGCGAGATCGCCTATCTGCTGCTCAACCAGACCTTGGTCTACCTCGTGATCGATCGCATGTGACCAAAGGCTCGCTGAAGCTCGCCCCCCGCCGCCTCGGTCGTGGCGGAGCGAGCCGTAGCATTTCGCAATAAACTGCTAAAGTCTCCAGGCTTATAGCCGATACCGGCGTTGAGTACATCAACGGTGCCTGGGGACAGCCATGCTCGACAACCTGAAGTTCAGAACCAAGATCATCCTGCTGATCGCCGCCACCTTCCTGGGCCTGGCTACCGTCATGGTCCTGGATGCGATCCAGCTCAAGGCCGAGCTCACCGAAACACGCAAGCTCCAGGTCCGCTCCATCGTCGAGAGCGCCGTGCAGGTCTCGGCTGCCTTTCACGCCCGCAGTGGCGAGCTGGGCACTCCGGAAGCCCAGTCGAGGGCCATCCAGGCCATTCAGGCAATGCGCTACGGCGGCGACGACGGCAAGACCGAATACCTCTACATCTACGACCTGTCGGCGACGACGGTGATGCACCCCTTCCGCCCGGAGTGGAAGGGGCGCGATGTGAGCAACGAGGTCCGTGACGGCAAGGGGCGTTACACGATCAAGGACGTGGTCGGCACAGCCAGCCGCAACGGCTCCGGCTACGTCGATACCGCCTTCCCCCGTCCGGGCAGCACCGACCCGGTCGACAAGCTGCAGTACGTCGCCACCTTCGCGCCCTGGGGCTGGGTCATCGGTACCGGGGTGTACATGGATGACGTCGAGACCCAGTTCTGGAACAGCGTGCTGGTCGATATGCTTGTCAGCCTGGTGATCATGCTGGTCGTGGTGGCGCTCGGTGTTCAGATCGGCCGCTCGGTGCTGCGCCAGATCGGCGGCGAGCCGACCGAAGCAATGCGCCTGATGGACCTCGCCGCCTCGGGAGACCTCACCGTTGCCATTCCCAACGCGCAACGCGGAAGTCTGCTCTCCGAGCTGTCGCGCATGCTGAGCGCGATTCGCCAGATGGTGGGCGAGATCTCGGCAAAGTCCGGCGTCGTGCGGCACACCGCCGAGAACATCTCGACCTCGTCGGGCCAGGTCGCCCAAGCCTCGCTCCGCCAGTCCGACTCCACGGCAGCCATGGCTGCCGCGATCGAGGAACTGACCGTCTCCATCAACCACATCTCCGACCTTGCCCGCGACACTGAGCAGTACTCCTCTTCGGCAGCGCAGCTGGCCCAGGGCGGCGAGGCGCAGGTTGCCGAGGCGGCGCGCGAGATGACCGTGATCTCCGAACAGACCTCCGCCGCTGCGGGAATGATCCGCTCGCTCGAGACGCGTGCCAACGAGATCTCCAAGATCACCGAGGTAATCAAGGAAATCGCAGCACAGACCAACCTGCTTGCCCTCAACGCTGCCATCGAGGCCGCTCGCGCAGGCGAGCAAGGCCGCGGCTTCGCGGTGGTCGCGGACGAAGTCCGCAAGCTTGCCGAACGGACCTCGTCCGCGACCGAAGAGATCAGTGCGATGACGGGCGCCATCCAGAGCGACACGGGCAGCGCAGTCGAATCCATGGACAAGGCACTGCCCCAGGTCGAGCGCGGCGTGGAGCTTGCCCGCGAGGCCGAACAGTCGCTGCGCAAGATCCGCGAAGGCGCGCACACGACGCTCGACCGCATCCGCGAGGTGGCGCTTGCCACCCGGGAACAAAGCGCCGCCAGCACGGCCATCGCGCAGCAGGTCGAGAGCATTGCCCAGATGGTGGAAGAAACCAGCGCATCCACCGAACAGACCGCCTCATCGGCAACGTCCCTGGACACCATCGCCAGAGAACTCGGAGAGCTGGTGTCACGCTTCCGTCACTGAGCGGACGGTTGAGGCGCCGTCAGCGGCGCCCACCCTCCTGCGCTTCATTGCGCATTGTCAGGCCCGCCTGCCCCGCATACCATTGGCAAACAATGGCGGGGCAGACGTGCGCTTGAGCGCACGCAGATCCAGATCGGGGGAGCGTATTCATGACGGACGAGCAATTCGACGAGGTCACCAGCCTGCGCGGGCGCCTCGAGGAGCTGCGCAGCGAGCATCGGGACCTGGACGATGCGATCACGCGCCTTGCGCAGCAGCCCTCGGAAGACGAGCTGATGCTGCGCCGGCTCAAGAAACGCAAACTCGCGCTCAAGGATCGCATCACCGCCATCGAGCACATGCTGGACCCTGACGAATACGCCTGACGCATCGGGCCTTGCACGTCGAGCCGCAGCCCGGCTACCTTCCGCACCCCACTCACCGTGCATCAAGCCCTGCCGCACAAGCTGCCGGGCGCATTGATGCAAGCTGCAAGTCACCAGAGACATCCATGCCTACGATTCCTCTCCGCGGCCATATGGCCGCCTATGACGATTTTGGCCCGACGACGGCCCACCCCCTGCTCCTTGTCCACGGTGCCGGACACGACCGCGGCATTTGGCAAGCTGTTGCCGAAGGCCTGGCTCAAGCCGGCAGGCGCACGATCGCCGTCGATCTCCCTGGACATGGCAGTTCAAGCGGCGACGCGTGTCTCGGCATCGACGCCATGGCGGACTGGGTGCTCGCATTCGCGGACGCCGCTGGCCTGGGTCGCTTCGACCTCGGCGGTCACAGCATGGGCTCGCTGGTCGCACTCGCCGCAGCGGACTCGGCCCCTACACGGGTGGGCCGCCTGGTGTTGATCGGCAGCCTGGCGCCCATGCCGGTCGCCCCCTTCGTGCTCGATGCCGCGCGTAACGACCCTCAACAGGCGCACGCCCTGATCAACAAATTCTCCTTCGCTCCGGCGGAGTTGATCGGCGAAGCCCGTCGACAGGCGCTGGAGGAAGCCAATACCGCGCGCATGCAACGCAACGGCGCAGCAGTACTGGCCTCCGATCTGGCGGCCTGCGACGCCTGGCAGGACGGCCTGGCCGCCGCCGCCAGACGCCGCGGCCCAAGCCTGTTGCTGTGCGGCGAGGTCGACCGCATGACCCCGCTCAAGGCCGTGACCCCGCTCGCCGACGCCCTCCAGGCAGAGGGCAATGCGCGCCTGGTCGTGCTTGCAGCCTGCGGCCACGGCATGCTCGACGAGAACCCCGCTGCCGTGGTTCAGGCCCTGCTCGAAGACTGAGCCTCGAAGGTGAGCACCACCGGCTGGTGGTCGGACGCCGCCGTGTCCGCCATGACCTCCAGCTCGCGCACACGGGCTGCAAGGTCGGTGGTGACGAAGAAGTAGTCGCAGCAATAGGCGCGATCAGGCCACTCGGCGCCATGCAGGCCGACTGTGGGCGCATGAGGCTGCGCGCCATGAACGAGCTGCCACGCGTCTACCCAGTGCGCACGCGCATCGCCCCAGGGTGCCGCCGGTAGCGGCTGCAGCATGGCAAGATGCTCGGCCGAACCGGGCTCGCAGTTGAAATCCCCGCACAACACGGCCGCTGCCGGGCGCTGCGGCGCGGCAAACGACGGATTCGCCTCCTTGAGTGCGGGCGGGCGCGCGGCCAGATCGGCTGCCTCGGCCTGCAGACCGCGCAGCGCCTCGACCTGGGCGCGACGCTGGACCGCCGAGTAGTACTCCAGGTGCGTGGTCATCACCCGCAGCGCGCCCCACGGCGCCTGCACCACGGCCTCCACGCACACACGCTGCATCGCCGGGTACGCCGGGTCCGCGGGCGAAGGCAGCAGGTGCCTGAACACCTGTCCGACAGGCAGGCGCGACAGCAGCAGGTTGCCGAAGCGGGCACGCCCGCCCTCGCCGTCCGGCAGATCGACGGCCGCCGCATAGACAGCCTCATACCCCGCAAAGGCCGCGCCCAGCGCAGCGGCTTCATCCTCCCGCGCCCCGCCTGCCAGCCCGGGGAAATTGCACGCAACCTCCTGCAGGCAAATGACGTCGAAGTCTCCTGCCGCCCGGATCGCCGCCGCGCTGCGGGCGAGGTCCACCCGCCCATCGGCCCCACGCCCCCACTGGATGTTCCAACTCAGCAGCTTCATGCCCTGCTCCTCCCCTCATCCGAGATCCATGCGCCAGCGGGCTTGACGCCTCTGCCGCAAACAGCGATTTTGCACCCATGTCCAGGCCTCTTTATGTTTCTCGCCTCTGCGCCGCCCTGGGGTGCATGCTGCTTGCTCTCCTGCCCCTGGCACCCGCCTGTGCAGCCCAGCCCCTGCGCATTGGCGTGCTCGCCTTCCTCGGCTCGGAAGCCGCAGTCGAAGAATGGTCACCCGTCCTACGCCGGCTGCAGGCCAGCCTGCCTGGACACACCCCCGCACTCGTCCATCTCGACCATGATGGCTTGCGCCTTGCTGCGAGCCAAGGCGAACTCGACTTCATCATCACCAACCCGGGACACTACGTCGAGCTCGAAGCTGAACTCGGCGCCAGTCGAATCCTCACGCTCGACGCCGGCGGGGGACGATCACCCGAGCGTGCATTGGGCTCTGCGGTGATCGTACCGGCAGACAGCCCGCTTCATAGCCTCGCCGAGTTGCGGGGCAAGCGCCTGGCCATCGTCGGCCGTGAAGGCTTCGGCGGCTTCCAGATGTTGTGGGGAGAGCTCGACGCACTCGGCCTGTCGCCCGAGCGGCATCTCGCCGCCCTGCATGAAGTCGGCTTCCCGATGAGCGGCGTAGTCGCAGCGCTTGACGCCGGCTTGGCCGATGCGGGCGTGCTGCGCAGCTGCCTGCTCGAGAACCGGGCGGACTGGCAGGAGCGTTTTCGCGTACTGTCGCCGCGCAACGAGCCTGGCTTCGCCTGCGCCAGCTCCACCCCGCTCTACCCCGACTGGCCACTCGCCGCCCTGCGCCACACGTCCCCAGAGCTTTCACGTATGGTCGCGATCGCGCTGCTCGGCATGCGTACCGAGCGTGACGGCCTGGCATGGGCGGTACCGGCGGACTACCAGGCGGTCCACGAGTTGTTCCGGCGCCTCGAGATCGGTCCCTACGCTTACCTGCGTGCCCCCACGCTGATGGCGCTGGCCGAACGCTACTGGCCATGGGTAGCAGGCTTTGCGTTGCTGCTCCTGGGCTGGATCATCTATACCGTCCGTGTCGAACACTTGGTGCAGCGCCGCACCGCCGAACTACGCCATGCTCTCGCCGAGCGGGAGGCTTTGACGCAACACATGCATGCCGCACAGGAGCAGGCGGAGCACCTTTCGCGCCTGTCGGTACTGGGCGAGTTGTCGGGCACCCTCGCCCACGAACTCAACCAGCCGCTGGCCGCCATCGCAAACTACGCCAACAGCCTGGTGCGCCGAGCCGACAACCAGCGCCTGACAGAAGCTGCAGTGCGCGAGGCAGGTGGCGAGATTGCCGGCCAGGCCGAACGCGCCGCGGGCATCCTGGGCCAAATCCGCGTCTTCGCACGCAAGCGTGCCGCGAGCCGCGAACGCCAGCCCGTACGCGACGTCGTCGATGAGACTGTCGCCCTCTTTCGCGGCATGCTGGCGCACGCACCCGAGGTTCGGATCGCCGACGAGCTACCGGCCGATGCATGCACCGAGTTCGACCGCCTGCAGATCCAGCAAGTGATACTCAACCTGCTCAAGAATGCCTGGGACGCCAGCCACGGGCTGCCCGTCGCACGCCAGCGCATCCTGCTGACGCTCGACACCGACGCCGACAGCCTGCACATCCGCGTACGCGACTACGGCGTCGGAATCGACGCAGCCACGCGTAACCGGCTCTTCGAGGCCTTCTTTACCACCAAGGCCGACGGCATGGGACTCGGCCTGTCGATCTGCCGCGGCATCGCCGAAGCCCACGGCGGTCGGCTGAGCGCGGATATTCCGGACGACGGACCGGGCGCCATCTTCGTGCTCACCCTGCCGCAAGCCAAGCGGTACATTCAATCCACAGCGAAACCCACCGACGCATGAGCCCGAACGAAGAACCTCTGATCCACGTCATCGACGACGACGCCGCCTTTCGACGCTCGACCGTCTTCCTGCTCGAATCGATGGGCTGGCAGGTCGCTGCCCACGCTTCTGCCGAGGATTTCCTCTCCGCCGTAGCCGTCCCCACCCAGGCGGCCTGCCTGGTGCTCGACATCCGCATGCCCATGATGAGCGGACTGGAGCTGCAGCAGGTGCTGCACCAGCGCGGCTTCGAGGCACCGATCGTATTCATCACCGGACATGGTGACGTGGAGTTGGCGGTCCAAGCGATGAAGCACGGCGCCTGCGATTTTCTCGAAAAGCCGTTCAAGGACCAGGCCCTGATCGATGCTGTCGGCCGTGCGGTGAAGCTCGGCTGTGAGGCTCGCGCCCGCAGCGCGCGCTGCGAGGAGGCCAGGCTGATTCTAGAGCGCCTGTCGCCACGCGAGCGCGAGGTCGCCCGCCTGGTGGCCCTGGGGCTACCCAACAAGCTGGTCGGGCGAGAGCTCGACATCAGCGAGAAGACGGTGCATGTACACCGCCACCATGTCATGGAAAAGACCGGAGTCGGCAGCGCCGCCGAGCTCGCGCGCCTGATGCTGCGCGCGGACCCCGCCGGCCTGGACTGAGACGCGACCGCCCAATCACACCTCTGCCGGCGCGCCTGCGTTTGCATCGATCCCATGGCACGGCGGCAGCCGCGAATCGAACCGGTCGAGTCGCGGACTTCTGGCCTCACACCCGCTCAAGCCGGGCCGGAATACCCTGGCGCACCGAGGTGCCCGACACCGCATCCACCCAGATGCCCTTGCCACCACGCGTCGGGTCGGACAGGCCGAGGTCATTGAGGTTGATGCCCGCCCGCAGGTCGGGGCGGTCCGGCTGCACCCGGTCGCCGATCCGATGCGCCCGTGCGCCCAGTTCGAGGTGGCCGTAACCGTGCTCGATCGCCATCACCCCGGGCACCACACCCTCATGCACGATCACCGTGCATGCCGCCGCGCCGCCCGGGGTGCGGATGCGCGCGGCGTCGCCGGTCTTCAGGCCCTGCTTTTCGGCATCGACCGGATGCACGACCACCGGATTGTCCGGGTGCAGGCCGGTGATGCGGGTAGCGATGCTGTACGAGTTCTGTAGCGCCGACTTGTAGCTGATGATCTGCAGCGGCCAGTCCGCCTCGGTGTGCACCTCGCGCATCGGCGTGCCGTCATAGAAGGCCGGCGGCGTCCATTGCGCGCAGCCGAGGAAGCGCGCGCCGGAGAGCGTGTTGCGCGCGCTGCCGATCATCTCGTTCCACAGCCACAGCGGCTTCGTGAAGCGGTTGGCCTGCCACTCGGGCTGCTCCGCGTCCTGCGCCTCGGTGGCCGGCTGGTAGCGCCCGCCACGGGTGAACAGGAAGGCTACCTTGCGCCACTCCTCAGGCTTGAGCACGCCCTCCAGCTGCGGGCGCAGGCGATCGACACCGGAGAGCTGCAGATCCTCGTCGGTGGCGTCGGCCACCGGCGCCTTGCCAGCGAAAGCGATGTTGGCGCCGCCGCGCAGGTACCAGTCCTCGGGCGTCTCAAGCGGATGGCGCTTGCCGTCCATGTCGGCGATCGCCTCGCCGCCAAAGCCGGGCAGCTTCATCGCCTTTGCGAGCGCGATGTAGAAGGTCTCCATGCCGATCGGCGTACCGTCGGGGGTCTTGTCCGCCTTGGGTTCGACCACCGGCCAGCGCGCGGTCGTGGCCTTGGTGGGCACGCCATTCCAGGGCGCGGCCCAGCCCCAACTCTCGTACATGATCGAGTCGGGCACGATGTAGTCGGCAAAGGCGTTGCTCTCGTTGATCAGCGGGTCGACCGAGATGATCAGCGGCAGCTTCTTCGGGTCGGCGAGGTCGCGCTCGATCAGCGGGCGCACGCCGGTGATGCCGTACAGCGGGTTGCAGCTCCACAGCACCAAAGCCTTGAGGCTATAGGGATAGCCGCGCAGTGCACCGGTGAACCATTCTGTGCCCAAGCCCGGCGCGTTGGGGAACCAGGCGTCGCTAGCCGGATAGGGCTTGCCCTCGGCCTGGCGGCGCTTGAACTCGGTCGAGCGCTCGTAGGCCACGTTGCGCCCAAGCGGGGTGCCGGACGGCTTCAGCTCGCCCGGGAAGGTCTCGAGATCGTAGCGTGGGCCGGCACCATTGTCCTTGAAGCCGCCGCCGTTCATCACGAAGCCGCCCTTGCAGTTCAGGTTGCCGATCAGCGCGTTCAACGTGACCACGGCGTAGGCGTTGTAGAAGCCGTTGCCGGCCATCATGCCGCCGTGGGCAATCGCGCTCGCCTTGCGGCCGTGACGGGTGAACTCGTCAGCCAGGCCGACGATCACGTCCTCCGGGATGCCGCAGACGGCCGAGTATTCGGCGATCGACAGCGCACGCGCCGATTCGCGCAGCAACTCGAAGGGCGTCTTCACCGTCACCGGCTTGCCGCCGAGCTCGATCACCCGCGTGGCCTCCAGCACCGCCGCCACGGTCGCGGTTTCGGCCGCAACCAGCTCGCCGCCGGCGGTGGCGATGACGTAGGGGTCGGCGTCCTTGTATTTCTCCTCCGCCGCGACTTCCATGCCGATGTCGGAGCCGCGCAGGAAGCGGCCCTGGCGCGGGTGGCCGTCCTCGGCGATCACCAGCCAGCCGGCGTTGGTAAAGGACGGCTCGCCCGCGGCCTGAGCGGCCTTGAGGTTGGGCCAGCCAAGGTAGGCGGTGTTCACGCGCTCGTTGTCGAACATCCAGCGCATCATGCCCATCACCAGCGCACCGTCGGTGCCCGGACGGATCGGCACCCAGCGCCCGTGCTCGGCGGCGGCAAGGTTGTGCGAGTTGTTCAGCACAGGGTCGACCACCACGTAATCCAGCCGGCCTTCGGCACGTCCCTTGGCGAGCATGCCGCCGGTGCGCTTGAAGGGGTTGCCGGCGTTGCCCGGCGCGGTGCCGATGAAGAGCACGAATTCGGCATTGGCCAGGTCGGGCTTGGCGTGCGGCATGCGCTTGACGTCGCCGAACAACGCACCCGAGCCGGAGCGGTAGGCGCCGCCGCAGTAGGAGCCGTGGCCGACGTGGTTGAGCGTGCCGTAGGCCTGGTTCCAGAAGCGGCGGCTGAAGTTCTCGCGGCCGTCATTGACGCTGGTCAGCACCGCGACCTGATTCACCCGCTTGCCCAACTCGGGGGCCTCGGCATCGATCGGCTTTTCCAGGTCGCGCAGTGCGGCCAGGCCATCGACATGGCCCTCGCCGAACAGGTCGCCGCCTTCCACCACTTCCTTCACCAGTTGCTCGAAGGAGATCGGCTGCCATTGACCGGAGTTGCGCGCACCGACGCGCTTCAGCGGGGTGAGCACGCGGAAAGGCGAGTTCATCTGGTCCATCGCCGCGTTGCCGCGGCCGCAGGCGGTCGAGCGCCCGGCCAGGCCCTTGTCCTGGAAGCGCGACATGGCGACCAGGCTCTCCTTGACCGACGCCTTCATCGGCAGGTGAGGCTCGGTCGACAGCGGGCTGTAGGGGTTGCCGACCACGCGGATGACCTGGCCGCTGGCCTTGTCGATGCGCACGCGCACGCCGCACTGGGTGGTGCAGCCCAGGCAGGCCGTGTAGCTGACCTGCTGGTTGGGGTTGGGGGTGAATTCGCCGCTCACCGGATCGACGGTGAATTCCGGTTCGGCCGAGCGGCCGTGGATGTGCCGGCCTTCGGCGATCTTCTTCTCTTCGGGGCCGGTGAAGTTGGCCACCATGCGGCCCAGAGTCTGCGAGAAGCCGGCAACGAAGGCGGCGAGGCCACCGGCGGCGATGATTTCACGACGTTCGATTTTCATGATGTATCTCCTTGGTCGCCCGCGCTCAGGCGGCAGCCTTGTCGGTGTCGCCGGCCGCGAGGCGGTCGAGCGGCAGCAAGGTGGTGATGAGGACGAAGAGGAAGACCCACAGCCCGGCGGTGCCGACGATGCCCATCAGGCCCTCGGGGCCGAGCGGTAGCGAATAGGTGTAGTAGCCGGCGCCGGTCTTGGGCACCTCCTGGCCACCGATGAAGATGGACCAGCGCATCATCCACGCCGAGTGCAGCGCCAGCAGGCCGATCAGCAGGCCGGACCCGGGCCACTTCCACGCCAGCAACAGGGTGAGCACGGTGGCCGTCACCGCCCAGGCCGCCGAGAACTGCCAGTTGGCCGAGGGACCGACTTCGGCGAGGGCCTGGGCATGGACCGGCGACACGCCGGAGAGCCCGAGCGCCAGCCACAATGCTCCCACCGCCAGGGCCACCACCTGGGTCGCGGCCAGCACCCCGGCCATGCGGCGATTGGCAGCCTGGTCACGCACGCTGAAGCGGTTGAACAGCAGTGCCAGGCCGACCGCGCCAGCGAAGGCGGTGACGAAGAACTGCAGTGGCAGCAGCGGCGTGTTCCACAGCGGACGAGCCTGCACGACCGCAACCTCGGCGCCGGTGTAAAGCGCCACCAGCGCGGCGCCGACGAAGGCGAGCAGCGCCGCCGCCTTGAGCGCGCCACGGCTGTCGTGGCCGCCGTAGGCGAGTACGTTGGCCAAGCCGGAGAGCTTGCCACCGCTTTGCGCATGGCGCGCCAGATCGGGGCGGAAGGCCAGCCAAGCGTAGGTGAGCAGCCCGCCCAGATACACCGGGATGAAGAAGGCGCCCCACGACATCCACGACGTCGGCGTGAAATAAGCATAGAAATGCCAGAAGCGGCCGGGCTGGTGCAGGTCCGCCAGCAGCGCCACCGGTGCGGCCAGGCCGCACACCAGTGCGCCGAGCAGGGCCAGACGCGAGATACCAGCCCAGCCCGGGCGGCGGAAGACGACGCCCGGCAGCGACAGCAGATACGCGCCGTAGGACAGGCCGATGAGGAAAAAGTACTGCACCGCCCACGGCAGCCACGCAACTTCGCGCGCAACGTTGATGGTTTCGACAATGTTCGGGTTCATGTTGGATCTCCTCGCGTGCGGTTCAGGCGTGCGGCAGACTGCGGGGCTTCCACAGCGTGCCCTGGCCCTCGACCTTGCCTGTGAAGCGCTCGTCGAGGCCGATGTAGAACACCCGCGGCGCCGTATCGAGCTCGGGCTTGAGCACCTTGAGCTGCGGCTGCGTCTCCTTCAGGCGGCGGGCGAGTTCGCCCTCAGGGTCGCTGATGTCACCGAAGATGCGCGCGCCGCCGACGCAGGTCTCGACACAGGCGGGCAACAGGCCGGCATCCACGCGGTGGGCGCAGAAGGTGCATTTGTCGGCCTTGCCGGTGTCGTGGTTGATGAAGCGCGCGTCGTAGGGGCATGCCTGCACGCAGTAGGCGCAGCCCACGCAGCGGTCGCCGTCGACGGCGACGATGCCGTCCTCGCGCTTGTAGGTGGCGCTCACCGGGCATACCGGGATGCAGGGCGGGTTGTCGCAGTGGTTGCACAATCGCGGCAGCACGTAGGTGCCGGCGGGCTGGGCGCTGTCGGTGAGCTTGACGCTGTAGGTCGACACCACGGTGCGGAAGCTGCCCTCGGGCACCGCGTTCTCCTGGATGCAGGACACCGTACAGGCCTGGCAGCCGATGCACTTGCGGACGTCGATCAGCATCGCCCACTGGTGCTTGGCTGTGCTGGCGATCGCTGGGGTGGGCACCGCTACCGCCGCAGCAGTCACTACCGGCACGCCGCGCAGGAAGTTGCGGCGTGAAGCCGAGGCTGGCGCTGCGCATGGCGGGGTTTCCAAAGCCTCTTTCATTTCAGTACTCCACGGGCCGTTGACGTGGATGACACTTTAGGCTTCCGATACCCATACAAAAATTGGGGAAATAAGGCAGGACGCTAGATGGTTCTACCTATTGCGTTCCGCTGCCCCCACGGCGATCAGGGACAGGCGCTGCACGCTATATGCGTCAATTCATCAGCCGCCTGCCCTGCTCTTGTGAGCGGCCTCGAAAAAATCCTCAAGGCAACCATGACCCCGTCGATACTCCTTTTTTCGTATGGGTCTCCTCATGGGCTCATGCACCAGTTGCGGCAGACGGCCGAGGGTTGCCAGCGCGGGAATGACCTCCGTCGCCTCGTACGACTGCCCTGGCCGGCGTCCTCGGGCATAATCGGACCCGCCTCCAGGGAGGAAAGCTCCGATTGCCGAGACGTACGCCGACGCGCACCGACGGGCACGGACACCACGCGACCATGTGCAGCGCAAGCGCCCGGCGCCGCCGATGCTGCCACTGCCGTAAAGGACTGAGCCATGCACTCCGCACAGGAACTCGTCAGCCAGGTCGAGGCGCTGACCGCCCTGCCCGACGTCTACGAACGCGTTCGCCAGCAACTCGACTCGCCCGCCGGCTCGATCGGCGAGGTGGCACGACTGGTGGCGGCCGATCCCGCGCTCACGGCACGCCTGCTACGGCTGGTCAACAGTGCCATGTACGGCTACCGCGGACGTATTGCCGACGTCGATCGCGCCGTCCAGCTGCTTGGCCTGCAGCAGGTACATGACCTCGTGCTGGCGATGTCCCTGCATGCAATCTTTGCAGGCGTGCGCCCTGCCCGCCTCGACATGCGCCGTTTCTGGCGCGACAGCATGCTCAACGGGCTGGCGGCACGGGCGGCCGCCCGCCGCCGCGGCCTGCCCGGCAGCGAACGTCTGTTCGTGATCGGACTACTGGCCGACATCGGCCACCTGGTGATGTACCAGACGGTTCCCGAACTCGCCGCAACCGCACGCGAATCCGCCGAGCGCGACGGAAAGGCCCTGGACGTGAGCGAGCGCGAAGTCGTCGGCTGCGACTTCAGCGAGATCGGGGCTGCGCTGGCCGACCTGTGGCAGCTGCCGCCAAGCTTTGCGGGGGCCATCGGTACCCAGCTCTGCCCCCGCTTGGGTGGCGAGTACGGCAATGAAGCGGCCCTCCTCAGCCTGGCCCGCTGCGTGGTCGAGGCCGAACGCCGCAATCAGTCGAGCGCGGATGCGGCGGCGAGCCTCGAGGCGGACATCTGGCCACTGCTCGAGCTCGAGCCAGAGCAACTCGCCGACATTCGCGAGGAAGCCGAACTGCACCTGGCGGCCTATGTGAACCTGTTCTTCTCCTCTGCACACTAGCTGGCGCACGGCAGCCGAAAACCCGCGTAAACACTGGCTTTCCTGCCCAAAAAAGAGAACACAGAGCTACTACATGTAGTGCATTCGTAAAATTTGAAACACAAACTAAAAATATAAATACATGTTTTAAAAGGATTTTATTTTTTTGCGAAATCCCGCTTTCCGCGCTATTCTTCAGTCCGTTCCAAGACCCACCACGGATGAAGAAAAAAGCCATGAGCGAGACCACCAGCGCGTCCACGAGTGCACACAACCAAGGCACCATCAAACCCTCTGCCGCCAACCTGCCGATGCAGGAGATCTCCGGCGAGGTTCTGGTCGAAAAGTACGCCAAGGGTGACGAGCAGACCGTTGCCGAGGTGCGCCGCCGGGTTGCCCGTGCGCTTGCCGCGATCGAGTCCGAAGACAAGCGCGCCCACTGGGAAGCGAAGTTCCTCGAAGCGCAGGAGAAAGGTTTCGTTCCCGCTGGCCGCATCAACAGCGCCGCAGGCACCACGCTGGCCGCCACGCTGATCAACTGCTTCGTGCAGCCGGTCGGCGACTCGGTCACTGAGGCCGTCGATGGCCGCCCCGGCATCTACACCGCGCTGGCCCAGGCCGCCGAGACCATGCGTCGCGGTGGCGGTGTCGGCTACGACTTCTCGTCGATTCGCCCCAAGGGCGCGCTGGTGAAGGGCACGGCATCGAACGCCTCCGGCCCGGTGTCCTACATGCGCGTGTTCGACCGCTCTTGCGAAACCGTCGAATCCGCCGGTGCACGCCGCGGCGCGCAAATGGGCGTGCTGCGCTGCGATCATCCGGACATCGAGGAGTTCATCCACGCCAAGGACCACGGCGACCTCACCAACTTCAACATCTCGGTCGGCGTCACCGACCCCTTCATGCAGGCCGTCGAGGCCAAAGGCGATGTCGAGCTGGTGCACAAGGCCGAGCCCACCGATGAGTTGAAGGAAGCCGGCGCCTACCAGCGCGACGACGGCCTGTGGGTGTACCGCAAGGTGCGTGCACGCGACCTGTGGGACCAGGTCATGCGCTCGACCTACGATCACGCCGAGCCGGGCATCCTGTTCCTCGACCGCATGAACCAGGACAACAACCTGTACTACTGCGAGACCATCGAGGCCACCAACCCCTGCGCCGAACAGCCGCTGCCGCCCTATGGCTGCTGCTGCCTGGGCTCGATCAACCTGACGCCCTTCGTCAAGAACCCGTTCAGCGACAAGGCCGAGTTCGACTATGCAGGGTTCGGCAAGGTGGTCGACGTCTCCATCCGCATGCTCGACAACGTGCTCGAAGCCACCCACTGGCCGCTCGAACAACAGCATGCCGAGGCGCAGTCCAAGCGCCGCGTGGGCCTGGGCTTCACCGGCCTGGGTGACGCGCTGATCATGCTCGGCAAGCGCTACGACACGCCCGAAGCACGCGAGGAAGCGCGCAAGATCTCCGAGTTCATGCGCAACCGCGCCTATCTGGCCTCGTCCGACCTGGCCAAGGAACGCGGCGCCTTCCCGCTCTTCAACGCCGACCTGTACCTGTCTGGCGGCAACTTCGCCTCGCGCCTGCCGGCCGAGGTCAAGGACAAGATTCGCAAGAACGGCATCCGCAACTCGCACCTGCTGTCGATCGCGCCGACCGGCACCATCAGCCTGGCCTTCGCCGACAACGCCTCGAACGGCATCGAGCCGCCCTTCTCCTACACCTACACCCGTCGCAAGCGCATGGCCGACGGCACCTTCAAGGAGTATGCGGTCGAGGACTACGCGTGGCGCCTGTACCGCCACCTCGGCGGCAACGTCGACAAGCTGCCGGAATCCTTCGTCACTGCGCTGGAGATCTCCGCGCAGGCACACAAGGACATGGTCGCCGCCGTCGCCCCCTATGTCGACACGTCCATCTCCAAGACGGTGAACGTGCCCGAGGACTACCCCTACGCCGAGTTCGAAGACCTCTACCTCACCGCGTGGAAGGCGGGCCTCAAGGGGCTGGCCACCTACCGTCCCAACAACGTGCTGGGTTCGGTGCTGTCGGTGACCCCGACCGCCGAGCAGAAGCAGCCGCACGACGTCGAGATTGCCGACGCCAACAAGCGCCTGTCGATCAAGAACCTGCCCGCACCGGTGCTGTCCAGCCTGCGCTGGCCGGGCCGTCCGGATCTGCCCGACGGCAACCTGGCGTGGACCTACATGCTCAACACCCCGAGCGGCGGCTTCGCGCTCTTCGTCGGCCAGGTCGGCAACAACGGCGGCAGCTTCCCGTTCGAAGTGTGGGTAAACGGTGCCGACCAGCCGCGCGGCCTGGGTGCGGTGGCCAAGACGCTGTCGATGGACATGCGCGCCAACGACCGCGGCTGGCTCAAGCTCAAGCTCGACACCCTGGCACGCACCGTCGGCGAGCGCTCGTTCGAGATGCCCTTCCCGCCGCACGGCGAGAAGAAGCTGGTGCCCGGCGTTGTTTCGGCCTTTGCCCAGGCGGTGAACTACCGCTGCGAGAAGCTCGGCGTCTTTGACAAGGAAGACGACAGCAACTCGGTGCTCGACACCCTGTTCAGCCTCGAAGAGCCCAAGACCGGCACCGACGGCACGCTGTCGTGGACGGTGGACATCTACAACCCGGCCACCGGTGAAGACTTCGTGCTCGGCCTGAAGGAGATCACCCTGCCGGACGGCGTCACCCGCCCGTATTCGGTGTGGCTGTCGGGCAACTATCCGCGCGCGCTGGACGGTCTGACACGCATCCTGTCGCTCGACATGCGCGTCATGGACCCGGCCTGGATCGGCATGAAGCTGCGCAAGCTGCTCGACTATCCCGAGCCGCTGGGCGACTTCATGGCCTTCGTGCCGGGCACCCGCCGCCAGCAGAACTGGCCCAGCACGGTCGCCTACCTGGCCCAGCTCATCATCCACCGCTACGCCATGCTCGGCGTGCTCGACGAGAAGGGCTACCCGACGCGCGAGATGGGCATCCTCGAGTCGCCGCGCGACGACAACGAGCCCAAGCTGATGCAGGGCGCGCTGTGCAACGAGTGCGGCAACCATACCGTCATCCGCAAGGACGGCTGCGACTTCTGCACCGCCTGCGGCGCGGTTGGAACCTGCGGCTGAGCCCAACGCGGGAGTTCGCTGAGGTCAGGTGTGGGTTGCAGCATATGGTGCAAGTTTGACACCATAAGATGAAAGTTCAGACAGCATAAGTTGCAAGTCGATGGGCACCTCCTAGACTGTCCGTCTAGGAGGCTCATCAAGCTCATCGGCGTGCCACCAGGCAACGTCAGCTGTTTAGTAAATCTGGCCTTCGTCGCACCCTACTGCCAAGCCACTTATCACGCCCAAGGGCTCGAGATCCCTATGCAGCCATTCGGTGGCATGGGGCTGGCGCGCGCTTATGTCTCTCAATCAAGGATGCACACGCCTAGCCAGTGCGAGACTGCTTACGCAAGTTGGCAAGGAAGGCAATGCTTCAGCGCGAATCCAATCCCATGCTAGCAACAAGGTAACTCAGTGTTGTCCTAACTGCTTAACGTCGAGCACTAACGGGCCATCCTCATACGAGGGGCCTTAGTACTGCGGCCGAGCACGCTGTGCAACGCGCCAAGGAGACATCCATGTCCCTTTTTCCCTCTGTCTTTCAAGAGTACGTACCTCCCCAAATAGCAAACCACATCACATCAAGGCTCTGCTACCTGATGACCCCCGTCGTGACAGGGTTGGTGTTTGTGGGCCTGCTTCTGTTCGCGTCTCATCTGTCCACTACCTCCCAGGGGCTAATCTCGTTTGCCGCAAGCTGCGTCTGGATCGCGCTGACCTCCTTGATTTTTCGGCCCCAGCGGGCATCGCCAGGAAGCATCGGAATCGTCGTCGCCATCCGATGTGAGACGTCTGAGGAGCGTAACCGGGTCACGAACGACTTGATCCCCTCCTTCAGGTCACATTTGAGAGAAGCGAGGTGTCAGCAGTCTTTCGAGGTCATTGAAGCACTTCCCCAGTCGCTACCCCGATCCCCAAGCACCTCTGAGGAGTGGGCGCGGTTCCTCAAGAGGCGCAATGCGCAGGTGGTTATCTGGGGCACGCTATCGACTCGGAATCAGGGTGACACCTTCGCGCTCAGACTCGATGGCGCCGTTGCGCACCAACCGATACCCGCCAACACGAGACGTGTTTTTGCAACTGAGTTGCGAGAGGCGGTTCCACAACTGACGTCGATCTCACTTGAGGACGAGCTGAAGGGGTTCGAGACAACTTCGGCAACCCTGTCTGACGGCACTAAGTACGTCGTAGCGATAGCCGCCGGATTATCGGGCAGCTTCGCGGTAGCGGATGAGTTGCTAACCGCACTCAAGAAGACGTATCCCACCAGCAAACGCACCACAAACCGCAGAGGAAGGAAGCGCAAAGTCCCAGGATGGACGCTGAGGTTAGAGGAAGCGCACTTGTCGGCGCTAACAATGTGGTGTCGATCTTGTATTCAAGCGTGGCAGGAGGACAAGTCAGACAACACTCCTCTGTCAGACCTACAACACGTGCTTCAGCGGATCGAACGGAGCCCACTGCACACAACCAACCTTGAGCACCTCATCACAAAGGCATACGTCGCAGTGAGCCTACATAGGGATGGGCTAACCGCCGAGAAGCTCCTCCGTAAGTGCCAGATTCTTGGGTTCGCTGATCCGCTGTGGCGGCTCTCCCTGGCATTTGTGCGCTGTATCCTTGGCAAGCACGATAGGGTGCTGGAGTTGTACCAGGAGGCCTTGAGTCTTGGACCGAGGGTCGAAACAGTACTTGAGGTTGAGGAGTACTGTCAGTGGTGGTTGAGCCTCTACGGAGGACCGGCCGAGCTCCATCTACTGTCCGCGCTACTTAACGCACGAAGCAAATTGGACGTAGAGTTGGCCCTATCAGACCTAAGGAGCTTCCGAGAGAAGACCACGCTAGCGTCCAACTCGCCACTCTTCGAGGAGGCGGAGCGGCTTGAGCAGCAACTTCGCGCCAGTCTTCCGATCAGTTCCATGGTTCGCTCCACTTGCAGTCCAGTGGATTGTAAGCCTCAACGATCACACAGCACGCCCGTCACCGCACCTCCGCAGTTCGGCGATCTCGGACGAGCGCAGCAAATTTGATCGACCCTCAAAGGCCTGGCTCCAATGGAGTCGGGCCTTTTTCCTGATCCGTCCGTTGGCTGCTCAGCCAGCGTTCAAGGAGTTGTGATGGACCTGAAAGCTCGTCCGTACCAAGTGAACCCAGAGGCTCCCTTCGAGAATGACCTCTTGAAGCGAGAGCCCGAGATCCAGAACCTCACGGTCCTGCTCCAGCATGTGCCGCCGCCGTTCGTGCTTGCGGTTAATGGGCGCTGGGGCGCTGGCAAGACGACGTTCATCAACCGCTGGGCCGCACACCTCAGAAAGGAGAAGTTCCTCGTCCTGAACTTCAATGCCTGGACGACCGACTTCTCTGAGGACCCCCTCGTGGCCTTCCTCGGAGAGATGAACCAAGGTCTGGCGGAGTACCTAACGCAGAACGAGAAGCGCAAGGAAGTGTGGGAGAAGTGCAAGAAGGCGGGAGGGGAACTCGTCCGTCGAGGCATCCCCCTAGTCGTAAGGATCGGCACCAGTGGTCTGTTGAGTGGTAGCGAGCTAGTCCGCGATGAAGCGATGGACGCTCTTGGTGATGCGGCTACCGACGCGGTGAAAGCCTACGAAAAGACGAAATCAGCGATCAGCGAGTTCAAGGTGCTGCTGACGAAGGTACTAGCCGACGCCACCCAGCGGACTCCGCTTGTCATCTTCGTCGACGAGTTGGATCGTTGCCGGCCCACCTACGCCATCCAACTGCTAGAACGTATTAAGCACCTCTTTGATCAAGCCGGCGTCGTGTTCGTGCTGTCCCTTGATCGGGAACAACTGTGCCATTCCATCCGCGCCGTGTATGGCGAGGGGCTCGATGCTGCAGGGTACCTGCGTCGCTTCATCGACGTCGAATACAGCCTGGCCAAGCCGGAGCCAAAGGACTACATCGAGCAACTGAAAGAGAGCTTCGGTCTGGTGGAGTACTTCCATGCTCGTGAGAAGTACGACTCCTTACGTTACGACTGGGAGCACATCGCAAACACTCTTGGCTGGCTGGCCGAAACTTTCAACCTGACGTTGCGTGAAGTGGAGCAGCTCTTCGCACGCATCAATCTTGTTTTGCGTGCCACGCCTGAGGACGTCTTTGTTTACCCTGCACTACTCGCGTTTCTACTGGTCCTTCGCGACAAAAGACCCGCGCTGTACCAGGACTTCATCACCGATACAGGAACGCTAACTCCTGCTTTGGAGCTGCTACGCAGCCTCCTTGCGGCGCCACGAAAAGAGAACTTCTATGCCGCAGTGCTTGAAGGCCTTTTGATCGCTGCCAAGGCAGGGGCTCCAGAGGCCACTGCCGCCATCGAGCACCATAAAGCTGTGCTGAACGATAACTCCGCCGAGCACGAAAGTCGTCAGCACTCTGAGGCAGTCCTAAATGCTGCACGGAGACCCGGCGGGCTTGGGCGCGGACTACCGCTGAAAGACCTTGTCCAGCGGATCGAGATGCTCAAGCAGTTCAACTTCCCGCAGCGACAAGAGGCACCTCCGCCCGCGCAGTAACAGGACGATCAACAGGTGGGCTCTCCCACCACTCCTGCACGGTGAACATTGCCAGCCTTTTGAAACACTGGGGCCACGTTGGCAAGGGCCAGCTCGGCGATGACACGGCACTCACGCAACAACCTACCTAGATCGATGTTGCGCCACAAGCGACTCACTCAACAAAAATCCTTTAAAATCAGTAACTTATAGAACACACCCACAAAGTCTGCTAATTACCTGCGGAAACTTGCAGCTTATGCGTAAATTGATGAAGGAGCTTTCATCTTATGGGCGCGATTACTTGCAGCTTATGGCGTGAGATCGAGCCTGACTCCCAGTGTTGGCGCGAGATTAACTCGCAGCTTATGGGTGAACGCACATCAGGTCGCATCTCATATAATGCGTTCTGCCCATAACTACACGAAGCGCCCCAGGCCAGTTGCTGGCCGGGGCGCATGCGCTCCTGCACCATGCCAACCTGTCCCCGCTGCGACGGCACGGACTGTCGCGAATCTCCCTGGCGCTCCGAAGACGAGCGCCGGGAACACAAGGGTGAAACGCCCTACCGCTGCATGTCCTGCGTGCATCGCTTCTTCGGGCCAGGCCGCAGGAACCTTCTGCAACACAACCCCCTGATCGCCGCCATCGGTGGCAGCACGCTGCTGGTGGTCATTGCGGTGGTGCTGATCATGTGGGCCTGGAAATCCTGAGCGGAGGCGCGCAATGAGCAGCACACCCCTCACGATCACCTGCCCGAAGTGCGGCTCGACCGACTGTCGCGAGTCGCGCTGGCGCTCGCACCAGGAAAAGGTGGACAACCCGGGCCAGCATCCATACCGCTGCCTGAATTGCGCCAACCGCTTCGTCGGCCGGCACTCCGGCAGTATTGCCGGACGGCGCAGCTTCCTGCTGCTCGCGGGCCTGGCTGGACTTGCGGTCGTTGCGCTGGTCGCGGGCGTGGTCGTGGTCCTGCTCGAGGGGCGCAAATCCGTGCCGGAGGCGCCGTCCGCAGGGATGCCCGTCGGCGCTGCGGCAAGCACGCACATCGAGGCCGCTGCACGCGGCGATACAGAGGCTCAGTTCCGCGCCGGACGCGCGGCGCTGCTCGACACTGCGCGTGGCAAGGAGGCAACGCTGGAAGCCCTGGGCTGGCTCAAGCGCGCCTCTGAGGGCGGGCACACGGGCGCGATGATCCTGCTTGGCAAGCTCTACCGCAACGGTGTGGGCATCACCCAGAACTACGACCTCGCAGCACGCTGGATTGCGGCCGCTGCCGAGGCGGGCGACCCCGAGGGCATGGTCGAACTGGGGCGCCTGCACCGCGCCGGGATCGGGGTGCCGCAGGACGCGGTACAAGCGTATGTGTGGTTCAACCGCGCCGCCGCCGCACTCAACATGAATGGCGTTCAGGAGCGCGACAGCATCGCCATAAAGCTCAGCCCGGACGAGCTCAAGCGCGCCCAGACCCTGTCGCTCGAACACGACACCCATGTCACCCCAAGTGCAGAACGCAACGCGGATGACAAGGCGACGCCGGACTGAAGGCAGTCGCGTGCGCCCGCGGCGCAAGGCCTCAGCCCATCACTGTGGCTCGCCGATGGTACCGGCGAATACCCAGCCCTGCTCCACCACATAGTTGAAGACGAAACCGGTCGGTACGTCGACGAACAGGCTGACGCTTTCACCGGCCTGCGCCGGTGCGAGGGCGGCCTCGGCGCGTTGACCGGCAAAACGCCAGCCTTCGTCGGCCAGGTACTCGTAGCGTCCGCCGGTCTGCTGGTCGAGCATCACGGCCAGCGGTGCAGTGGCCGCCCGGTCGAGCTTGACACGGACGGCCGCTGCCGACTCACCAGCCAGCGCAGCGGGCGCAGAAACGGCAATGACGAGCGCAGCCAGCGAGGCGACGCCCGGAAAACGACGGACATGCATGGGGGTATTCCTTGAAAAAACGGGATCAGGTCGCGCCATCGGCAAACGACAGCAATATGCTGCAGCGCAACATCACAACCCGGATGGTAGCAGAAACAAGGTATTCCTCAAGCCGAAAACGCACACCCCTTCCAGGCGCTGCCCGCGTGACACAAGCCGCGACGCCGTCGTGACCTGGCGACGACTTGCCTACGCGGCTACTGGACGCGTATCGTCGCGACGTTGCGCCGTCCAGACGCGCGCGGGATGACTCACCGAGCCCAGTGAACACCATGACCCACCCCCCTGCCAGCATCGCTGGCGCGGCCAGCAACCCGCGGCTGAAGCTGAGCGGGATCAGCAAGATCTATCCGACTGTCGTCGCCAACGACCGCGTCGACCTCAGCGTCCGACCCGGCGAAATCCGGGCCATCCTGGGCGAAAATGGCGCCGGCAAGTCCACGCTGATGAAGATGATCTACGGCGTCACACGCCCCAGCGCCGGCCAGATCTTCTGGGAGGGGCAGGACGTCCAGGTCACCAGCCCGGCGCATGCGCGCAGCCTGGGCATCGGCATGGTGTTCCAGCATTTCTCGCTGTTCGAAACACTGACCGTGGTGGAGAACGTTGCCCTCGCCCTGCCCGGCGCCCAGGCTCTGGACGAGTTGGCCGAACGCATCACCGAGGTGTCGACGCGTTATGGCCTGCCGGTCGATCCGCGCCGCCACATCCACGCACTCTCGGTAGGCGAGCGCCAGCGCGTGGAGATCATCCGCTGCCTGCTGCAGGACCCGCGCCTGCTGATCATGGACGAGCCCACCTCGGTACTGACGCCGCAGGCGGTGCGCAAGCTGTTCGAGACCCTGCGCCAGCTGTCGGACGAAGGCTGCTCCATCCTCTACATCAGCCACAAGCTCGACGAGATTCGCGAGCTCTGCCACACGGCCACAGTCCTGCGCGCCGGCAAGGTCACCGGCGAATGCGAACCCGCCCGGGAAACCCCTCAGTCCATGGCACGCCTGATGATTGGCAAGGAGCTGCCGCATTGCGAGCATTCGCAGGCCGCCGCCAGCGGCGAAGTGCGCTTGCGCCTGGCAGGTCTGTCGCACGCTGCCGACGACCCTTTCGGCGTCGACCTGAAGGACATCCACCTCGAGGTACATGCTGGCGAGATCGTCGGCATTGCCGGCGTGTCGGGCAACGGCCAGCAGGAGTTGCTGCGCGCAATCTCGGGTGAGGAGCCGCTGGCCGAACGCTTCCCGGTGCAGATCTGCAATGTCGAGGCAGGCCGCCTCAAGCCTGGCCAGCGCCGCAAGCTCGGCCTGTGCTTCGTTCCGGAAGAGCGCTTGGGGCGCGGCGCCGTACCCGGCATGGCACTGGCCGACAACGCCCTGCTCACAGCCTCGCACACACAGGGCCTGGTGCGCGGCGGTCTTGTAGACGCGGGCCGTGCGCGCGCCTTCGCCGAGCGCTGCATCGAGGCGTTCAAGGTCAAGTGCGGCGGCGCTGGCGCACCCGCAAAGTCGCTGTCGGGCGGCAACCTGCAGAAGTTCATCGTCGGCCGCGAGATCCTGCAAGCACCCAGGCTGCTGGTGTGCGCACAGCCGACGTGGGGCGTCGATGTGGGCGCCGCAGCGCTGATCCGCCAGGCCCTGATCGACCTGCGCGACCGCGGCTGTGCCGTGTTGGTGATCTCGGAAGAACTCGACGAGCTGTTCGAGATCTGCGACCGCATCACCGTCATCGCCAAGGGCCGGCTGTCTCCCGCCCGCCCCACTGCGCAGACGACGGTCGAGGACATCGGCGTGTGGATGAGCGGCCTGTGGCCAGGGGCCGAGACCGACGAACCACTTGCTGCGCCAACGCCTGCGGAGTCACTGCATGCTTGAACTCGAAGCCCGTGCCGAACCCTCGCGGCTGATGCCCTGGCTGTCGCCGCTGCTCGCGGTGGCACTCACCCTGGTCGGCGGCATGCTGCTCTTCCTTGCGCTCGGCAAGGATCCGATCGAGGGCTTTCGCATCTTCTTCCTCAACCCGGTACGCGACCTCTACGCCGTCTCCGAGCTGCTGCTCAAGGCGACGCCGCTGATGTTGTGCGCAATCGGCCTGGCAATAGGCTTCCGCGCCAATGTGTGGAACATCGGCGCCGAAGGCCAGTTCATGCTCGGGGCAGTGGCGGCAACCGGCGTGGCTCTGTACTTCGACGGCAGCCAGAGCAGCCTGCTGCTGCCGGCAATGGTGGCCGCGGGGGCGCTCGGTGGCGCGCTGTGGGCGAGCATCCCGGCCTTCCTGCGCACGCACTTCAATGCCAACGAGATCCTGGTGTCGCTGATGCTGGTGTACGTGGCGCAACTGTTCGTGTCCTGGCTGGTGTTCGGGCCATGGCGGGATCCGGACGGCTTCAACTTTCCGCAGACCAAGATGTTCGACGACGCCGCCACCATGCCGATGCTGCTCGAGGGCACGCGGCTGCACATGGGCTTCGCAATCGCGATCGGCCTGCTGGTCGCCGGCCATGTGTTCATGAACCACAGCTTCACGGGCTTTCGCATGCGGGTGGCAGGCGAAGCCGCGGCAGCGGCGCGTTATGCGGGTTTTTCGGCTTCGCGCATGATCTGGGCCGGCCTGCTCGCGGGCGGTGCAGCAGCAGGCATCGCAGGCATGGGCGAGGTCGCAGGGCCGATGGGCCAGCTCACCGACAAGGTCGGCAGCGGCTACGGCTTCGCAGCCATCATCGTTGCCTTCGTCGGGCGACTGAACGCCTTCGGCATCCTGCTCGCCAGTCTGCTGATGGCGCTGCTCTATATCGGCGGCGAGCAGGCGCAGCAGTATCTCAACCTGCCGAGTTCGATCTCGATGGTGTTCCAGGGCATGCTGCTGTTCTTCCTGCTCGGCTCCGACGTCTTCATCAACTACCGCCTGCGGCTGCGCCGCCGCGCCGCCTGAAGCGGGAACGCCCATGGACGCCAACCTGTTCACCTCGATGCTGTTCGCCACCGTGGTGGCCGGCACACCGCTCATCATCGTTGCCCTGGGACTACTGGTAAGCGAGAGGGCCGGTGTGCTCAACCTCGGCGCCGAAGGCATGATGGCCATGGGCGCAGTGACTGCCTTCGCCATCACCCATCACAGCGGCAGCCCCTGGCTGGGCGTGCTGGCCGGCATGGGCGCCGGCATGGCGATGGCGCTGCTGTTCGGCGTGCTTACACTCACCCTGATGGCCAACCAGGTCGCCTCGGGGCTGGCGCTGGCGATCTTCGGCGTCGGCCTGGCCGCATTCGTGGGCAAACCGTATGAGGCCGTAGCGCTGCAGGCAGTGCCGCCGATCCGCATCCCGTTCATCGCCGACATCCCGCTCATCGGCGAGGCGCTCTACAACCAGCAGTTGCTGGTGTACTTTTCCTGGGCGCTGTTCTGGGGCCTGCTGTGGTTCCTTTACCGCAGCCGTGCAGGCCTGGTGCTGCGCGCGGTAGGCGAATCGCCCGCCTCGGCGCATGCCATCGGCTACCCGGTGATCCGCATCCGCTATCTGGCAGTCCTGTTCGGCGGCGCCATGGCGGGCATCGGCGGCGCCTTCCTGTCGGTGTTCTACACGCCGATGTGGGCAGAAGGCATGGTCGCCGGCCGCGGCTGGATCGCGCTCGCGCTGGTGGTGTTCGCTACCTGGCGGCCATTGCGGGTGATGATCGGCGCCTACCTGTTCGGCGGCGTGATGATCACCCAACTCTTCATCCAGGGCTCCGGGCTGCAGATCGACTTCCCATCGCAGTTCCTGTCATCGCTGCCCTACTGGGCAACGATCGTGGTCCTGGTGGTGATCTCGCGCAACGTGAACACGATCCGGCTGAACTCGCCGCTCTCGCTCGGAAAGCCCTATCGGCCTGATGCCTGACGGGCACGCTGGACCTAGCACTTCGCGCTCGGTCGCTCGGCGATGCGGTCGCGCCATGCCTGAAGGTTGTCCAGCCCCTCGGCCACCGGCCTGAACTTCATCAGGCCGCGGGCGAACTCGATCGCGCAGAAGGCAGTGATGTCGGCAATGGTGAAGCGCTCGCCGGCGACGAAGGCGCGCGTCGCGAGTTCCTCATCCAGCCAGCGCGCCACCTCGCGCACCTTCTCGCCTTGCGAACGGCCGAACTCAGGGAACTGCGGCTGCTCCAGAGGAGCCAGGCCGGGATGGGTATGGCGGATGCAGTTGGCGATGCCACCGAACAGGTAGAACTCCATGCGCCGGTCCGCCATTTCGATGAAGGCGCGCTCCTCGAAGCTTGCCCCCATCAGGTTGGGCTCGGGATACAAGCCCTCGAGATAGGAACAGATGGCGCGCGTCTCTCCGAGCATGCGACCGTCGTCGAGTTCGAGCACCGGCACCTTGGCCAGCGGGCTCTTGGCACGAAAGTCCGAACTGCGATGCTCGTTTTTGCCGATCTCGACGACCACCTCTTCGATACCCCTGATGCCCTTCTCGGCAATGAACATCTGGACCCGGCGCGGATTGGGTGCGCGCGGCGAAATGTAGAGCTTCATGTGTTGTCCTCGGGGCGCAAGGCAGCGCCCGCTTCAACGGACGCCCGGCCCAGTGCGCGATGGTAGCGCGTGCATGTTGCTTATGCAGCTATAAGCTGGGACGTATAAGTGCTATCAGAGGCCGCCAGTTTCCGAATCGGGGTCCGCTCCTAAACTGCGGGTACTGCACGACTGGAAGCAACACGCCTGCGAGCAGGCCGACAACGACAAACCAGGCCACAGCGCCAGAGACACGGAGACACCACAATGAGCGGGACGACCCCAGCCTACCCCGACCCGGCCAACCCGCCGCGCCCGGCCGTCGACGAGCACTCACCCGACTACATGCCGCCGCTGTCGCGCGCGATTCCGCTCGGCATCCAGCACATCATGGCGATGTTCGTCGGCAACATCACCCCCCCGATCATCATCGCCGGCGTGATCGGCGCGACCATGGACGAGCGCATCTTCCTGATCCAGGTGGCCCTTTTCGTCGCCGGCATCTGCACCCTGATCCAGTCGATCGGCATCGGTCCCATCGGCGCCCGCCTGCCCATCGTGCAGGGCACGAGCTTCGGTTTCCTGCCGGTGGCACTGCCATTGGCGAAGGCCTTCGGGCTGCCCGCGGTACTCGGCGCATCGCTGGTTGCCGGCCTGCTGCAGGTGTTCCTGGGTGCCTTCCTGGGCCGCGTTCGCCACCTGTTCTCGCCAGTAGTGACCGGTATCGTCGTGCTGCTGATCGGGCTCATCCTGATGCCGGTCGGGCTGCGCTACGCCGCTGGCGGCGTAGGTGCACCAGACTTTGCCGCGCCGCATCACCTGCTGCTGGCGCTGTTCGTGCTGATCGTGACCATCGGCTGCCACCAGTTCGGCCGCGGCTTCATCAAGCTCGCCTCGGTGCTGGTCGGTCTCGTCAGCGGCTACATCGTCGCGATCGTGCTGGGCTGGGTGGACTTCTCAAGGGTCGAGACAGCCGCCTGGTTCGCCGTGCCGCAGCCGATGGTGTTCGGCATGGAGTTCTCGCCCACCGCGATCCTGGGCATGTGCATCATCATGTTCGTGGTCGGCCTGGAGACGATCGGCAACATCTCGGCGATCACGGTCAGCGGCGCCAAGCGTGCCGCCACCAACAAGGAGCTCTCGGGCGGCGTCATGGGCGATGGCGTGGCCACCGCCTTTGCCTCGGTCTTCAACACCCTGCCCAACACCGCCTATGCGCAGAACGTCGGCCTGGTCGCACTGACCGGCGTGGTCAGCCGCCACGTGGTCACCATCGGCGGCATCGTGCTGATCGTGCTCGGCCTTTTCCCCAAGCTGTCGGCGGTGGCCTCGGCAATGCCCCCGGCCGTGCTCGGCGGCGCCGCCATCGTGATGTTCGGCATGATCGCCTCGGCGGGCGTCAAGATCCTCGCCGAGAACGAGCTTGATCAGCGCTCGATGCTGATCCTGGCCGTTTCGCTGAGCCTGGGCGTGGGCCTGCCGCTGGTGCCCGAGATCAGCACCGCCGTGCCCGAGCAGGTCGCCCTGCTGCTGAAGTCCGGCCTCATCCCGGCTGCGCTCGCTGCCCTCGTCCTCGATGCCGTGCTGCCCAAGCCGCGCCATTGAGAAACCGCCACGCCAGCCCACGAGATTCCACGGAGACATCCATGTCCTACGAGATCAGATCCATCCTCTACGCCTCCGACCTGACCCCGCGCTCACCTGCCGTGTTCCGTCATGCCGTAGGCCTCGCGCTCAGATTCGGCGCCAAGCTGCACGCCGTCACCGTGACCACGCCGACCACCTCCCTGCCCTTCACCGAGTTCATCAAGAAGGAAACGCTGGACGAGATCAAGGTCGCCGGCCGCAACCAGGCTGAATCCCTGCTGCAGCAGCGCATCGACATCTTCGCCGAGGCTCACCCCGACATGGACGTGAAGTCGGTGCTCACCAGCGTGCGCGCACTGGAGGGCGAACCCGCCCGCCAGATCCTCGACATGGCCAAGCACACCCTGGCCGACATGATCGTGATGGGTTCGCGCGGTCATAGCGCGATCGGCGAACTGCTGATCGGCTCGGTGGCACACAAGGTGACCATGAAGGCCGACGTACCGGTGGTACTGGTGCCGATCGACCGCTGAGCGACTGTTCGTCCGCAAGGAAAGGCCTCGGGGCGCCCTGCGCCGCCGAGGCCTTGTTGCATCACTCCGGCGGCAGGACCGCGCCCTTGCGCTCCACGATCAGGCCATAGGCCTGCGGTTCGCGGTGGCGGGCAAAGTTGAAGGTGGTGCTCTTGTACGACTGCGTCAGATCGAGGTCGCAGCGCGCCACCGCCAGTTCGTCGCCCAAGGTCGAGCACGCACCGACGATCTCGCCCGAGGGCGCGACGATGATCGAGTTGCCGATCTGCATCACGCCCTCCTCGTTACCCGCCTTGCCCACACCCACCACCCAGCTGCCGTTCTGGTAGGCGCCGGACTGCATCACCAGCTGGTTGTGGAAGTGCGACAGGTTGTCGTGCTCGGGCGCGGGCGGATTGTGCACCGGGGTGTTGTAACCGATCAGCACCATCTCCACCCCCTGCAGCCCCATCACGCGATAGGTCTCCGGCCAGCGACGGTCGTTGCAGATCGCCATGCCGATGATGCCGCCGAAGGCGCGGAACACCGGAAAGCCGAGGTTACCGGTCTCGAAATAGCGCTTCTCCAGATGCTGGAACTGGCGCCAGGGCTCGTGCTCGGCATGGCCCGGAAGATGGATCTTGCGGTACTTGCCAACGATCGCGCCGGTCTTGTCGACCAGGATCGAGGTGTTGAAGTGGCGCGTGCGCCCCTCCTCCTCGGCCAGCTCCGCATAGCCGAGGTAAAAGCCGATGCCCAGCTCGCGCGCCGCCTCGAACAGCGGTCGGGTCTCCGGCCCGGGCATCTCCCGTTCGAAGAACTGGTCGATCTCGGCCTGGTCCTCGAAGTACCAGCGCGGAAAGAAGGTGGTGAGCGCGAGCTCGGGAAACACCACCAGATCGCAGCCATGCTGGCTCGCCTGGGTAAGCAACGCAATCAGGCGGCTCACGACCTGGCTGCGGGTGTCGTTGCGGGCGATGGGGCCGAGCTGGGCGGCGCCGACGGTGACGATACGGGACATGGATTCAGGCTCCCTCGTTGGCAAGTTGGAGCAGGGTCGCAAACAGCACGCGCAAGCCGGCGACGAGGTCTGCGGGCTGGGTGTGTTCGGCCGGGTTGTGGCTGATGCCGCCGACGCTGGGGACGAAGATCATGGCGGTCGGGCAGATGCGCGCCAGCATCTGGGCGTCATGCCCGGCGCCCGAGGTCATGCGGCGGTGGGTGTAACCGAGCGCCTCGGCGTGGGCGGCGATGCGGGCCGCGATGCCGGGGTCGAAACGTACCGGCTCGAAGCGCGCCAGGCGCTGCGTGCTGATGCTCACCCCCTCGGTCGCCGCCAGCTCGTCGAGAAAGGCCGCCAGGCGGGTCTCGGCCCGCTGCAGGAGCGCCTCGTCGGTGTTGCGCAGATCGACGGTGAGCGACGCACGCGCGGCGATGACGTTGATCAGGTTGGGGGTCAGATCCACCTTGCCCACGGTACCGACCTGGTCCCCGCCCATCTCGCGTGTGAGCGCGCGCACGAAGTGCGCTACCGCGGCCGCGGCGTAGCCCGCATCGTGACGCATTCGCATCGGCGTGGTGCCGGCATGGTTGGACTGGCCGACGATGTCGACCTGCTGCCAGGAGATGCCCTGCAGGTTCTCCACGGCGCCGATGGTGATCCCCTCGAGATCGAGCACCGGCCCCTGCTCGACGTGCAGTTCGACGAAGGCGGCAGGACGGATGCCACCCAGCGGTGCCGAACCGGCGTAGCCGATGCGGGCCAGCTCCTCGCCCAGCACGGCGCCGTCGATCGCGCGCGTGGCAAGCGCCTCGTCCAGCGCCAGCCCGCCCGCGTAGACCAGCGAGCCGAGCATGTCGGGTGCAAAGCGCGCGCCCTCCTCGTTGGTGAAGAAAGCCACCACCAGCGGCCGCTCGGTGCTGACACCGGCGTCATTGAGCGCAGCGACGACCTCGAGCCCGGCGAGCACCCCGTAGTTGCCGTCATAGGCGCCGCCGGTACGCACGGTGTCGATGTGCGAGCCGGTCATCACCGGCGCCAGATCGGCCCGACGCCCGGGGCGCAGGCCGAAGACGTTGCCAATGGGGTCGATCGACACCTGCAGGCCGAGCTCGTGCATCCAGCCGACGACGAGATCGCGGCCGCGGCGGTCGTCGTCGGTGAGCGCCAGCCGGCAGCACGCACCGGATCCGGTGCGGCCAATCTCGGCCAGCGCCGCCAGGCGCGCGAGCAGGCGCGCGCCATCGGGCTCGACGCCCGGGGCCTGGGAGACTGTCGTCATGCCAGCACCTCCTCGGCCGACCTGCCCACCACCTCCCGGTAGATCACCGGGTCGGTGTCGCCCTCGCTGCCGATCAGCAGCACACGCGCATTCGCATCCAGGCCAAGCGCCTGCCTCACGGCGGGCTCACCCGCAGCTGCCAGCAGCAGGCCCAGCCCGGTGCCGCCGGTCTCGCCGGACACGATCGCCGCATCACCATCCTGCGGTAAAGCGAACACCCGCATCGCCTCAAGCGCGAAGCGGTCGCCCACGGTGGCGTAATGGTTCGCGCCGCCGCTGAGGATCTCCCAGGCCACCGGCGACACCTCGCCGCAGGCCAGTCCGGCCATCACGGTGTCGAGATCGCCGTGCACCGCCACCGGCCGGCCCGCCTGGCCGCTCTGGAAGAAGCAATCGGCCTGCTCGGGCTCTGCGATGATGAACACCGGCCGCCGCTCACCCCAGGCCAGCCAGAAGGCCGCGCAAACCGAAGCCGCAAGCGCGCCGACACCGGCCTGCACGATGACGTGCGTGGGCAGCTCATCGCCGAGCTGGCGCACCATCTCGCGCGCCATCACGCCGTAGCCGTGCATGACGTCGATCGGGATGTCGCGGTAACCCTCGTAGGTGGTGTCCGAGACCACCGTCCAGCCGTTGCGCTCGGCCTCGGCCGCGGCGTGGCGGACGGAGTCGTCGTAGTTGCCGGGCACGCGGATCACCTCGGCGCCGTAGTGCGCGATCGCCGCACGCCGGCCCTCGCTGACCGTGGCGTGGATGTAGATCACACAGCGGCAACCGAAGAGCTGCGCCCCCCAGGCCACGGAGCGGCCGTGATTGCCGTCGGTGGCGCAGGTAACGGTGAGCGCGCTGACGATGTCGCGATACTGTCCGGCGAGAATCTCCGCCGGTGTTGCCTGGTGACCGCCATGGGCCGCGGCGATCGCCTTCTGGATGAGGCGAAACACCGCATAGGCGCCGCCCAGCGCCTTGAAGCTCTTGAGCCCGAAGCGGCTGCTCTCGTCCTTGTACCAGAGCGCACCGAGGCCAAGGCGCGACGCCAGCGCCGGCAGCGTATGCAGGGGCGTCGGGGCGTAGCCCGGCCATTGCGAGATCTCGCGCTCCGCGGCGTCGAAGCCCTCGCGACTGAGGATCGCCGCGCGCGCCTCGCCGTAGGGGGTGGTCGCGGAAACCGCGAGTGGATTGGGATAGCTTGCGATGCCCTCGGCACGCAGGATCTGTGTCATTGCCGTTCGTCCTCCGGCTGCACGCCGCGGGCGGGCGTGCAGCCGCATGGTTATTGTGGTGAAGCCTTACTTGACCTGCTCGATGTTGGCGAGCATGGCGTCGAGCATGTCGATGCCCTCGGCGCCCAGCTGCTGCTCGATCACTGCCCGCACGGCGGGTTGCGCGACGGCGGCGAACTTCTGCAGCTCGGCCTCGGGAATGGCGTTGACCTGCATGCGCTGGCCGAGCTTGGGCAGGCCCTTGTCGGCCGAGGCCTCGATGATGCGCGAAATGCCGCGCCCGGCGTCCACCGCCACCGCCGCAGCCGAATCCACGACTGCACGCTCTTCCGCCGTCAAGCCGTCGTAGAACGCCTGATTCATCGTCCACACGTAGGGCGTGATGACATGGTTGGTGATCGACAGGAACTTCTGCACCTCGTCGAACTTGGCAAAGGCGATGATCGGGACCGGGTTCATCTGGCCGTCGGCGACGCCGGTCTGCAGGGCGGTGTACACCTCGGCCCAGGGCAGAGGCGTGGGCTGGCCGCCGAGCGACTTCACCGTGGCCTCATGGGTCGGCAGCGTCATCGTGCGGATACGCAGGCCACCAAGGTCGGCCGCAGTCTGGATCGGGCGCTTGGAGTTGCTGATGGCGAAGAAGCCGCCCGAGTCGAGCAGACCGAGCACCTTGACCCCGGTCTTGGCCGACAGGTCGGCGGCAAACTTCTGACCGAAGGGGCTGCCTAGGTCCATCACCTTGTGCACCACGCCGATGTTCGGGAAGGCGAACGGCATGTCGAACACGCCGACCATCTTGTAGTGGGCGGAGATGCCGCCCGCAGACGAGATGACCGATTGCACCAGGCCATCGCGCACCTGCTGGATCACCTCGTCGTCCTTGCCGAGCTGGCCGTTGGGGAAGAGCTGCACCTTGACGCTGCCATTGGTGCCGGTCTCGACCAGACTCTTGAACACCGCTGCCATCGCACCGGAATGGCTGTCGAAGGGGCTGTCGGGGTTGAGGTGGGCCAGGCGGATGGTCTTCTGCGCGAACGCGGGCGACGCGAGCATGGCGGTTGCCGCAAGGGCAGTGACGGCAAGTTTCTTCAGCGAGATCATCATGCTTACTCCAGGGCTAGGGTGAAGGGGTACGGCAGGGGATTCAACGAAGGGGATGAAACAACGGCAGACCTGCGCCTCAACTCGCGGTCAGGCCAAGCAGCCGAGGCACGGCCAGCGTCAGGCTCGGCCAGTACGCCACCGCGAACAGCACCGCGATCTCGGCGAGCAGGAAAGGCCACAGCGAGTGCGCGATGCGTTCGATCTTCTCGCCGGTGACCGAGGCCAGCACGAACAGGCAGGCGCCCACCGGTGGCGTCATCAGCGAGATGTTGAGCGCGAGCACGATCATGATTCCGGCGTGGATCGGGTCCATGCCGATGGTCACCGTCAGCGGCGCCAGCACCGGTGCGAGGATGATGAGCAGCGCGTTGATGTCCATGAACATGCCGATCAGCAGCAGCAACGCCAGGATCAGCGCGATGATCACGGCCGGCTCGGACGACACCGCCAGGAAGGCGGCCGCGATCGCCTGCGGGATCTGGTTGAAGGTCATCCACCAGCCGACAATCGAAGCCGAGGCGATGATCAGGAACACCACCCCGGTGATGCGCGCGGTGCGCACCAGCATGTCGACCAGATCGCCCCAGCCCACCTTGCGATACACGAACACCCCCATCACCAGGGCGTAGAAGACCGCGATCGAGGCCGCCTCGGTCGGCGTGGTGATGCCGCCAAGGATGGCGCCGAGGATCATCACCGGCATCAGCAGCGCGGCAAAGCCGTCCTTGAAGGCGACGAGGATGCGGCGCAGGCTGGGCCGGTGCTCGCTCTTGGGCAGGTTGAGCCGGCGCCCGAGCGCAGCAATCACCGCCATGCAAACCAGGCAGATCAGCAGCCCGGGCAGGATGCCGGCGGCGAACAGGCCGGCCACCGACACCCCCATCAGCGAACCATAGATCACCATCAGGTTCGACGGCGGGATGGTCGGCCCGATGATCGAGCCCGCCGCGGTGACCGCACAGGCGAAGGGCCGGGTGTAGCCCTTCTTGACCATGGCCGGCACAAGGGTGTTGCCGAAGGCTGCGGCGTCGGCCGTCGCCGCGCCCGACAGGCCGGCGAACATCACCGAGGCGACCATGTTGGAATGTGCCATGCCGCCGCGCAGGTAGCCCACCAGTGCATCGGCCAGGCCGATCAGGCGATCGGTGATACCCGAACGGTTCATGATCTCGCCAGCGAGGATGAAGAAGGGCATGGCGAGGAAAGTGAACAAGTCCAGGCCGGCGAAGAAGCGGTCCGGCGCCATGGTGAGGAAGCGACCACTGGAGTCGATGCTCCACATGCCGACCATGCCAGTGATGCCGAGCACGTAGCCGACGGGCATGCCAAGCACCATCAGCACGACGAAGGTAAGGGCGACCGTGATCATGGGCACACCACCACGTTCGGCGAGCGCGCCAGGCGCAACTGGTCGCGCACGGCCACGAGCGTGAGCTGCACCACCGCCAGCGCAGCCGCGACCGGCACCGCCGCAAAAGGCAGGGCCTTGGACATGCCGTAGATCATCGTCGTCACGCGCTCACCACGCTCGACCATCCCGATCCCGTAGAACACGAGCATCGAAAAGAAGGCGATGCCAAGCAGGTCGACCACCGCCAGCAGCCCCCGGCGCAGCCAGGACGGGAGGTAGGCGAACAGCATCTGTACGCCGATGTGCTCACGCCGTGAGATACCCGCCGACACGGCGAGCAGCGCAACCCAGATCATCAGGTAGCGCGCCGCCTCCTCCATGAAGGTGATCGGCAGCGGCCACACATAGCGCACCAGCACGCCGAGCCAGACGTCGAGCACGAGCACGATCAGCAGCGCCACGCAGATCAGGTCGACGGCGCGCGCCAGCCTGCGGCTCATGCCGTCAAGCGCGCGCGCCACGCCCTCGTATTCACCAGGGTCATGCATGCAGAGTCTCCTTCACACCGGTCAGCGGCCGGCGTCCGCACTCGCGGGCGCCATCCCGTTCTACCCGCTGCCCGCTCCCGCAAGTGGTGCGTGGAAGGGCCGCTTTTTCTGTTGTATGCACCATACTGGATCACCTGTTTCAGAAAAACAATCAGTAAAACGTTTTTTTCAGCTATGGTTCGCTTCAACGCAAACAACGTGCCAACACACTCGGAAGAGCGTCCGATGAGCGCTGCATCAACGCCAGGAAAGAGCGGCAAACGCCAGAACGTGGGGCCAAGCTCGCTGGAACGCCGCATCCGCGGCAGCTACGAGGGCCTGCCCAACAGCGAACGCCTGGTGGCCGATCTGCTGCTGGACTTTCCATCTCATCTCGCCACCCACTCCGCCACCGAACTGGCGCGCCTGTCGGGCGCGTCCAAGGCGGCGGTGACAAGACTGGTCCAGCGCCTCGGCTATCAGAGCTTCGCCCAGGCGCGCGCCGACGCGCGCAATGCGCAGCAATGGGGCTCACCGATCTACGTCAGCGCCACAGATGCGCCACAAGGGACGCATTCGGCCATAGAGGCGCATGTGGCGGCAGACCTGGAGGTGCTGCGCAAGACCCTCGACGGGCTGGCACAGACGCGGCTCGACGAGCTCGTCACCGCCTTGCACGATGCGCGCAGGGTGCTGGTGATCGGGCACCGCAACAGTGCGCTGCTCGCCACCTATGCACGCGGCCAGCTCGGCCTGCTGCGAGCGGGCGTGGAGTTGGCGCCGATGCATGGAGAGACCCTCGCCGAAGGCCTGCTCGGCCTCGGCCCGCAGGATGTGCTGCTGGCGGTGGGCTTTCGGCGCCGGGTGCCGGCCTTTCTGTCGGCGCTGGAGGTGGCGCGCAACAACGGCGTGCGGATTGCAGTGATCACCGATCCGAGCGGCGCGGCCATGGCGCGCAATGTCGACTGGGTCATCCCCTGTCACTGCCGCGGCGCGTCGATGTTCGACAGCTACGTCGCGGCGGTGAGCCTCATTAACTTCCTCGCCAGCCAGCTCGCGCTACAACTGGGCGCGCAAGGCCGGGCGCGCCTGCGCGGTATCGAGCAACTGCACGAGGAACTCGGCGATCTCGTTTGAGATCGCCGGCGTACGCGCCCTCGCGAGCGCTAGGCCGATGCGCTCACGATACGCCGCCCGCAGTCGCTGAGCAGCCGACGCAGCCAGCGATGCCCCGGGGACTGATGATTGCGCTCGTGCCAGAGCTGATAGAAGCGCATCGGCGGAAAAGCGATCGGTGAGGGCACGATCGCCAGCGGCAGCAGGTTGGCATAGAACTGGGCGAAGTGACGGGTGGTGGTAAATACCAGGTCGGTGCCCTGCAGCAGGTAGGGGGCCGCGGTGAAGGACTGGACGACGACGCGTTCCTCGCGGTGGATGCGCATCGACGCCAGCACGCTGTCGATCACCCCGCGCTGGCTGATCGAATAGGGCATCGGCACCACATGCACCGCGCGCGCATAGTCTTCCGCGCTCATGCCCTTGCGCGCAAACGGGTGTGAGGCCGCCACCAGGCAGACGATCTCGTCTTCGAGCAGCATCGACAGGTGCATGCGATGCGGTGGCTCGGGCCAGTTGCCGATCACGACGTCTAGGTCGCCCTCTGCAAGTGAGCGCTCGAAGTCGAAGTTCGGCCCGAGCGAGTGCAGCGTCAGGCGCGCCTGCGGCGCCTCGCTGCGGAAACGCTCGGCGACTCCGGCGATGAACACCGGCGCCAGGTAATCGGGCGAGCCGATACGGAACTCATGACGCGTGCTGTCGGGCTCGAAGGCCTCTGGCCCGTCGACCATGCGGTCGATCTCGGCGAGCGCCCCCTTGGCATGCGACACCAGCGCGAGCGCGCGCTCGGTGGGCACCATGCCGCCTTTCTCGCGCACCAGCAGCGGATCGCCAAGGATGTCGCGCAAGCGCTTGAGCGCAGCACTGATCGCGGGTTGCGACTGATTGAGCTTGAGCGCCGTACGTGACACGCTGCGCTCGCCGATGAGCAGCACGAATACGCGCAGCAGGTAGGTATCGAGCGGGTCATCGCTACGCCTTAGGGTCATGCTCGTCTCCTCGTCTACGGTGATGGGAGCCCGGCCTGGGGTCGCCGAGTCAGATATGCGCCAGCATATATCACTTATAAACATATATGCGATTACTTAATACACCCTGGGCTTAAACTGCAACTCAGATCAAGGGCCTGAGCACGGGCCCGCCCCACACCAGACAGCATGCAGGAGACAACACCATGGGACGCCTGACCACCCACGTTCTGGACACCGCCAAGGGCAAGCCGGGCAGCGGCATTGCGGTGATCGTCTACAGGCTCGATGGCGAGCGCCGCGAAGTCGCGCGCACCGTCACCAACCACGACGGCCGCTGTGACCAGCCCCTGCTCGAGGGCGCCGCGCTCGAGGCCGGCAAGTACGAAATCATCTTTGCCGCCGGCGACTACTTCCGCGCCCAGGGGCTGGACCTGCCCGAGCCACTGTTCGTGGACGAAGTTGCGCTGCGCTTCGGCATTGCCAACACCGAGCAGCACTACCACGTACCCCTGCTGGTCTCGCCGTGGAGCTACTCCACCTACCGCGGCAGCTGAGCCTCGCGCTTCCCCCACTGACACAGAGACAAGAACATGGAAGCCTACCTGCTCGACTGGGCCAACCTGCTGGTCCGCTGGGTGCACCTGATCGCAGGCATTGCCTGGATCGGCGCCTCCTTCTACTTCGTCATGCTGGACAACTCGCTGAAGCCCCCGAAAAAGCCCGAAGACGCGCAGCGCGGCGTGTTCGGCGAGTTGTGGGCCGTGCATGGTGGCGGGTTCTACCACAGCCAGAAGTACCTCACCGGCCCCAAGGGCGAACCACTTACCCAGGACCTGCACTGGTCCAAATGGGAGGCCTACAGCACCTGGCTGTCAGGCATGGGCATGATGGCGCTGATCTACTGGATCGGTGCCTCCAGCTACCTGATCGACAACAGCGTCATGGCGCTGTCGCCCACCGCGGCAATCGCCATCTCGATCGCCTTCCTGGTTGCCGGGTGGGTCTTCTACGACCTGCTGTGCCGCAACATGATCGGCAAGGACGGCGTGCTCGCAGCCATCGTGTTCGTTTTCGTGATGGTGGCCAACTATGCGCTGCATCAGGTGTTCTCGGCCCGCGGCGCCTACATCCACGTCGGCGCCATGCTCGGCACGATGATGGCGGCCAACGTGTTCTTCCACATCATTCCCGGCCAGAAGAAGATGGTCGAGCAGATCCGCCGCGGCGAAGAGGTCGACACCATGCCCGGCATCGTCGGCAAGCAGCGCTCGGTGCACAACACCTACTTCACCCTGCCGGTGCTGTTCATCATGATCAGCAACCACTACCCGATGACCTATGCGCATGCCAACGGCTGGCTCGTGCTCGGCGTGCTGATGATGGCCGGCGTGCTGATCCGCCAGTTCTTCGTGCTGCGCCATCGCGGCCAGGTCAAGTGGTGGCTGCCGGCCGCCGGCAGCGCGCTGATCCTGCTGTTGATCGTGCTGATGGCTCCCAAGCCGGTCGACGCCAGCGGCGAGCAGGTGTCCTTTGCCACCGTCAAGCAGATCATGGACCAGCGCTGCGTGAGTTGCCACGCCGCCTCGCCCACCTTCGAGGGCTTCGCCCAACCCCCCAAGGGCGTGATGCTGGAGAGCGCGGAGCAGATCGCCCAGCACGCGGTCATGAGCGCGCAGACGGTCGCCAGCGGCTACATGCCGCTCGGCAACCTCACCGGCATCACCGATGAAGAACGCCAGGCCATCGCCATCTGGTTCGCCCAGGGCGCGAGGACGCAGGACTGAGCGCGCCGCCGAGAACGCATCGCAAGAGACCCACGCCATGAACGCTACGCCCAACACCCTCACCCTACAGGCGCTTTCCGCCCTGTCCCAGCCTGACTTCGTCAGCCACCTGGACGGCATCTTCGAGCACTCGCCCTGGATCGCCGAGCGCGCCTGGGCCCAACGCCCGTTCGACAGTATCGACGGCCTGCACGCCGCCATGCTCGCGGTGCTCGATACCGCCAGCACGGCCGAGCAACTCGCCCTCATCTGCGCGCACCCTGAGCTTGCCGGCAAGGAAGCGGAGGAAGGCACGCTCACCACCGCCTCCACCGGCGAGCAGCGCGGCGCCGGGCTGGACCAGTGCAGCAAGGACGAGTTGCAGCGCCTGCGCAGCCTCAACAAGGCCTACCGCGAGCGCTTTGGTTTCCCCTTCGTCGTCGCCGTGAAGGGGCTCAGCCGCCACCAGATCATGGATGGCGTCGAGGCCCGCCTGAGCAACGATCGCGACACCGAATTCGCCCGCTGCCTGCAGGAGATCGGCAAGATCGCCCGCTTCCGCCTCGATGCCTTGTTCGCCTGACCCACCGGAGCCGAGCATGAAACCGAACACCCCGAGCACTCCGAACGCCCCCTACCCCCGCGACCTCGTCGGCTACGGCCGCAACCCGCCGCATGCCGACTGGCCGGGCCGCGCCCGCATCGCCGTGCAGTTCGTGCTCAACTACGAGGAAGGCGGCGAGAACTGCGTGCTGCACGGTGACGCCGGCAGCGAGCAG
>WPCK01246982.1_pt1 | contig 59312 bp, 63 predicted proteins | sample 5399851 | NCBI WGS metagenome assembly WPCK01 (sample SAMN12869471, study PRJNA574797) | sludge metagenome | isolation source: wastewater treatment of pH11 | place: China:Beijing | collected 2019-05-20
CCTGAAGCGAATCATCGCCCTTCGAAAAGAAAATACAGGATGAGGGCAAGGAAAAAAGAGGGATTGTCCCGACGTGAGTCGGTTCAATCCCCCTTTTTTCTTTTCACGCTCGGATAGAGCGGAGGTTTTTCAGTGCCCTCCGTGTTCAGTTCGATGTCTTTTCTGTTGATGGGAGGACTCGCTTCTCCAATAGAAACGGTCCGAGCGGGATGACCGACGCCATGACCGCCATGACCAAAACCTTGAAGCCCCAGCTAAAGCGCCATGCCATGTAAACGGCGGCCGCCACGTACGCGACAAACAAGAAACCGTGGGCCGCGCCGACGATGCTGACGGCGAGCGGCATACCTGCTAAATACTTGAGTGGCATCGCAATCAATAAGAGGAGCAGGAATGACATTCCTTCCGTATATCCGAGCCATTTAAACTGTGTAGCGTTCATGATCGTTCTCCTTTTCAATCTATGCTACGTTCATCGTAGCCGAAGAACGAGCGGTTTGTCACAGGAGAATGTCATAAATTCGTCACGCTATTTGACGATTTGGTGAACGGTGCATGACTTTCGTTTCGACGAACTTGCGAAGGAACAAACCGTCGACCCCGATTTTCCCAGCGTTATAGCCGGCGACGAGGATAAGGACCGAGACGATGAGCATCGTCGGGTTCGTGCTGACCGTACCAGAGAGCAAGAACGCCATGTTCATGACGAGACCGAAGAAGGCAGCGCTGCGAGTCAAAGCACCGAGCAAGAGCCCGAGACCGACGAGAACCTCACCGTACGGGATCAAGATGTCAAACAAGGCAGCGTTCGGGATCGCGAATCCTTCCAGGAAAGCGGCCCACCAACCTGCGACGGCTGGATGGTCACCTGTAGCGAGCGACGCCGCGTTTTGAAGATACCCGCCTGACGAGAAGTCGCCTGTGACTTTGCCCCATCCGGCTGTGAGCCAGTGATAACCGAGCCAAATCCGAAGCACGGTCAAGATGCCGGTCGCGATGTTATGGTTTTGCCAAAACTTTGTGAACATGATAATTCCTCCTTGTTATGTTGAATGATGACTTATATGTGATTACATTCACAATATATCATCCATGTTCACCTTTTCACATAGGCTATGACAATCGTTCACGATTCGTTCATATGTGCGACACAGGTCAGTCACTTTTTGGAAATTGGTCAATAAAAAAAGACGTCCCTTTCGACGTCTCTTCTTTACATTATAAAGTCACTTCTTGCGGTGCTTGACCTTTTTTGTTCATAACCCGCATCGATTGTGGTGAGATTTTCAAGATGACGAGTTTCGGATCATCCGGTCCCTCGAACCAGCCTTCGAGCTTCTCATTCCACACTTTCTCTTTCATCGACTCGTCATCCGACACGGTCGTCTCACCTAAAATCTCGAGATACGTGTCCCCGACTCCATCCCCGTCATAACCGATCAAAATGTGTGTGTACGGGTTGTTTTGCAACTCGTCCACTTTATCCGTATCTTTTGAAGTTGCGGTATAGAGTGTCAACTCATCATGGAAAAACGTCATATAGCGGCTGTGCGGCTTCCCTTTGTAAACGGTAGCCATCGTTCCCACGTTACTATGGTCTAGAATCTGTTTTGCCGTTTGTAATGCATCCATTCTAAAAAACCTCCTTGTAATCGTCACTCGTATACTCTTTCCCCGGGGACAAGCGATTAAACACACGGACACAAAAAAACCTGCTCGCCGAAGCGAACAGGTTATCATATTCCTTAGAAAGGAAGATTAGATTTTTTCAACGTTAGAAGCTTGTGGTCCACGAGCTCCGTCAGTGATTTCGAAAGTTACTGCTTGGCCTTCTTCAAGTGTCTTGAAGCCGTCGCCTTGGATTGCTGAGAAGTGTACGAATACGTCGTCTCCGCCTTCCATTTCGATGAAGCCGTAACCTTTTTCTGAGTTAAACCATTTTACTTTACCTGTGTTCATAATGAACCCTCCTGAAATAAACGCTGTGCGTTCTAGTAGTGCCTTACTAGAAAAAACTGACCAATAAAAAATCACAAACCTATAGGATTATCTTAAACGAAAAATAATCCAAAGCGTTTTGTGAATTATGTTTCCAGCTATTCTTAATTAAGCACATATGTAATATACCACGGATAAATGCTTCTGTCTACTAAATACTTCGGTTTGCTAAAAATACTTTAAAAACGGGTAGATTCAAGTGAATCGATTGCTAGGAGGAGACGAAGATGATGGACCGAATCAACCCGAAACAAATTCGCGCAAGCATCGCAGCCCATTCCAATTGGAACGAAGACGAGTTGCTTTCCGACACACTTGCTTGGCATGCGGCGACGAGACGGAATCGCTATCCCGATCAACGGAAGACGTACGCGTCACGCATACCGCTGACGGAACGGATCACCCCCGTGACGAGTTCCCTCCCGCTCGAGATCGTCGATGATCTCGTCCGCCCCGTCTGGATGCGTCGGCTTGATGCCGAATATTTAAACTTGAGACAAGCAACGATACGACGCATCGATGTGACCGAGTACGGGGCCGTCGGGGATGGCAAGACCGACTGCACGCTCGCCTTTCGCCTCGCCCTGCGCTCGAATCGTCATGTGTACGTTCCGGCTGGCGTTTATGTCGTGCGAGGCATCCGTATCCCATCTAATTGTGTGCTCGAAGGGGCGGGGCAGGACGAAACGACGATCAAGCTTCACGACCAGGCACCTAAATATCGGCGACTGCTCCGGAATGCGACCCCATTTCTCGGAAACCACCATATCGAAATCGCCCATCTGACACTTGACTGGAACGTCGACCGACTCGGTGCTGTGGACCGAACGTCTAGCGGGGATACGGCTTCAAGCGCGTTGACACTCGCACACGTCACGTTCGGATGGGTTCATCACGTGACGGCGAAAAACGCCGGGCTGCACGCGTTTGATATTACCGCCCCTCATTACCACTATCTCGGTGACGGCTTACGTGCAGCGAAAGGAAGCCGCTACGTCTGGCTCGACCGTTGCGAGGCGACGAATTACGGGGATGACGGCATTACGACGCATCATAGTGACGCCATCTACGTCACGAACTGCTACTGTCATCATCCACACGGTCGGACCCACACATCCGGCTTCTCGAATTCAAACGGCATCGAGGTCGATGACGGGTCACGGCATGTCGTGCTCGTGAATAACATGACCGAGGGCTGTTTCGGCGGGATCGAGGTCAAAGCACATGCGACGTCCTCGGCCGCCCACGACGTCCATATTTTTGGTCACATTTCATACCATGACAATCGCTCGTACAACTTCCGGCATATCGGCCATCACTTGGCGGACGACCCGGACTCGAAGACGGCCCGTTTCATATCAGGCACGAACTTGGTCTCCATTGAACCGATCCGTTCCCCACTGTATGAGCGATCGTCTCCGCGCAGTCTCGTCGTGTCCGCTTATCAAGACGTATTCATTCATGGTTTCACGGCCGTCGGTGATCCGACCTACGATTATGAAGCCAATCCCGCCCTTGCCATTCAGTATAAATCACGTGACGTCCGCTTGAAACGGATCGCGACGAGCGGTTTCATGTCAGGACGCGCCGACATCGAGCTGTTCGGGGGAGCGAACCGGACCGACCGGATTACCGTCGAAGATGTGACGTGCCGACATTCGGCACCGATTGCCATTAAAATCGGGGGACGACTCTCGACAGTGACGCTTCGCCACATCGAAGGCGAACAAAAGGGAGGAGATGCGCTCATCTCCTCCCAAAGTCCACTCGATGCCCACGACTTGTTCGCTTACGGATTTTCAGAACGGGTGCGGAGCGACGCTTGAGCTGACTCGACTAGTTCGTCTAACCGCGCTTCATCCAAGTTGAGTGAGCTGACCGTCTGCTTCGCCATCATTCGAACGATGGCTTTATCGAGGAACCCCATCCGCTCAAAGTCATAGCCACTACCGACGACTTCGACGAAGTAGGCGTGCGCCCGTAACGGTTCACCGTACGCACCTTCGAGTTCACGTTGCCGTTCTGCCGCGGTCGGCGTCCCGGCGCACAAGTACAACCCGAGCGGACGTTCGAGCAATGGTCCCTCGTTTTGCTTCAACCAGTCCGTTAACTCATCTTGGACTTTTCCCATCCGAATGGAGCCTCCGACGATAACATGGTCGATCGTCCCCCAATCGACGCCCGGTTCGTCGACCAAATTTTGCACGTGGACGTTTCCAGACAGACGTTCAGCCAAAAGATGGGCGACTTTCTCACTCGTACCGTAACGCGACGTATACGCAATCAACGTCTTCATCTCGTTTCCCCCTTTGAAAGTCAGAGTCTATTTTTCTTATTCCCGATTACTGGAGAGAATATATAGGCCAGAAAAAAACTCGCCGCTCGGGCGAGTTTTTTTGTCATAGTTTGTACACTTGTGCCTCGTATGGACGAAGCGTGAACGGTTCAATTGGCTCCATGTTGCCAATGACATGTTCTTTCACTTCATACGGAAGCGTTCTTGTTTGCGTCTCGGCTGAGAAGTTACATAAGACGAGCCACGTCTCCCCGTCGAGCGTGCGTGTGAACGCATAGATGGCTTCGTCTTCCGGAAGCAATAACTCATACTTCCCGTAGACGACGACCGGATTCTGTTTCCGCAACGTGATCAGCTGACGATAGTAATGGAAGAGCGAGTCTGGATCGTTTCGTGCCGCTTCCGCGTTCACCTCAATGTAGTTCGGGTTAACGTCGATCCATGGCGTACCCGTCGTGAACCCGCCTTGCGGCTCAGCCGACCATTGGACCGGTGTCCGCGAATTATCACGTCCACGGGCGTGGATGCCACGGAAGATTTCCTCGTGCGTCAACAAGCCGTTCGATGTGTAATCGCGATACGCATTGAGCGTCTCGATGTCACGATACTTCTCGATCGAGTCGAACGCGACGTTTGTCATCCCGAACTCTTCCCCTTGATAAATGTAGGGCGTCCCTTTCAACATGTGCAAAAGTGTCGCGAGCATCTTGCCGGAGACGACCCGGTACTCGTCTGAATCGTTACCGAAACGTGAAATCGCCCGCGGTTGGTCATGGTTACTCCAATAAAGGCTGTTCCACCCTTCTTCGTCAAGCCCTTCTTGCCAACGAGAGAAGATCGTCTTCAAGTCCGTCAAGTTCCAGTCGGTCGGGTTCCACTTCCCGAAACTGCCGTTGCCGACGTCGACGTGTTCGAAATGGAACACCATGTTCAACTCGTTCCGGTCTTCCCCCGTATAAAGCTTCGCTTCCTCGACGCTGACGCCCGGCATCTCGCCGACCGTGATCGTGTCGTACTTCGATAACACTTCCCGGTTCATCTCTTGCATGAACTCGTGGATGCGGGGTCCATTGAAGAAGAATGGTGTCCCGTCTCCGTACCCGGTGCCGCGCGTCTCCCCGTCCGGATAGCTCTGATCTTTTGAAATCATGTTGATGACGTCCATCCGGAAACCGTCGACGCCTTTATCGAGCCAATACGTCATCAAATCGTATACTTCCCGGCGCAACGTCTCCGACTCCCAGTTCAAGTCAGGCTGTTTCTTACTGAACAGATGCAAGTAGTATTCATCGCTCGCCTCATCGTATGCCCACACACTGCCACCAAAGAAAGCGCCCCAGTTTGTCGGCGGTTGACCATCCTTGCCCTTTTTCCAAATGTAGTAGTCTCGGAACGGGCTATCTTTTGAAGAACGAGATTCCATGAACCAATGGTGCTCGTCTGACGAGTGATTGACAACGAGGTCCATCATGATTTTAATGCCGTGACGGTGTGCCTCTTCAAGCATCGCGTCAAAGTCGTCCATCGTTCCGAACTCATCCATGATGGCACGATAGTCGCGAATGTCGTAACCGTTGTCGTCGTTCGGTGAATCATACACTGGCGATAGCCAGATGACGTCAATCCCGAGTTCAGCCAAATACGACATCTTCTCCGTGATCCCTGGGATGTCCCCAATCCCGTCCCCGTTCGAATCGTTAAAGCTGCGGGGATAAATTTGATACACGACTGCTTCTTTCCACCATTGTTTCATAGTTGTTTCCTCCTCATCATCGGTTCAATCTGACGTCATCATCGTAACCCGTCCCGACGTTCATGCCTATTCATGATATGATCAATATATGCACAATCTTGCTATTATAAAGGGGTGATTCAATGGAAATCGGCTTTTGTGGCTATTCATACCATACCTCCACATATACTTTTCCGTTCGCTAACCGATTGGGCACGTACTTGATCCGCTTGCAGACAGAAGGAGCGGCCCGTGTTCTTGTCAATGGGGAGACGTACGTCACACGTCCTGGTGATTTATTGCTCGTCACGCCAGGGGATTACTATGAGTTGAACATCGATACTCCCGCGAGTGGCGACTATCATTTGTTTTGTGCTGGCCCGACGCTCGATGCATGGTGGGCGACGGGAACTCGCTCCAGGATCACGTCGATCTCGATCGACCCCCGCCTTCTCTCGCTTTGGCAACATATCACCGAAGAAGCGCGACGACCAGTGGATGAACAGAGCACCGCGTTGATCGAAAAGTTGGTCGAGGCGCTTTTACTCATGCTCGACCGATCGATGGTGGACGGCCGGACCAATATCCGTCCCCCTGTCGTGTCTCGCATGATGCGTTATATAGAAAGAAACGTCACAGCAGACTTTAAAATCGTCGATGTCGCCGACGCGGTCGACTTGAGCGTGTCGCGGACCGTGCACCTCTTTAAAGAAGTGACTGGCATGACGATTATCGAGTACGCCCAGTCGATCCGGTTACAGCTCGCCGAAGAGCAAATGCGGTATACACAACACTCGCTCGAACGAATCGCCGAGCTATCCGGTTTTCGAACATACCCATATTTCCATCGCATCTTCAAACGGAAATATGGCGTCGCACCAGGGGTGTATCGCACACTCCAACAAAAAAACGAAAAAAAATAAAAAAAGAGTGATCCATTTTTTGAACCGCTCCGTTAGATGGGTGTAAACAACGACAACACTCACAAAAAAAGGAGCGATTCACATGAAGAAGAAAACAATGAACAAGATTGTAGCACCAGCGTTAGCGTTAGGCTTACTCGTCCCAATCAACGCCCAGGCGGCAGATCACGCACCGACAGCGAGTACACCGGCTGGTGACCTTCGTGCGACCCTCGACCAGTTGCTGTCTGAGCATTACGTCTTAGCGGTCACATCGATGATGAAAGCATATGACGGAGCACCTGACGCTGAAGTCGCGATGAAAGCGCTCGACCAGAACGCACTCGATATGACACCGGCTATCGCATCAATCTACGGTGACGAAGGCGCGGCGCAATTCGAAGAAATCTTCGCCGGCCATAACGACTACTCGGCAGACTTCGTCGAAGCAGCCAAGTCAGAGGATCAAGCACTCCGCGCTGAAGCAGAAGCAGAAGTAGATGAATTCGTTGAAGAATTCTCAACGTTCCTCGACGCAGCGACAGAAGGAAACCTTCCAAAAGACGCAGCGGCGGACGTCCTTGAACTTCACGAAGACCAAGTTCTCTCAGTATTCGACAACTATGTCGCAGGTGACTATGAGTCGGCATATATGACGTATCGTGAAGGATACAAGCTCATGTTCGACATCAGTAAAGCCCTCTCAGGTGCCATCGTTACACAAATGCCTGACAAGTTCGATTCACCAGCCGACACACCGGCCGTCGAGCTTCGCTCGACATTGAACAGCCTTGCTGGTGAACACTTCGCCCTCGCCGCAATCGGCATGCAAAAAGGTTACGATCAAGCAGAAGACTTCGACTACGTGAGCTGGGCTGAAGATCAGAACACACTCGATTTCAAAGCAGCCATCGGTTCAGTCTACGGTGATGAAGGTGCGGCCCAGTTCGAGAAAGTATGGAACGGCAACCACATCACAGCCCAAGGTGACATCGTTGCCGCTACACTCGAAGGCGACGAAGCGAAAATCGAAGAAGCCCGCATGAAGCTCGACCAGTTCGCTGTCGACTTCAGCACATTCCTCGACGCGGCGACAGAAGGCAACTTGCCACAAGCTGCCGGTGAAGAAGCAATCAAACAACACGAAGCACTCGTGCTTCAAACGTTCGATCAATATGTAGCCGGTGATGCAGAAGCGGCTTGGATGTCATTCCGTGAAGGATACGCGTTCATGTTCGGTGTTGGTGAGACACTCGGTAACGCGATCGTGACGCAAATGCCTGACAAGTTTGCTGAAACAACGATGCCTGAAGAAATGCCTGAAACAGGTCTCGGTGGTGCACAAACACAATCGATGAACACACTCTACGCTGGCCTTGCTGTACTTGGCGGAATCTTACTCGCCTTTGTCACACTTCGCAACCGTAAAGTCTCTGAACAATAAGAAATAAGGAGGGAGCCCATGAACAAGCGCCATTTGTTTCTGGCGCTCTCTCTCTTTTGTTTTGGCTTCTGGACGTGGACGAGCGCCCAAGAATCGTCGTCACCACCTGTAGAAGAAAAACAAATAGAGGAGAGTCCAGATTTATCGGCTGAATTCTCACTTCTACAGGAAGAGGTGAAGAAACTTCGGCTCGCAGTGGAAGAAGAAAGTGCCAAGGCCGCTACACCCGTCCAACTTCAAATCCCAAAAATCAACGTCGACACCGCCATCGAACAAGTCGGCGTGCTCGAAAACGGACAGATGGGCGTGCCAGCTGATGAGGATCAAGTCGGCTGGTTCGAGCCCGGTGTCAAGCCCGGCAGTAAAGGCAATGCCGTCATCGCCGGACATGTCGACAGTAAGACGGGACCAGCCGTCTTCTACGAGCTCGACCAACTCGTTGAAGGTGATGAAATCGTCATCGTTGATGAGGCTGGGAACACGCTCCGGTTCGAGGTGACGAAGACCGAGCGTTATGAGACAGCAAGTGCGCCCATTAAAGAAATCTTCGGCGCAACGGATAAACGGAACTTAAACTTGATCACGTGTTCCGGAACGTTCGGCAGTGCCGGTTATGACGAGCGATTCGTCGTCTATACCGAACTCGTCGATGCGGAAGTGCCTCTCGCTGATGACATCGCGCTCGATGTCCCGACGAACGTCGAACTTCGCGGTACGTTCCTCACGTGGCATGCCGTCCGTAATGACACTGTGATTGGATATCGGATTTACCAAGTAATTGACGGGGAGAACGTGCATCTTGAGAGCGTTCCGTCCCATGCCCGAAAAAGTATTGAAGTGCCGGACGAAGGGGCCACCTATTACGTCACGGCAATCGACCGGCTCGGCAATGAATCGAGTCCTTCCGAACAAACGAAATAACACTCGAAACACGCACCTTTTAGGGCACTGAAAGACCTTCGCGTTATCTGAGCGTGAACTGAAAAGGGGACTGAACCGACTCACGTCGGGACAGTCCCCTTTTCCTTTGGTCTTATCTCGAAGGGTGATGATTCGCTTCAGGTTGACCGCGACTAGTTTGCAGCAGCATATTAGGCAAGTCGGACATGTATAGCGGCGTGCCGGACGGAAGCACTCGGATGTTGAAGTATTTCAGTGCCATCTACAAAATCTAAGGGCCTTTTGTCTATTTTCCATATATAGTGAATGTAGCAAAAAATACATCGCGTTAAGATAAGGAGTTTCAAATCATGAGGATTCAACTTTCAAAACCTTTTGCAAATCAGTTAACGAGAAGAATTCGCACCATTTGGGGTGTGAACGACACATATTATTGGTACCCTCTCTCCACCTCTCGTCGATTCGATGTGATTGCATTCGATAGCGATTACATTGAAGATGTCGATCAAAAAATCGAAGAAATCCAGCAATGGATACGGGACCAAGGGACGGAACAAATATTTGAACTGCATGAGGACCGTACGCTATGGCAAATCGACACCGCTTCATTAGATCCTTGTTATGACGGTCGGTATTTAGAACGTTATTGGTTTGACCAAAAAATGAACTGGATTATTTATGCATCCCATGAAAGTACAATTAGCTTCGGTGGGACTGGATTGATCACATCACTTCAATCCCATTGGCCGGATTGGCAAGAGCATCTGTCTGCTTTAGACAATCGTTTCTTCGAGTAATGAGTTTCACAAAAAAGACGCACCCATTTTTGATGAATGAGTGCGCCGTACTTATACGAAACATGGAATCTGCGGGTTGAACGTCTTGTTGTTCTCCGTCATGATTTGCTTCTTGATTTTGCCTTCTCCGAGGTAGACGATGCGGTCAGCGAGCTCTTCCGCGTCCTCTTCGTCGTGGGTGACGAAGATCGTCGTCGTGCCTGTCTGTTTCAAGAGACGGCGCAAGTCGTCGCGGATCCGGTGCTGGAGTGACGTGTCCAAGTTACTGAACGGCTCATCCAAGATGAGGAGGGACGGCTTCGGTGCGAGCGCACGCGCGAGCGCGACACGTTGCTGTTGACCGCCGCTCAATTCGTACGGGAACCGGTGACGGAACTCCGACAAGTTCACGAGCGCAAGCATCTCCTCGACCCGTTCGTTCCGTTCTTTCCGTCCAAGTTTATGAAGGCCAAAACGGATGTTCTTCTCAACGGTCATGTGCGGGAAGAGCGCATAGTCTTGGAACACCATGCCAACACCGCGTTGTTCCGGCGGCATGAATTGGCAGTCGTCACAACAGACGCAATCGTTGACGACGACGACGCCTTGATTCGGCATCTCGAGACCGGCGATGAGGCGTAAAATCGTACTTTTCCCCGAGCCGCTGTCACCAAGAAGCGAGACAATCTCACCTTTTGTGATCGAGAGCGAGAACCCTTTGATCGTCTCTTCGTTCGCACCTTTATAGCTGAAGTGTAAGTCGTTGATTTGAACAAACATTAGTCGGCCTCCTTATCAAGCACCTTATGGAAAACAAAGATCAACAATCCGCTCATGAGCACGATGACGATCGAGGCGAGCGCGGCCTCATGAATCTTCTCGTCACTGACATATTTGAACGCTTGCGTCGCAAGCGTTGAGAAGTTGAACGGTTGTAAAAACAGCGTCAGCGGCAACTCTTTCATGATGTCGATAAAGACGAGGATGAACGCACTCATGATCGCCCCTTTGATCATCGGGATATCAACCCGGAAGAACGTCTGCACGGTCCCCCACCCGAGCATACGCGACGCCTCTGTGAACGACTTTCCGACTTTCTCGAACCCGCTCTCGATCGAGTTGTACCCGATGGCGAGGAAACGAATGACGTAGGCGAAGATGAGCATGATGAGCGTCGTCCGGAATACGAACGTCTGCCCTAAATCTAACGCGAGCGCCACTTTTAACACCCATTCATCTAATAGTAAGAACAATGTGATGACAGCGATGGCGATGGCCGCTCCCGGAATCGAATAGCCGAGCGTCGTCACTTTCGAGATGACACGCGTCATGTTCGACGGGAACAATCGCGTATAGTTGGCGATGATGAGGGCGAACACGAGGATGATCACCGTGGCGATGAAGGCGACGCTCACCGTGTTCCAGACGAGTCGGAAGAATTCCGCTGTGAACACTTGCTCGAACGTCAATACCGTCCAGGCGATGAGCTGGACGAACGGGATGACGAAGGCAATCCCGAACACCGTCGACACGTAACCGAGGACCGCGTAACGATGCCATCCGTTCAGCGGTCTCGGCTTCAGCGGCTTCACTTTCGTCGTCGCATAGCTGAACTGCTTTCTCCCCCGGACGAGCCGTTCCATCGTCAAAATCGCGATGACGAGAATCATGAGCGTCCCGGCGAGTTTAAGCGCAGAAGACGTGTCCTTCATCCCGAACCATGTGCTGAAGATAGCCGTACTGAACGTCTGAATCCCGAAATACTTCACGACCCCATAGTCGTTTAACACTTCCATCAAGACGAGGCTGACGCCGCCGATGATGGCGACGCGAGAAATCGGGATGACGACCGTAAAGAAGATGTCCCATGACCCGCGCCCAAGGATGCGGGCGTTCTCGATCATCGAGGAAGACTGGTTGTGGAGAAAGGCCCTTGTGATCGTATAAATGTACGGATATAAAAAGAGCGTGAAGATGAAGATCGTTCCTTGAATCGTCATGATGTTGAAATACGACTGATTCACGGAAATCCCAAAATCGTTCCGGAGCGTCGTCTGGATGACGCCTGTGTAATTCAAGATCCCATGGTACGTATACGCCCCGATATACGGCGGGATGGCTAGCGGTAAGATGAGCGCCCATTTGAAAAATCGACGGAACGGGAAATCATACACGGTGATAAACCAAGCAAGGCTTGTCCCGATAATCGTCGTCAAGACACCGGTCGCGAGCATGATCACGAGCGTGTTCCTCACGTAACGCGGCAACAAATACTCACGGATATGTTGCCAGTTGTCGTTCACCGGTGCGAACAATTCAATCAAAACGATGATCCCGGGCAAGACGATGAACAACAACGCGATAAAGCTAAGGATGGCCCATCCATTCAGTTGTCGTTTCATCGCATACCAGTTCATGCCGTACAGCTCCCATTCTTTCTTTCGATCACTTCCTGTCCCATCATATCAGTTTCCGCCCTCACGTTGTACCGTCAGACTGCCGAGAAACCGAAAAATCTTCGGCCTGAACGTTTGTTCAAGCCGAAGTCGTCTTATTTCCAACCAGATTCGTTCAACACACGGATAGCTTCTTGCTGATTCTCACCGAGCACAGACAAGTTGATGTCTTGCTCTTTGAACTCACCCCATGATTTGAGGAGCTCGTTCGGTTCGACTGATTCATTGACCGGGTATTCGAAGTTTGCACTTGCGAACTGCTCTTGGGCTGACGGGTTAGACATGAACTCCATGAGTTTCTTCGCATTCTCTGAGTTTTTCGACGCTTTCGTCATCGCGATCCCAGAGATGTTGACGTGCGTACCAGTCGTGTCTTGGTTCGGGAAGAACACACCGACTTGTTCCGCGACTTTCTTTTCTTCCGCGTCTTCTGAGTTCAACATGAGACCCATGTAGTACGTGTTCATGATGGCAACGTCACCTTCTCCGGCCACAACGGCTTTCGCTTGGTCACGGTCGTTTCCTTGCGGGTCACGCGCGAAGTTGTTCACGAGGCCTTCTGCCCATTCTTTCGCCTTGTCGACACCGTTCACTTCGATGAACGATGCGAGAAGCGAGATGTTGTACATGTTTTCAGATGGACGAACGAGCACTTTCCCGTTCCACTGTTCTTCTGTGAGTGCTTCATACGTCGACAAGTCTTCAGGATTCACACGGTCTTTCGCATAGACGATGACACGAGCACGCTTTGTGAGACCGAACCACTCATTGTCCGTATCACGGTATTTTTCTGGGATGTTCGACTCAAGCACGTCGCTATCGACCGCTTGAAGATGACCTGATTCTTTCGCTTGGTGCAAGTTTCCGGCGTCCGCCGTGATGAAAAGATCTGCTTCTGTGTTCGAACCTTCTGTATTGAGACGCTCGAGTAGCTCGTCGCCCTTCCCTTCGACAACGTTGACTTTCACACCCGTCTCTTCTTCGAACTGCTTGTAAAGCTCTTTGTCGACGTCGTAATGACGGCTTGAGTAGACGTTGACGACTTTTGACTCTTCCGCCGTCTCATTGTCTCCTGTTGACGTTGTCTCTTCTGTGCTCGCGCAAGCGGCAAGCAAAGATGTCGTAAGTGCTGCCGAAAGTCCTAGTGCCATATACTTTTTGTTCATGTGTAAGTCCCCCACGTTTTAGTCTGTTTATTGGTAATGATAATTACTCTCAATTACTATCATCACTGATAATCATTCTCACGTCAACCTTTTTTTGAAATCGTTTACAGTAGTTATAAATTTATAACTTAACAGTTTTGAGGGCATCATTTCTTGACTTCAAAATGATTTGACATTTATGATGAGAAAGAAAAAACCGTCTGGTCGGTATAGAAAAGAGGGGTACGATGACGAACCGATCGAATGTGACGAAACAAAAATTGTTAGATGCGGCAAGCGACATCATTATGGAGCACGGAGTCCATCAACTCACGTTAGATGAAGTCGCTAAGACGGCTGGCGTGTCAAAAGGTGGATTGCTCTACCACTATCCATCAAAAGAGGCGTTATTGACCGCCATCGTCGAGCGGTTGCAAACCGAACAAAACGACATGTACGAATCGCTTCAACTAGAGGGCTACGGTCCAATCGAGGCGTTCGTGCGACTGTTCGACGAGACGAAGTTGTACCCAGAACGTTCTTCACTCCATATCGATGCCGAGAAGATGATCGCTTTTTTAACATTGTTCGCTGTCGATCAAGACTATGCCGAGCGATGGAAGCACGAAATCGACACGTTCTTCGCGCAGTTTCAACAGACGAGCGATCCCGTTGAGACGATGATCATCCGTTATGCGCTCGAAGGGATGATGATGTCCGAACATTTCCACGTCGGCGTCCCTCCGACAGAATTGAAGCAACAAATCATCGCTCGGTTAATCGAGCGAGCCCGCCGTATCGATACGGAAAACTAATTCGCACGCAGAGGAGAATGGAACCCCATGCAAAAAATCACGTCCTTTTCCGTCAACAACAAGTTCGCAGTCTGGTTGATGACGATCATCTTGACGGCCGCCGGAATCTTCGCCGGTCTCACGATGAAACTTGAAACACTTCCTGACATCACGACACCGACCGTTTCGGTGACAACGATTTACCCAGGAGCATCACCTGAGCAAGTGCTCGACGAAGTGAGCACCGTGCTCGAAGACCGGCTGAAAAGCTTGAACGGAGTCGAACAAGTCCGCTCGAGCTCATTCCAAAACGCGTCGAACATTCAAATCGACTATGATTTCAGCACCGACATGGAATCGGCCGAGCAGCAAGTGAAAGACGCACTCAGTAACGTCGACTTGCCAGAAGCCGTCCAAGACCCGCAAGTGTCGCGCCTCAGCTTTGACGCGTTCCCGGTCATCGGGGCAGCGGTCTCAGATGAGAGCCTCGACTTGGCTGAATTGACGAAGCTCGTCGAGGAAGAGTTGCAACCCGCCCTCGAAGGAGTGGAAGGGGCCCAGCTCGTCCAAATCGCCGGACAAGAGATCCGTCGCGTCGAACTTGAGTTCGACGCCGCCGCCCTCGCCGAATACAATTTGACGGAAGAGACGGTCAAGCAGTTGATTCAAGCGAACGATGCCCGCATCGCCCTCGGCCTATATGAACTCGGGGACTCGGAGCAAGCGGTCGTCATCGACGGCAAGTCTGAGACGCTTGAAGCGTTCCGCGACCTGCAAATCCCATACTCACCAGCCGAATCGCCACAGGCGCCAGGTGTGCCGAGTGAACTCCCGACCGGAGAGACACCGCAACTGCCAACCGACCTGCCGACAGACATTCCGAGTGATATCCCGGCCAACGTGCCGACTTCCGTCCCGACGGTCGCCTTGAGCGAACTCGCGACCATCGAAGACCGTGGTATCGAAGAGTCGATTTCACGTTCGAACGGGGAACGGTCAATCGGCATTCAAGTGACGAAGACGCAAGATGCGAACACGGTCGACGTCGTCAACGCGGTCAAAGACATCCTTGATGATTTTGAAGCGGACTATGAGACGGCCAACGTCTCCATCACGCTTGACCAAGGACAACCGATTGAAGAATCGGTCGAAACGATGGTATCGAAAGCGCTACTCGGCGGGTTATTCGCCATCTTGATCATTCTCGTGTTCCTTCGTAACGTCCGCTCGACGATTATCGCCGTCATCTCGATCCCGCTTTCGCTCTTAATGGCGCTCATCGTCTTGAAGCAACTCGACATTACGCTCAACATCATGACGCTCGGTGCGATGACGGTCGCCATCGGTCGTGTCGTCGATGACTCCATCGTCGTCATCGAAAACATCTATCGCCGTCTCACGCGTCCGAACGAACCGCTGCGCGGCAAAGAGCTCATCATCGCCTCGACGAAAGAAGTGTTCATTCCAATCGCTTCTTCGACGATCGTGACAATCGCCGTCTTCTTACCGCTCGGCTTTGTGACCGGCTTTGTCGGCGAGTTGTTCTTGCCGTTCGCATTGACCGTCGTCTTCGCCTTGCTCGCCTCGCTCCTTGTCGCTATTACGGTCGTGCCGATGATGGCCGACTCGTTCTTCAAGAACCGCGACAAGTTGAAACCAGAAGAAGGTCCAGGCAAACTCGCCGAATGGTACCGTGGTGTCCTCGACTGGTCACTCAACCATAAGCTCGTCGTCTTCGGGCTCGCGACGCTCCTCTTGGTCGGTAGCTTCGCGCTCGTCCCGGCCATCGGTGTCAACTTCTTGAACCAAGACTCTGAGAAGACGTTGTTCGTTACGTTCGACCCAGAACCAGGCCAGACGCTCGACGATTCGATCGCAGCGGCTGAAGTCGCGGAAACGTATTTCATGGACGAACAGCCGAACGCGACCGACGTCCAGTTCACGGTCGGCGGCGAAAACCCGCTCAATCCGGGCAACAACAAGCAAGGAATCTTCATCGTTCAATACGACCCGGCCACGAAAGATTTCGCCGACGTCAAACTTTCAGATATCGAACGTTTGAACGAACTCGCCCCTGCCGGTGAGTGGAAAGAGCAAGATTTCACGGGTGGAGGTGCAACGAGCGGCGTGACGTACAACGTCTATGCCAACTCGCTTGAGGATCTCGAGGCGATTGTTCCGACGTTCGTCGAGACGATCGAACAAGAGACCGATTACGTCCGTCAAGCCACGTCTGACTTGCGTGAGTCGTACGTGCAATACACGTTCAACGTCGACCAACAAGCGGCAGCTGAAGCCGGTGTCTCGGCGTTCCAAATCGCTCAAACGATCGGCCAGTTCCAGGCACAGGAAAGCCCGCTCGCCAGTGTGACGGTCGATGACAAACAACTCGATGTCATCATCCCGACCGAACAAGTCACATATGACAGCATCGAAGACTTGCAAGCGCAAGAAATCACGACCCCGTTCGGCCCACGTCCAATCTCGGACTTCATTGAAGTCGAGGAAGGGACGACACCGGACACGCTCGTACAGCGCGACGGCAAGCTCCTCGCCCGTGTCAACGTCGAGCTCAGCACGGACAAAGCGACCGAAGCGTCGGCCGCGATTGAAGAACGCGTGGCAGCGATCGACCTGCCTAGCGGTGTGTCCTACGATATCGGCGGCGTGACAGAACAGATTCAAGAGTCGTTCACGCAACTCGGTCTCGCCATGCTAGCGGCCGTTGCCATCGTCTACTTGGTGCTCGTCATTACGTTCGGCGGCGCCATCACCCCGTTCGTCGTCTTGTTCTCGCTTCCTTATGCGATTATCGGGGGACTCGTCGCCCTTCTCATCACGGGTGAGACGATTTCCGTCTCGGCACTCATCGGGGCGCTCATGTTGATCGGGATCGTCGTCACGAACGCGATCGTCTTGATCGACCGCGTCATCCATAAAGAAGCAGCAGGATTATCGACACGCGAGGCGCTACTTGAAGCGGCCGGTACGCGACTCCGTCCGATCCTCATGACGGCGCTCGCGACGATCGGTGCCTTGTCACCGCTCGCCCTCGGCCTTGAAGGCGGCGCCCTCATCTCGAAAGGACTCGGTGTGACCGTCATCGGCGGACTGACAAGTTCGACGCTATTGACGCTCCTCATCGTTCCGATCGTGTATGAGTTCTTCGCACGGTTCCGTAAACAGAAACAAGCGTAATCAAAAAGAGAGTTGACCATCTGCGGTCGACTCTCTTTTGGCGTTCAATAACATTGCATGATGATTTCCGCTTCTTCGAAACGTTTGGCTCGGAGCGCTTCGGTCGGGATGAGGAAGTAAAGGATGCCGGCATCCCCGAACATGACGTCGAGCTCTTCCGTCGAGTCCATTTGAAAGAGTAGGAACGGATTGGAGAAGCGTTCGCCATGCGTGTCTTCAATCTCTTCGAACACATCGTTTTGGACCGCATCCGGATGTCCGCCGATCGCATGTACTTCGCCTTCATCGAACAGTTCTTCCATCGCCGTGAAATCGTCCTCCGTCATGAGTTCGAGCAACGAATCGACAATCCGGGCATAGCTTTCCTCGAACGCAACATCACGTTCGTTGAGCGCCTCGCCGATCCGAACGCGCTCGAGTGTCGTTTCATTCGTGTAGACGACACGCCACAAATGCCGTTCGTCCGCATCCCCCCACGGCTGTTCATCCAAATCGTAAAAGAATGATAACAGACCTTCCTTAGGTAGCGCCTCGACCGATTCGCATCTAGCGAAATCGCTCAACCGGAACTGAGCCAAAAACGTCAAATTCTCCCCTGGATGGTCGGCTGCACTTACCAAATCAGGATACCCGCCAAATTTGGAGTACCCGATCGCTACTTCCTCCCGCGTTGCGCGCGGGACGAGCTTCACATTGACGCGTTTCTTGAACGCCGCCACAATCTCTTCTCCATGCTCAAGTTCACGTGATTCGATCAACCGCTTTACCGATTGTAGTTCCATTTTCGCACCCCATTTGTATATGATGAAAGTAGTGTAACACACCGAACGTATGTACCCATTATCTTTTTTTGACTAGCCTTTATCTTGACCACGATGTGAAAACTTGAGAAAATGCATACGTTTTGAACTTATACGCGAAAGGATGTCACTCATGCAACTTTTAATCAAATGGATAATCGGCCTTTCGCTCTTATTCGGGTTAAGCGCGCTCGGCAATTGGATTGTCGCGACGCTCGCCTGGAACGTTCCAGGCAACGTCATAGGGATGGTGTTACTGTTGACCTTGCTCATGACGAAAGTGATCCGTGTCGAGTGGATTGAGGATAGTGCCGGGTTTTTGACGAAACACCTCGCTTTTTTCTTTATTCCGATTGCGGTCGGTCTCATGTCCTATAGCGACCTGTTAAAAGCAGAGGGCATCCCGCTCTTTGTCTCCTTACTTATTAGTTTGCTTGTCGGGCTTGTCGTGACCGCAGTCATCTCAGGTAGACGGGGTGAAGCATCATGACGATCTTTTGGGTACTCGTCACGATTGCCGTCTATCTCATCAGTCGGAAGTTGTCTTTTAAATGGGCGTCCCCGTTCACGAACGTCGTCTTCTTGAGCACCACGTTTTTGATTGTGACGCTTCTTTTATCTGGTCAATCGTATGACGTATATGAACCGGCGAAAGACATCATCACCATCCTGCTCGGTCCGGCGACGGTCGCGTTAGGCTTGCCGCTTTATCGCAACTTGCCGACACTGCTCGCGCGGGCGAAACGCGCCCTTGGCGCGATACTTGCCGGTACCGTCTCGACCATACTTGTCGCCGTCATAGTTGGCACAACACTTACATTGACAGACAAAGTACTCATCGGACTCTCGGTCAAATCGGTCACGGCTCCAATCGCCCTCGAACTCGCGAGACAGCTTCAAGGAGATGCGTCGCTTGCCGCTTCGATCACGGTCGCCTGCGGCATACTCGGTGCCATGATCGGACCCATGATTTTAACACTCTTTAACGTGAGTGATCCGTTCACGCGCGGTCTCGCGCTCGGGACAATCAGTCACGGCATCGGTACGGCCCAAGCCGCGACGGAACATCCGCTATCGGGTGCAACAGGTGGGGCTGCGATGGGACTCTCAGCCATTTTCACGTCGTTTTTGCTTCCTTATTTGCTACCATTCCTCATTTAATGACACCCGTCCAGTTTTCAAACAATTTTGATACTTCTCCAAACGGTTCCCGTGCTACACTAAAACGGATGAGAAACGATTTGGGGAGGTATTTTTTATGCAATCAAAATTGATTGAACGGTTAATGACGTACGCCAAGATTGACACGCAATCTGACTTCACGAGTGAGACGACGCCGTCGACGGCAAAACAATGGGATTTGATTCGTCATCTCGAAGCCGAGTTGAAAGCGCTCGGTCTCGAAGACGTCGAGACGGATGCGTATGGCTACTTGTTCGCGACACTTCCAAGCAACGTTGACTTTGATGTGCCGACGATCGGGCTCCTCGCTCACGTTGACACGGCGACCGATTTCACCGGGACGAACGTCAATCCGCAACTCGTCGAACATTACGAGGGCGGCGATATCGTCTTGAACGAGGCACTCGGTGTCATCATGTCACCGAAAGACTTCCCTGAGCTTGACGGATACGTCGGTCACACACTCATGACGACGGACGGAACGACGCTCCTCGGGGCCGATGACAAAGCGGGCATCGCCGAGATCGTCACCGCGGTCGAGTACTTGCTCGCCCATCCGGAAATCGAACACGGACCGGTCCGGATCGCCTTCACACCTGACGAAGAAATCGGACGCGGACCACACAAATTCGACGTCGAGCGCTTCAATGCGGACTTCGCCTACACGATGGACGGCGGTCCACTCGGCGAACTGCAGTACGAGAGTTTCAACGCAGCCGGTGCGACCGTGACGTTCCACGGAACGAACGTCCACCCAGGCAGCGCGAAGAACAAGATGGTCAACTCGATGAAGCTGGCGATGGCATTCCATAACCGCCTCCCGGCCGACGAAGCACCGGAGCACACGAGCGAGTATGAAGGCTTCTTCCACTTGAACGGTTTCTCGGGCGATGTCGAGACGACGACGCTCCAGTACATCATCCGCGACCACGACAAAGCGAAATTCGAGGCACGCAAAGTGTTGCTTGAGAAGCTCGTCGCGGAATGGAAGCAGAAATACGGTGAAGCGCGCATCGACTTGAAGATGGACGATCAATATTACAACATGGCCGAAAAGATCGTCCCGGTGAAACACATCGTCGACACGGTCGCGGACGTCATGCGTGACCTTGGCATCGAACCGAAAATCGAACCGATTCGCGGGGGAACGGACGGTTCGCAACTGTCTTACATGGGCCTTCCGACGCCGAACATCTTTACCGGCGGCGAGAACTATCATGGAAAGTTCGAATATATCTCCGTCAACAACATGGAAAAAGCGACACACGTCATCATCCAGACGCTTCGCACGTTCGCCGAACGGGCTCGAGCATAATTTATGCGCCTCCACTCATTCTCTTCTACACTAGAGATATTGGAGGCGATTTTTTTATGAAGCACACCTTTCACATGAACCTCGACTGGACCGGCGGACGCAACGACGTCGGTACGATCGAGGCGGAACGATTAAAGACAAAGATTTCCATCCCCCCAGAAATGGACGGACCTGGCATCGGGACGAATCCGGATGAGATGCTCCTCGGGGCGGCGGCGACGTGTTATATCATCACCCTCGCGGCCATGCTCGGTCGGAGCGACTTGACGCATCAAGGGATCACGATTGACGCCGAAGGCATCGTCGACGTGACGAACGGCGTGTTCACGTATGAGACGATTCGGTACGCGACGCGCGTCCTGATGCCACAGACCGCGACAGACCGCGACATCTCGCTCGTCGAACGCATCGCCAAGAAAGCGAAAGACGGTTGCATGATTTCACGCGCCTTGGCCGGCAACGTCGCGTTCGAGCTCGACACGACGATCACGCGCGTCGACTGATGTCCCAATTCGAACAACCGTTACGCGAAGGGACAATCGTCAAGCGACGCAATCGGTTCGTCATGGACGTGTTGCTTGATGATGAGGTCGTCGCCTGTCACTGTCCGGTCACAGGACGCATCGGCGACCTCGTCTTTCATGGGGTACCTTGCCTCGTCTCACCGGCAGACGGGACGAACCGCACGACCCGCTTCACGGTCGAGGCCATCTCGATCGACGATACGCAATGGATCGGCATTCATCAAGGTCGCGTCAACGACTGGGTCGCTCACTTGTTGAGCCTCAACGCCTTACCGGTCTTTTCATCTCCGGAACGCATCGAACGAGAACCCCTCGTCGCACGGTCGCGACTCGATTTCAAAGTTGACGGTCTCTATATGGAGGTAAAGATGCCGCTCACCGAACTATTCGTGACACCGCTCCCCCGCTTTGAACGACGTGCGGTGACGAGACCGGTCGAGACCGAACGGTTGATTCGTCATCTCGAGGCGCTGATCGCAACGTTACCGGAAGCCGGTCGGGCCGTCTTGCTCTATGTCTTCTTGTACGACGCGCCCGTCTTCACGGGAAATCCGAACCGGAGACACGATGCCTTGATTCGCCAGTTGATACGTGAGGCGATTAGGAATGGGCTTGAAGTGTGGCAGGTGAACGGTCGCGTCTCTCCTGATGGCATCACGCTGCTCCGCTGTTTCGAGACGACGGCGTCACAATAAAAACAGCCATCACACGATGGCTGTTTTACTGTAATAAGAGCGGCGTGACGTACGCCTCGATGACAGCCGAGATGGCGAGTAGCGGGACGACGATGAAAAGAAACATCTTCAATCCGACGAAAAAGAGCGCTTTTAACGTGACGTCCGTCTCTTTCCCCCGCATCCTGTGCCAAATATGTCGGTTGAGCGACAACCCCATCGCCGCACCGAGCAGGATGGCCGAAATCTCCGTGATGCCGTGCGGCAAGATGCCGAGCGCGATCACTTTCATGACCGATTCGCCGGCAAAGTCGACGATCATGGCGACGAGGCCGATGATGGCCGCGTTGACGACGATGAACACATACGGGATGAACAATGGGATCATCCCAAGTAAAAAGGCGAGTAGTGCGACGCGCGTGTTGTTCACGAAGAGGGCGATCATCGTATCAAACGCACTCGTATCGAACGTCAGTCCACGCGACTCGAACATATCGCCAATCTGAGTCAAGATTTCTTCGATTTGCTCACTCGTGACGAATGAACGAAAGATGAAATAAGACACAATGCTCGTCACGATGAAAATGACGAGCAGTCGAAAGAAGTCTTTTCGATAATAGTTGCTCCACGCTTCACGAAGCGATAATGATGTTTTCATAGTCTTCCCCCCTAATTTCCTTCTACGAAGCTTGTCAACTTTTGTTTCATATTTACCCATCACTGCGCGTTTTCAAAAAACATGATACAATACACGTCGTAAACTAATCAGAAAAACGAGGGATCCTATACATGATTACAGTAAATAACGTAAGTCTCCAATTCGGTGGACGCAAGTTGTTCGAAGACGTGAACATCAAGTTCACACCAGGCAACTGTTACGGATTGATCGGCGCGAACGGTGCCGGAAAATCAACATTCTTAAAAATTCTTGCCGGCGAGCAAGATACGACGACAGGTGACGTCAGCTTCTCACCAGGCGAACGCCTCGCCGTCCTCAAACAGGACCATTACGCGTATGAAGACCAAGCTGTTCTCGAGACCGTCATCATGGGTCACGAACGCTTGTATCAAGTCATGAAAGAAAAAGACGCTATTTATATGAAAGAAGACTTCTCTGACGAGGACGGCATGCGTGCCGCGGAACTCGAAGGCGAATTCGCCGAGATGAACGGTTGGGAAGCTGAATCGGAAGCCGCAATGGTCCTTCAAGGACTCGGCATCACGGACGCTTCGCACCATAAACTCATGAGCGAGCTCACAGGCGGCGAGAAAGTTAAAGTCCTCCTCGCACAGGCGCTATTCGGCAAGCCGGACATCCTGCTTCTTGATGAGCCGACGAACGGACTTGACCTCAAGGCGATCCAATGGCTCGAAGAGTTCTTAATCAACTTCGAGAACACCGTCATCGTCGTATCCCACGACCGTCACTTCTTGAACAAAGTTTGTACGCACATGGCCGACCTCGACTTCGGGAAAATCCAATTGTACGTCGGGAACTACGACTTCTGGTACGAGTCGAGCCAACTCGCTTCACGCATGGCCAACGACCAGAACAAGAAAAAAGAAGAGAAAATCAAAGAACTCCAAAACTTCATCGCCCGTTTCAGCTCGAACGCCTCGAAGGCGCGTCAAGCGACATCGCGTAAGAAGTTGCTCGATAAGATCACACTCGATGACATCCGTCCGTCATCACGCCGTTACCCGTTCGTCGGATTCTCGATGGAACGTGAAATCGGGAACGACGTCCTTTACGTCGACAACGTCTCGAAGACGATTGATGGCGTGAAAGTGCTCGACAACGTCACGTTCTCACTGAACAAGACGGACAAAGTCGCATTCGTCGGCCGTTCAGACGTCGCCATCACGACGCTCTTCAAGATCATCATGGGCGAAATGGAGCCGGATACGGGTACGGTCAAATGGGGCGTGACGACGACACAGTCGTACTTCCCGAAAGACAACTCGGAATACTTCGAAGGCTCGGACAAGAGCATTTTGGACTGGTTACGCCAGTTCTCGCCAGCAGACGAGTCGGACACGTTCCTCCGCGGCTTCCTCGGACGCATGCTCTTCTCAGGCGAAGAAGTCATGAAGAAAGCATCTGTCCTCTCAGGGGGAGAGAAAGTCCGTTGCATGCTCTCGAAGATGATGCTCTCGAACTCGAACGTCCTCGTCCTCGACGATCCGACGAACCACTTGGACCTCGAGTCGATCACAGCACTCAACAACGGTCTCGAGACGTTCAAAGGCGTGCTCCTCTTCAGCTCGCATGACCATCAGCTCATCTCGACGATCGCCACGCGCATCATCGAAGTGACGCCGAACGGTATCGTCGACAAAGAAGCGACGTACGATGAGTTCCTCGAGAACGAATCACTTCAACAACAAGTCGAATCACTCTATCAGAACGCATAAGAAAAATCGATCGGCCGCGGCCGATCGATTTTTTTATTGGACTTCGACCGTCTCCATGACGTGTTCATGGATGTCGTGCCCTTTCGTCACATGAACTTGAACGTTATATGGTCCCGCCTCGGTAAACGTGTGCTCCCCTGTGTACACACCGTCCGTCTCTTCAAGTTTCACCCACTCATGTTTTTCAGCTCCGTCTTTGAACACTTCAAGTTGGACGTCAGCCCCAGTGAGCGTCTCTTGGTCGATTTCCACGTTCACCTTGAACGGTTGCGGTTCGTTCACCGTCGCTTGTTTCGGTTCAAGCACAATGTCAGCACCGGCGTGGTGATGATGGTCGCTCGTTTCCTCCGCCTCAGCCGCCGTTTCCGGATGACCGACCGTGACGTTCGTCGTCGGCATCGTGTGCATCGATCGAGCCGTCACATGGACTTGCACCGTATAAACCGCTTCATCGGCGAACGTCGTGTCGACTTCATATACCCCGTCTTCAGTCAGTGACGCCTTCATCATCTCGCTATCTTCTTTTGCCCCGTTCTTCCATACTTCGAACTTGATTTCGTCGGCATCGTCGACCGGCTTGTCTTCTTGCGTGACACGTACCGAGAGCGTGACGGTTTCCCCTTTGTCAGCTGTCGCCGGCACGTTCAATTCGGCTTCGACGGGTTCCATCGATTGGACGGTTTGAGCCGCATTGTCTGTTTGTTCGGATCCACAAGCCCCAAGCACCAGTACGCTAGCGAGACTTGTCGCCATTCCCAAATTCATCATTGTTCGTTTCATCATACATCCCCCTATTTAACCGCTTACATGTTTCACACTTTGTTCATGATACCATCCTTTTTCAGGAAATGTGTGAGGATTGTGTGATATTTACCACGCCCCTCGCTCATAAATTGCACACATAATTTGAGAGACGTTCGCCAAAAATTCCTTTGTCTAATTTTAGGTTTTTTGATGAGATCATCTGAAATGGGGTATATAAAATATATATACAGCTCAATATTTGGAAAGCCTTAACATCAAGATACATACACCATGAATGGAGGCGAATGGAAAATGAAGAGCAGGTTCGTACGTGTATTAATGGCCTTGTTGATCATGTTGGCACCGTTAGTCACTTATCCAAAATCAGCCGATGCCGCCGCTTCAAAATTCATAACGAGCGTGAACACGACCAGTAAAGTCGTGGCATTGACGTTCGATGATGGGGCGGATGGTGCGAATACGAACAAGATTTTGGACATACTCGCGAAAAACAACGTCAAAGCCACTTTCTTTTTAACTGGATCGGGCGCCAACCATCACCCCCAATACATTAAAAACATCGCAGCCAAAGGTCACCAACTCGGTAACCACTCCTACAGCCATCCAGACTTTACCAAATTAACCGCCACTCAAATGAAAACAGAGCTCGATCGGACGGAAGCGATCGTCAAGTCACTAACAGGCAAGACGACAAAACCGATTTTCCGGGCACCGTTCGGCGCTGTGAATAGTGCCGTCTTGAACGGAGTCGGCGCAGCCGGCTATGGTTATACGATTCAATGGAACATTGACACGATCGACTGGAAAGGTCTCACCGCAAGTCAAATCAACACAAAAGTCCAAACGAACATCAAACCTGGCTCAATCGTCTTGATGCACACAGGTGCAGGCGCACCGGGCACACCGCTCGCCTTGCCTACGATGATTTCACAACTAAAAGCGAAAGGGTACAAGTTCGTCACCGTCTCACAACTGCTCGCGTATCAACAAGCACCGACCGGTAAAACGTACACTGTCAAATCAGGGGATACGCTCTACAGCATCGCCCGTGCTTACAACGTCACCGTCGCCGCCCTCGCTGCCGCGAACAAAATCACCAACTACAACTTGATTTCCGTCGGACAAGTGCTCGTCATTCCAGGTACGACCGTCACACCGCCGCCTACGACGACCGTCAAATACACGGTCAAGTCAGGCGACACCCTCTATAAGATCGCGACGCTGTATAAGACGACCGTCGCGAAAATTGCCGCCGCCAACAATATCACGAACGTCAACTCGATTTACGTCGGACAAGTGTTGATCATCCCGGGCACGACCGTCACACCGCCGCCTGCGACGACCGTCAAATACACGGTCAAGTCGGGCGACACCCTCTATAAGATCGCGACAGCCTATAACACGACTGTCGCCAAGATTGCCGCTGCCAACAATATTACGAACGTCAACTTGATCAGTGTCGGCCAAGTGCTCACGATTCCTCGCTAATCAAAAGAAGTGCCCACCGAACTCGGTGGACACTTCTTTTATTATGCGCCAAGACATTCATCGACCATCGCTGCCGCGACATGCGTGTCATCGACTCCATGGACGAGCACCCGACCATCTTTGAATAAGAGCATCCGATGATTTCGCCATCGCCACTCCAACATGAACGGTGTCCGCTTCACGGAGACGTCGGCTCGCTCAAGCTGATTGGCGATCGGCTCAAGCCCTTCGATAGGCCGGCGGACTTGGACAACGTCACGTCCACATAAAAGTGCTGTCTGCTGTCGATTCGGAACGAGGCTCGGATATTCATGTTGTTGGCAAGACTTACACGACACGTCGACGAGTCGTGCGACATCGAGTCGTTGCGACTGATTTTCCCACATGTCTTCAATCAAGAGACGGCGTTCCATTTTCTCATGACGGCCCGTCAAATATTTAAGCGTCTCCACCGCTTGACGACTCGCCACGTGTTGCACGATCGGCGCCACGACCCCCGCTGACGCACACGTCTGTCCGGCAAGCGGTAAATGACGCATGAGGCAACGAAGACAAGGTGCCTGCCCTGGCATCACTGTGTAGTTCATCCCATAGGCTCCAACGCACGAGGCGAATAAAAACGGAATGCCGCGTTCGAGCGCAAAGTCATTCAATAGAAGGCGTGTGTCGACGTTATCTGTTGCGTCCAGCACCATGTCGACGTGAGGCAACGGACGAAGCCAATCCCAAGAGACGTCGGCGATGTGCGTGTTCAAATCGACATCTGAGTTGATCGCCTTTAACCGTTCAAACGCCGCAATCGCTTTTGGCGTCTCGGCGAGCGCATCCTGTTCTGCGTAGAGCGTCTGTCGCTGCAAGTTCGTCATTTCGACATAATCGCGGTCGACGAGGATGAGCGAGACGCCGGCACGCACGAGCTGATCCGATACTGCCGCACCGAGAGCGCCGAGCCCTACAAGGAGAACGCGCTTCATCGCTAGTTCATTTTGACCTTCTGCTCCGATGCCATGAAATCGGGCTTGCCGCGCATAGCGCTCCGGGATGCGTGTCATCGGATGTAGTCTCCAGACTTCCCACCTTGTTTCTCGAGCAAGTACGTCGGTCCGATGACGATTCCTTTATCGACGGCTTTCGTCATATCGTACACGGTCAAAGCAGCGACTGACGCGGCTGTCAACGCCTCCATCTCGACACCGGTATCCCCTTTCGTCTTCACGAACGACTCGATGATGAGCTGCGTCTCGTCCCACTCGAACGTCAAATCAACTTTTTTCAAGGCGAGCGGGTGGCACATCGGAATGATGCGGCTCGTCTCTTTAGCGGCCATGATGCCAGCCACTTGGGCGACGGCGAGCACGTCGCCTTTCACGAGACTGCCGTCCGTGATGAGCTGTTTGAGCTCTCCGCTCAGCTCCACCGATGTCCGGGCCCGAGCTGTCCGAGTCGTTTCCGGTTTATCCGATACATCGACCATCTGCGCCCGCCCTTGGTTGTTCATATGTGTCAATTCCATCGTTTACCCTCCGCTCACCATTGGAATGACGGCAACCGTGTCCCCGTCTTCGATCATGTAGTCATCCATCTCATAACGCTCATTGACCGCGAACATGAGCCGTTCTGCACCCGAGACGCCCCGATCGGCCAAATCAGCTCGCAAGGCGGCGATGGTTTGCGGCGCTGAAACGGTATAGGATCGGACGGCCAATTCTTCTGCCACGTGGGCAAAGCACAATACTTCAATCATGTGTACGTCACTCCTTCCGGGCGGCCCGGCAGCTGCTCTTTTTGATCACCCATCCATTTCGTACCGTCTGTCCAATGCTCTCGTTTCCAAATCGGAACGATTTCTTTGATGCGTTCGATCGCGTACCGGTTCGCCTCATACGCATCGGCACGGTGGGAAGAACTCGTCGCGATGACGACCGCTTCTTCCGTAATGTCGAGCCGCCCGATTCGGTGATGGATGGCTGTCAATGCACCAGGCCAACGTTCCGCCACTTCTTGCGCGATTTGTTCGAGCATCTTCTCGGCCATCGGCACGTACGATTCGTACTCGAGGAGCTCGGTCTGTTTAGACCCTGTCATCTCCCGCACCGTTCCGATGAACAGCACGACCGCTCCAACGTTACGATGTCGGACCACCTCGTAGAGTACCATCGGTTCGAGCGGATGTTCATTTACTTCGTACCATTTCATCGCCCATCCACCTTTCCACAGCACGCATCAACCGAGCACGGTCTGTCACGGAATCTCCGCGTGCAATCACGTTCGTCAAATCGATTGGTTGTTCCTGTCCGTCTCGGACAAGTACAATTTTCGGGTAGTCTTTACGCTTGTATCCTTCGATGAGGACGATATCGACGTGTGCTTCATACCAATTTAACAGCAGTTCAAACGTGTCGACGGCTTGCCATTCGATGAACGTCCCGTCTTCACCGATCACGCTCGATAATACAGCACCAGCCAACGCGTGGCGATGCGAGTCAGACATGGGTAAGTCAAGCGCCCCGCCGTGACCGTGATGCTTGATCACCCCGACGCGTCGACCAGCCGACGACAACTGCTTCGTCAACTCGGAGACGAACGATGTCTTGCCGCTATTTTGATAGCCGACCACTTGTAAAATCAAAGCTGATCGATGATGTGACATCTCACCATATCTCCTTTTTGAAACCCTCTCGTCCCGCCTGGCAGATGAATCAACGCATTGCATGTCGCAAGCGAGGAGACGATGCCCGATTTGTCTTTGCCACTCGGATGAACGACCGCCAATCCGGCCGCTTCGATCGTGACATGACCGCGCACGAACCGGTCGAACGGATTCGGTTTCGGGAAATCGATACCGAGCTGCGCCTCGATAGTCGGGCGCTCCGTTTGCCCGAACAACGTCTTCATATACGTGCCGACGAACAGCTCCGTGCCGACGAAGCACGCCGACGGATTGCCGGACAAACCGAATAACAGCCGGTCGTTTACGCGCGCGACAGTCGTGACGGATCCGGGCCGCATCCCGACTTTATTGAACAGTACCGTCGCCCCGAGCGCATGATACACGTCGGGCAAATAATCGAAATCTCCGACCGACACCCCGCCCGTCGTGACAATGGCGTCACTCGTTTGAAGTGCCTCGTCAATCGCACGTTTCGTCGAGGTGAACGTATCCGGTAAGATGCCGCCGTACGTCGCCGTGCCACCGAGCGCTTCGATTTGGGCGAGAATCATATATGCGTTCGAATTGTAAATCCGGCCCTCATCTTTCTTCAGTCCCGGTTCGACGAGCTCGTCGCCGGTCGCAAACACGGTGATGTGCGGTTTCCCGTACACGTCGACCCGCTCGTAGCCGAACGTCGCGAGCAAGGCGATGACGCCTGGGTTGATTCGGGTGCCGCGATTGACGAGATTCGTTCCTGCCGCCACATCTTCGCCGCGATAGGAGATGTTCGCATCACGGGCAGGCCGCTTGAACGTCACGACTCGTTCGTCCGCTTGAACGAGCTCGAGCATGACGACCGCATCGGCCCCGGCTGGAATCTTGGCCCCGGTCATGATCCGAATGGCCTGACCGTCACGTAACGGCGCCCCGACATGCCCGGCGCCTTGCACGTATTGAATGGGTAATGTCACCGGTTCATCGCGGCTCGCAATTTGTAGGTCTGCGGACCGGACCGCAAAGCCGTCATACGGCGACTTGTCGAACGCGGGAACGTCATGTGTCGCGACGAGGTCCATCGCCAACGTTCGCCCGTTCGACCGATGCAACGGTACCGTTTCCGTCTCGGCTCGCCTTGTCGCTTCTCGGACGAGTGAGATTGCCTCGTCAACGGCAAGCGGTTTGCGAAATAGCGTCGACACCTTTTCCATTACTCCACTTCCTTCCCTAGCAGTGCTTCAAAATCATGTTGCGTATTCACATTTTTAAACCAATCCCGCTCTTCAAACGAGACGATTGTTGCCTCGGTCACATGAGGCATGACCGCCCGTTGTCCGCGACGTAGCGCGACTTCAAACTGCGCCAACATCGAGCGGGGATACAACGCGATGAGCGGATGGATCCGCTCGTCTGCGTAAGCGACAACCGGCCGATCCCCTCGTTCCGTCGCCAGGCGCTCATAAACGCACGGCGGCACCAGTGGCGTGTCACACGCACAGACGGCATACCAATCACTCGAAACGTGCCGCATGACGGTGACGATGCCTGCGAGCGGTCCCATACCGCGCCATTCGTGGTCGTCTTCCAGTTGATGCGGGGCCGTCGTCTGTCCGGCTGGTACGACGCTCCACTGAGCCGTCGTCGTCGTCGCCATTGTTTGCCGTGCCCGTTCTTCAAACGAGACACCCTGGTAGCGAACTTGCCATTTAGGGGACCCGAAGCGGCGCGATTTGCCGCCTGCCAAGACGATGCCAATCATCGCGTCGCTTCCCAGACGATGTGTGAGAGTTCTGGGAGAATCAAACGGGTCATCGCCAAATCGACAGCGCCTCGCGATCCTGGCATTGAGAAGATGATCGTGTCCCCGATGCGTCCGGCGAGAGCCCGTGACAGCATCGCCGCCGGACCGATATCTTCCGTAAAGCTGACGTGACGGAACAGTTCGCCGAAGCCGACCATCTCTCGGTCGAGCAGCGGTCGAATCGTCTCGATCGTGACGTCCCGTTTCGTGATTCCTGTCCCTCCGGTCGTCAAGATGACATCCATCTTCTCATCGACCATTCGTCTGACAGCCGCCTCGATTTCAAGCGGATCATCTTTCGTGATCTCGCGGTACGTGACCGTATGTGCCTCTTCTTTCAACAACGTGCAAATATGTTCACCTGACACGTCCGTATCGAGCGTGCGCGTGTCCGAAATCGTTAAAATCGCGGCCCGGACACGCTTCGTGTTTTCATGTGTGTGATTGTGTGCTTGCATGACCTTCACCCTCCGATATAACTCATTTCAATCCGCTTTCGTATCCGGTTGCCACTGCGCGACCGTTCTTCTGAATAGCGGTCGTCACGTACTTCCCATACCATTTTCAACGTCATCGCGATCAGGTCATCGCTCGCCCCGCTACGTAACAGTTCGCGAATGTCGGTTCCGTCTTCCGCGAATAGACACGTGTACCATTTACCATCACTCGATAGACGGCCTCGCGTACATGTCCCACAAAACGGTTGACTGACCGAGGAGATGAAACCGACTTCCGCTCCATCGTCATAACGATAGCGTTTCGCGACTTCTCCGAGCGCCTCGGGAGCAAGAGGCTCGAGCAAGCCGTTTCGTTGGCGTAACACGTCTAAAATCGATTCAGACGATACGACATGTTCGACGTTCCACTCATTCGCTGTACCGACGTCCATGAACTCGATATAACGGAGCGTGATGTTCCGTTCTTTGAAATAGGCGGCCATCGGGGCGACTTCATGGTCGTTCCATCCTTTTCGGACGACCATGTTCACTTTCACTTCGATCCCTTGTCGTTTCGCCTCATCGATGCCTCGTAACACCATCTCCGGTGACGTCCCCCGCCCGTTCATCATCCCGAACGTCTCGGCTGATAAAGCGTCTAGGCTGACGTTGACCCGGTCAAGCCCGGCTTGCTTCAGCGCCTTCGCCGTCCGTTCTAGATAGACGCCGTTCGTCGTCAAACCGATCGTCTCAATCGTTGTGACGTTACGTAAACGACGGATCAAGTCATCAAGGTTGGGGCGTAACAACGGCTCTCCCCCCGTCAATCGGACTTTCTTTACACCATGCGGCGCAACGATCCGAACGAACCTCTCGATCTCATCAAACGATAGCAGTTCGTCGCGCTTCAAAAACTGGTGGTGACGAAACGCCTCTTCTGGCATGCAGTACCGGCAGCGAAAGTTGCATTTATCAATGACTGAGATACGTAAATCTTCTAGCGGCCGTCTTCGACGATCGGTCCATGGTGTCATGCTCTTTCATCCTTTCTTATCACGTCCGAAGGGACTGTCAAAGCCCCTCCGTCGTCGTCAGCGAATTGGTTTTTCAGCACCGCTTCGCAAGTAGTAGTAAATCGTGATCGCAATTGAGATCGCATAGAGCCCTAGCATGACGAACAATGCGCCGTTGAATGAGCCGACGAGGTCAAGCGACCAACCGAACATCTTCGGAATGAAGAAGGCGCCGTATGCCGCGAAGGCTGCCGAGAAACCGACGACGGCCGGCGTTTTCGTGGCTACGAACACGTGCGGTATCATCGCGAACGTCGCCCCCGAATTAAGACCGGTTGCGATGAACAAGATGACGAATGAAACGAAGAACATCGTTAAATTGTCGTTCGTGATTGCCATGATGACTGACACTGTGCCGAGCGCCATGATGCCAAAGACGATCAGTGTCACTTTCGCGGCACCGACTTTGTCACTGATCCATCCGCCGAAAGGTCGAGATGAAGCGCCCAAGAAGGCCCCGAGAAACGCGAGTGCCATCAAATCAGATTCCGGGAACTTCAATTTTAAGATCATCGGAAACGCCGCGGCATAGCCGATAAACGATCCGAACGCCGCCGTGTAAAGTAGCGTTTGGATCCAGAAGTGTTTTTCTTTGAATACACTTGCTTGTTCTCGAATCGATTGGCGTGCCGTCGGGAGGTTATCCATGAACAAATAGGCGCAAACGGTCAACACGATGGTCGGAACGACCCAGAGAAGCGCTGCGTTTTGAAGCCAAATTTGCTCGCCTGTATCAGTCACGAGGGCACTTCCACCGATGACACCAAAAATCCCCGTCGTGATCACCAATGGTGTAATCAGTTGAACGAGCGAGACACCTAAGTTCCCGACTCCACCGTTAATACCGAGCGCCGTCCCTTTTTTCGCTTTCGGATAGAAGGCGCCGATGTTCGCGTTTGAAGACGAGAAGTTCCCGCCCCCGAGTCCGCAAAGTGCAGCTAGAACCATGAATACCCAATACGGTGTGTTCACGTTTTGAACAGCGTAAGCGATACCGAGAAGCGGCAACAATAAAATCGATGTCGAGAAGATCGTCCAGTTCCGCCCGCCGAATATACTGTTCGCGAACGTGTAGAAAAAGCGCAACGACGCCCCGACGAGCCCTGGGAGTGCAGCCAAGGTGAACAACTGCCCTTGCGTAAAACTAAATCCGATTGAATTCAATTGTACGGCGGCCACTGACCACATCTGCCAGACAATGAACGCGAGCGTTAACGCCGGGACGGAGACGAGTAGGTTACGACTGGCGACTCGTTTGCCTGTCCCTTCCCAAAACTGGGTATCTTCCGGCTTCCACTCGGTCAGGCCGTTTGTTGTTTTTTGTAGTTGTTGCATCATCAGTTCCTCCTCTAATCGGGTCAATTCGTACCATACACTCATCCTATCGAGCCACCTCCTAAAAAAGTGTGTCATCTTTCACACTTATTTCGCATCTTTCTTAATTTCACGAGCTTGTCATGATTCTGTGACAAAATAAGTTTTCTTTTCGTTCTGTGACATTGAACACAGAAAATCCCTCCTCTGTTCCTTATCGTAAGGAATAGAGGAGGGATTGATTTGTCGCATCTTATTCGAATTCACTGCATGCCTGAAGCCCGCATGGCTTTGCAACCTTATTTTTTCAGTCAAGACGGAGTCCAAGTGTTCCGTGTCTTCGGTGTCTCGATTGCCGAGGCCGCGTTCACGGAGACGGGGCTCGATATCACGTTCCCGCTTGAAAGTCCGCTAGAAGAACTAGAAGCACTGTACAACTTGCTCACTCGGATTGACACCCATCATGACGTGACAATCGATGACACACAGGCCGTCATCGGTTATTTAGGAGACGGGACGACGGTCACCGTCTATCGTCACTTCAAACGATGGCTGGACTTCTTATCCGCTGCGCGCGTCCGCTCGATGGAAGGTGTCGTCGTCGAGGTCCGCGCCAACGGGATCAAGCTGGCCGAAGGAGTCCTTCGGTCTTACGAATTGGTGGAAGATGGCGAGTTTTATGTATCGGCCTGTACGATCGAGGCCGATGGGTTAGAACATTTTGAAGGTGAGTTATCGCTTGCGGCCGTCATGTGATCAATCGATAACACAGACCGAAATCGGACAATCTTCACAATGATTAAGCTGCTTCAACTTTTCTAAATCATGAATAATGATTTGACGGGACGGGAGCGAAATGATCCCTTCTTGGGCGAGCTCGTTCAACATGCGGTTCACGCGTTCACGCGACGTACCGCAATAGTTGGCGAGCTCTTGGTTTTTCAGTTTCAAGTCGATGAGGATACCCTCTTCGACTTCCACCCCATAGCTGTTCGCCATGCGAATCAGTGTCGAATAGAGCGCACCTTTCTTCCCGTTCAACACGAGGTCCCGGAATTTCGTGTGCTGTTTTCGCATATGCTCGTTGATCATCACCATGAACTCACGTACAAATTCAGGGTTCGATGACAAAATCATATTTTCAATCCGTTCGATTTTAACGGCATAAATTTCACTATCTTCTAACGCTTTCGCATTGAATAAATATTTTGGTTCAATCGCGAACAACGTCAACTCTCCGCAACAAGCCTCCGCACTTAAACAGCGTAACGTCAACTCTTTGCCGTTCTCCGTCAATTTAGAGATTTGAATGAGTCCCGTCTTCACAATATAAAATTCGCTCGCATCTTCTTGTTCCCGGAACAAGAAACCGCCTTTTGGGATATGGATGATCCGATGAGCCAGTTTTTTCGTTTCATCGAGTACCATCGTTTTGCTAGAGTGAGCCATTTCCACCAACCTTCCTAAAAATCCGCACCAATTTGCAGCTTGCCTCTATTCTAAACACAAACCCCTTTGAAACGCAATCAACATTTGGAAGCGTTTCAAAGGGGCGACTATTCTTTCACCTTATATTCAATTTTCTTCCAATATCGATATACTAATGCGATCAATCCGACGTTCACAATCGCAATTCCCATGTAAAGCCGCATCGAAGCATGATCGTATACCATGTAGCTTTCAATCGTATATTGCAATAAGATCATATTCGTCGCCAATAAGATTACGAGACCGAGCAAACTCCACACCTTACGCCCCATGATGAATCTCTCTTCCGACCGCAAAGATTTTTCCGTTCTCGATTTCAAGCAAGATTTTAGGAAGCTCTCGTTGTGGTGGTCCGGACTGAGGCTGACCATCGACACTGAAATAGCCACGATGGCACGGACATAGCAATACGTCTTCTTCTTCGACATAGAAGACCGGACACTGTAAATGCGTACACTTATTATTGTAAGCGACGAATTCCCCATTTTTTAAGTGGACGAGCAACGAGGATTCCTTGCCCGGGTATTCGAATTCGAGCGATTTTCCCGGCTCAAGTGAAGCGACCGTCGTGATGAACTGCCGATCGGTTTTCGGCTCACTGCGAACGAACGCGGCAATATTGAACGGGACGGTCGCGAGTCCGAGCGCGATGCCCGCGCCGAACGTCGATTTGATGAACGCCCGTCGATTTAGTTTTACATCATCGGCCCGACTCAAGTTGTCGACGAGCGCGGATAAACGTTCCCGGTCTTTTGATTCGTTTGACATAAGTCATCTTCCTTTCTATCTCAATCGGAATAGACGCCAAAGAATTCAGGGACGTAATTCCATTTATCGTCTTGTGAAGGTTTTTTTCCTTCAATCATGTTCATTTGGACACGTTGACGCCGCAACTGCATCATCTCGTCATGGTCGATAAAACGGATCGCATCTGATGGACAAACTGACGCGCACATCGGGGCGATATCGTGCTTCGAGCGGTCATAACACATGTCACACTTGTACATCTTGTTTTTCTCAAAATCGAATTTTGGGATCCCGAACGGACAGGCGAACGTACAATTGCGGCAGCCGATACACTTTTCTTCGGAAGCAGATAAGACGACGCCTTCCGGAGTAATTTGAATCGCGTTGGCCGGACATACTTGGGCACAGGCCGGATTTTTACACTGCATACAGATCATCGGGAACGTCTGACGGTTCTCCGAGAAATCGATATAGTCGACGTAGTTGCGCTCGAGCCCTTCGTGGTCCCCGCATTCGCGGCAAGCCGCCTGACAAGCACGACAACCGATACAACGTTCAAACTCTAAATACATGACTTTGTTCATTTCGTTTGTACCTCCTCATCCATGACGTGACAACTCGTCGCAATCGCATGGTCCGCCACGAACGGTACGCTTGAGCCGAGCGGGACCGTCAACGGGTTAATGTGTAACGGGGTGTTCGCAGGCAACTTCTTCATTTGGGCCGCGCATACTTTAAATTCTGGCATCCGTGACATCGGGTCAAGACAAGGATTCGTCAATTGGTTGATGGCGAGCTCTTTGCCCCAATGGTAAGGGACGAAGATCGTGTCTTTACGAATCGCTTTCGTTAAACGTGCCTCGACGATCATAGCGCCGCGCCGCGTCCGAATCTCGACTTTGTCGCCCGTTTGAACACCGTAGTCGGATGCGAGTTCAGGATGAATCTCGACGAATGGCAATTTCGACATCGTGCTCAAGAAATCGACCCGTCTCGTCTGGTTTCCAGATAAATAGTGGAAGACGACACGCCCTGTCGTGAGCGTGACCGGGAATTCTGCGTTCGCATACTCTCCCGCTGGACGATATGTGACGACAGGAAGGTTCGCCTTCCCGTTCGCTGTGCCGAACCGTTCTTTGAACATCGTCGGGGTACCAGGATGGTCTTCCGACGGACAAGGCCAGAACACGCCGTACTCGTTGTCGATCCGTTCCCACGTGATGCCTGAGTAGTCAGCCGCTCCGCCTTTCGTCGCAATCCGGAACTCTTCCCAAATCTCACGTGCCGTCTCGTACGGGAAGTACTGTCCGCGTCCCATCCGTTCGGCGATCCGTTTCATGATTTCCCAGTCTGGGAGCGATTCACCGAGCGGCTCGCGGACTTTCCGGATTCGAACGACACGCCCTTCTAAATTCGTAGTCGTTCCTTCGTCCTCGGCCCATGAGCAGGCTGGCAAGACGACGTCCGCGAACTCACACGACTCTGACATGAAGAAGTCGCTGACGACGAAGAAATCGAGTTTGTTGAAACTGTCCCACACGTACGGAAGGTTCGGTGCCGAAACGGCTGGGTTCGAACACATGAGGTGCATCGCCCGAATCGTTCCCGCTTGAATCTCATCGAACATTTCGAACGCGGAGACGCCTGGCTTCGGCATCTCGGAAGGGTCGATTCCCCAGACCCCGCTCACATATTCAACAGCTTTCGGATCAGTCAGTTTGCGGTAGCCCGGCAACAAATCAGCTTTTTGGCCGTGCTCACGGCCCCCCTGGCCGTTCCCTTGTCCCGTCATCGTCGCGACACCAGAGGCGAATTTCCCGACCATGCCGCGTAAGAGCGCCATCGACGTATAGAGTGATACGTTGTCGACCCCTTTCGACTGTTGCTCGACACCACGGGCGAACAGCATGACGGAACGCGGGCTTTTACCGTAAATGTGACCAGCTTTCTCAAGCTTTTCGATATCGATACCGGTCACTTCACTCGTCCGTTCGAGCGACCAGTCGCGAACCGATGTTTTCAACTGTTCATAGTTGTCGCAACGCTCATCTACGTAAGCTTGGTCGACGTAATCGTTCTCAATCAAGAAGTTGAGTAACCCCATCGCGAGCGCCGCGTCCGTTCCCGGCTTCAAGTCGAGATGGACGTCGGCGACACGCGCCATCGGAATCTCACGCGGGTCGGCGACGATGATTTTCGCACCTTTGTCTTTCGCCTTCCAAATGTGTTGTGTCGTCGTCGGGTGACATTCCGCGATATTCGATCCGGCGACGAAGAACGTGTCGACATGTTCGAACTCGGTCCACGGTAGCGTCGCCCCACGATCGATACCGAGCGTTTTCAAGAAGCCTCCGGCAGCAGACGACATGCAGAAACGTCCGTTGTAATCGATGAAGCGCGTCCCGAGTGCGACGCGGGCATACTTTCCGACGAGATAACATTTCTCGTTCGTCATCGAGACGCCGCCGAAGACGGATACGGCATCTTTCCCATGCTCCCGCTGGATACGCTTGAAGTTTTCTTCAATCACGTCGAGCGCTTCTTCCCACGTCGCTTGTTCGAACGTTCCGTTTCGTTTGATGAGCGGTGTCAAAATCCGATCGGGATGTTCGATCGTCTGGTAAGCCGTCACGCCTTTCGGGCACAGCTTTCCTTTATTGACCGGGAAATCGTAGCGCGGTTCGACACCTTTGACGGCACCCGTCTTCTCATCGACGCGGATATGCATCCCACATTGCATCCCACAGTAGCAACAGTGGGTCGTAATCAGTTTTTCGCCTGGTTTGATCAAGTTTTGTACTTCCGGTGATGTTAAAAAATCACTCATCGTCTTCCCCTCCATAGAACGTTTCCGCTCTTCGTTTTGAAAATCCACTGACATGATAGCCGTTGATCGTTTGAAGCGGATAATGCATCCCGTCACTCCCGGGCCGTCCAAGCGCCGAATCAAGTCGGGCTCGGCGTCGACACGCGTGACAGAGGTCTTGGACTGTGTGCGCCGCATCGACTTTCACGAGTTGGTCCGATCCTTCGAGCAATTGCTTCACTTGTTCGACTTCTTCAAGCGTTCCGGTCGGTTCGCCGCACTTAACGCACAGGTGTCTCATCTTTTGCCTCACCTTTCGTCTCCTTCGGCCGACCAAACCCTGGCATCGACATGCCGGTGTTCGTATCGACCGGATGGGTCGGCAACTGACCGTTCATCAAATTCAATTGCATCTTCACGCGCATCGAACGGCGACACGGTTGGCAATAGTCAGACAGCTGCGTTCCGTCACTCAACCCGAGTTGGAGCGTCTGCGCTTGAAGAATCGCCTGAACGTCTTCGACTTGGTTGTCGGTCGCATAGCGCGTGCCGCATCCGGCACAGACCCGTGTCTCGTCCGCCTCGACTTCCCGATAGTTCATCGGGACACTCGCCGCCATTGGCCGCACCGGTAAATGGAACAGCTTTCCGAACGGGAAATAGCATAAAAAGATGATGACGGTCAATTGATGGAACAAGGCGAGCTCGTGATGAATGAAACCACCGAAAAACACATAGGAGACGGTCAATAGCAGTCCCGATACGGTAACGATGAGCAACATCAACAGCGGTAGAATATCAAATTCGAAACGTTGCGTTACTTTAACGTCTTGGTCGTTGATTCGACGGTAAAGCGCCATCAGCACCCCGACAAGAAGCATGAGTGCGGTGATGTTCAACCCGTTATAGACGAGTTCGGCGAACAGTCCGTGGGCAGCCATCTGGATGGTCGGAATATTGAAGACGACGATTTGGTACGTCTGAATATCAATCAAGTCGAAACGCATCCACTGGAACGTTAAACCGAACGTGATGGCGAACGAGCCGAGACATCCCCAAGCGATCAACATGTGCTGTGTCCAGCGGTACCACCCTCGCTCCCATATAAACTTTTGCAAGACGATGTTGTTCACGGTCGTCGCGGCCACAGCTTTACTGGCTCGCTTTTTTTCTGCCTTCATCTGTTTAATACTTCGCTTCAACACTTGCGAGGTGGCCGGCCGTGCAAAGAATAACGTCAAGCGGACGACCATCCCAATCATGCAGACGACGGCGCCGATGTAATAACCGAACAGCGCCATGTCGACGTGTTCGAATCTGCCCGAGGCGACCCATGTTGAGAGTACTAAAGCGGTGAATCCTACGAACGACCACTTCGCAGCGGTCGAATAAAAATAACGGTCGGACATATGTGTTCCCCCTTCTCTTTCCGAGCGACTTCATAGTTTCATCATAAAGACGACGTCTCGACTTAACTGTTACTTTTTTCACAGATAAGCGATTCGAGACGTGACAGAATAATGAACGAAGGGGGACTTCCTATGAAATCATCCGTTAAAATCTTTTTATTTTTTACCATCATGTCCATGCTCATCGTTTTTTCCATCGGTTTTGTCTTCGCCAATCGGGCGACGACCGAACCCGACGTTGACGGTTATGTCATTGAAGTGAATGAATCGGACCGCACCGCCCTCATCATCAGCGGCATAAGTGCGGAAGAAGCCAACTTAAACGCTGACACGCTATTCGCCTTGACCGGGTCCGAAAACGTGAGCTGGTACAAGTTCCAAGTCAAGTCGACGTTCGATCAAATCAAAGTCGGCGACCATGTTCACCTTTGGAAAAAGACCGGTCCGAGCATCTTAAATACTCCGAACCGGTCTTATGTGAAAAAAGTCGATGTGATCGACTAATATTGGCGCTTACCGTAACGTTCGCTGAGCCATAACACTAAAAATGCCAACCCGACCAACCACCCGCTCCAGATGAGTGCCTGGGTCATATCGCCGTTGATCGTCGCCATATAAATCGCTGTGGCGAGTGTCATCGTCTCGCCTGGGATGTTTCCCGCAATCATCATCGTGATCCCAAATTCACCGATCGATCTAGCGAATCCGAGGACGAACCCGCTCGTCAACGCAGGTAACAAGAGCGGGATCGTCACGTACGTGAACAGTTGCCGCTCTGACCCGCCGAGCACGCGTCCGGCCTCATACCATTCTGCATCAAGCTGTTTGAGCCCGAGCCGAATCGTTTGATAGATGAGCGGGAATGCGGCTAACGCCGACGCAATGACGTTCGCCTGTTTTGTGAACAGGATGGTGATCGGCAAGAACCCGCCAATCCCGTTGTTGCCAAGGATGATCAAGGCATACAATCCGATGACCGTCGGCGGCAAGATGAGCGGTAATAAAAAGATCGTCTCGAGTAGCCGTTTCCCTTTGAACTGACGGTGATGCATGAAATAGGCCGACCCGAAGGCGAGAACGAAGGCGCTCATCGTCGCCATCATCCCGACTTCGAACGTGAGCTGAAGTGGAGATTGCGTCATTTGGAAAATCCTCTCGCGAAAAAGTAGGCTTGGATATCGTCATCAAACAGACGAGCGTACACATCTCGCACATGAGATTCATGCGTCAAGCGGACCGCCGGATACGAGATCAGGCCCGTCGCTTCAAGCGGGACCGACTGAATCGCCTCGACGTCTGTCGTCAACTCCGTCTTATAGACGAATCCTGCATTCGCGTCGCCTTGTTCGATGAGCGTCAACACTTGTCTCACATTCTGAGCGAACATCATTCGAGGCTCCGCTTGTTCCCACTCTCCTTCCCTTTCTAGCGCTATTTTCGCGTACCGCCCGGCCGGGACGTTCACCGGGTCACCGATGACGATGCGAGCGCACGTATGTAAGTCGTCCCACGTCTCCGCACACGGTTTTCCTTTCGGTGTAACGACCCACAACTCGTTATGCAAGAACACATCTCGCTCTAGAATCGGGATGTGCAATCGGTCGACATCGTCAACGCTTGCGGCCAAAAAGATATCCGCGGGAGAGCCGTGATTGATTTGGGCTCGCAAGGCGCCGCTCCCGTTCGTCACGACCCGAACATCGACCCCATCGAGTTCCGCTTCAAGTTGCCGTTCGACCTCTTCCAAAGCCGGTCCTAAGCTTGCAGCCGCCAAAATGGTCACAGTCTCTTCATGAGCCGGACTCGACCAGACTTGAGTTAATAACAAAGCGACCGTCACCCCGATGATGACCCCACTCACCCGTTTCATGATTCATCACTCCTTTGCTTCTCACTTCATCGTACCGATTGATTCGACTCCTATCTGTATCAAACGTCACAAAAAGACACCCCCACGTGAGTAGAGGTGTGCCCTTGCTTAAGCGAACGTGCGCGCCCGCGGGAATAAAATGTTGTTCTCGAGATGAATATGTTCGAACGTATCTGACTCGAGCGCCTCTAAACGTTGGTAAACAAGACGATACGTCCCACACGCACCTTCAGGCGGCGTATAGTCGTTCGTGATGTGACGCAACTCTTTCAAAATGTCACCGGCGGCCGCATGCTCTGACTCGAGTGAAACCAATATGTCATCAAGCTCCTGTTTCGTTTCAACCGTCGGTGCCGTCTCGTGACGAAGCAACGTCGGGAAATCTTCCGTCTCTTCTTTGACAATGTGTTGTTCCAGTTCCACCTTCAATTGATTGAACAGTTGATGGATGCGCCCGAGGTGCGGATGGTTTTGTCCGTGGACCCGAAACACTTTTGTCACATATGGTGTGAGCTGTGGCAATTCGTCCGTCAAAAACTGGTGATGTTTATAGATGATATGCTCGATCAATTCCGAAGAAGACGCGGCATCCCAATCGATGCTCTTCTCGTTCATCTCTTGCTTGCGTTGATAAAGCGCATTGACTTCTTCTAGAATGTCTTCCGTCGACCGCTTCGATTTGTCTGTCGCTTCAGCGAGCGGCCGATTACCACCGCAACAAAAATCGATTCGGTTTCGTTTGAAAATGTCTGCCGCTTGTGGGCATTGTTTGACGATTTCAGATACGTGCGTATCGCCCGTGAATGTCTGTGTCATCTGTCATAACCTCCATATTCATTTTGACACGTTCAGCGTAGCAAGAGTTTGACAGCAATAATGTGAAAAACGTCACATTTCAATGAATAGGACGTCCGCATTCCGAATTTGGACACAAAAAAACCCCTCTTGCTGAGGGGCATCGCTTAATGGGACGGTGTTTCAAACTGCTCTGCCTCGGTCGATCCGGCAAGTGCCGTCGTTGACGACTGACCTCCGGAGATGACGAGCGACACCTCATCGAAGTACCCGGTCCCGACTTCCCGTTGGTGACGTGTCGCCGTGTAGCCATGCTGTTCAGCACTGAACTCGGCTTGTTGCAACTCGGAGTAGGCAGCCATACCGCGGTCCTTATATCCGCGCGCGAGCTCGAACATGCCGAAGTTGAGCGAGTGGAAACCGGCGAGCGTGACGAACTGGAACTTGTAGCCCATCGCCCCGATTTCTTGTTGGAACGTGGCGATCTCGTCATCCGACAGCTTCTTCTTCCAGTTGAACGAAGGCGAGCAGTTGTAGGCGAGCAGTTTTCCCGGATACTTGGCGTGAATCGCGTCCGCGAATTGGCGCGCCTCGTCCAAATCCGGCTCCGACGTCTCGCACCAGACGAGGTCGGCGTACGGGGCGTAGGCGAGACCGCGGGCGATAGCTTGTTCGATGCCCGCTTCGGTCCGGTAAAATCCTTCCGGCGTCCGGTCACCGACGATGAACGGGTGGTCGACCGGATCGATATCGCTCGTGATCAAGTTCGCCGCATGCGCGTCCGTCCGGGCGACAATGATCGTCGACACGCCCATGACGTCCGCCGCGAGGCGGGCCGCAATCAAGTTCTTCACGGCCGTCTGTGTCGGCAGCAACACTTTTCCGCCCAGGTGTCCGCACTTCTTCTCCGAAGACAGTTGGTCTTCGAGGTGGACACCGGCCGCTCCCGCTTCAATCATCGCTTTCGTCAGTTCAAAGACGTTCAACACTCCGCCGAACCCGGCTTCCATATCAGCGACGATCGGGGCGAACCAGTGCGTGTCGCCTTTCCCTTCCGCCGTTTGAATTTGGTCGGCCCGTTGTAGCGCCTGATTGATCCGTTTCACGACACTCGGCACGGAGTTGGCCGGATACAGGCTTTGATCCGGATACATATGCCCGGAAAGGTTCGCATCGGCAGCGACTTGCCAGCCGCTTAAGTAAATGGCCTCTAACCCCGCTTTCACTTGTTGGATCGCTTGGTTCCCCGTGAGGGCACCGAGGGCATGCACGTAATCGCGCTCATGGAGCAGTTCCCATAGCCGTTCCGCCCCTCTCACCGCGAGCGTGTGTTCGATCAAAATTGATCCGCGAAGTTTCATCACGTCGTCGATCCCATACGGACGCTCAACCCCGTCAAACCGTTCTGATTGAAGCATTTCCTCAAGTTGTTTGCGCTGTTCGTTCATTTTCATTCCTCCTGTATTATATTATTTATTTTTATTATCTTTTGTTATATAACAGATGATGCACACTTAATCCAAGTAAGCACAGCACTCAAGCGCCGACTTGAACGTCGAGTGCTCCATCCCGCAACAGCGGCAGACGTTCTCTTCATCGCGCTCTTCCGGCTTGCGGAAGACGACGACTTCTTCGACCGGTTCTCTCGTGATTTGAAGTGAACCGTCTGTCCGATCGAGGACGAGACGCATCAAGTCGTTCCCGTAGACGAACGCCGTGTTGGCGAGCGTCGCTGTCGATTCTCCCGAAACGATGCGGCGGACGACCCAGCGTTCAATCAATTGTTCACTTTCAAGTTTTTTCGTTGTCATGATGATGCTCCTCCTTTTACATTTTCCCGTGTCGACTGTTCGATGAATTCACGACGGCGCCGATGTAAGATCGGTTCCGTATACCCGCTCGGCGAGTCCGTTCCTTGGAACACCAAGTCTCTCGCGGCTTGATAGGCAAGCGAGCGTCCCACGTCAGGCGTCATCGGCCGATATTGCGGGTCTCCCGCGTTTTGCGCGTCGACGACCTCGGCCATACGCCGGAGCGTCGCTTCCACTTGTTCTTTCGTACAGACACCGTGATACAGCCAATTGGCCACGTGTTGGCTCGAGATGCGGAGCGTCGCCCGGTCTTCCATCAACCCGATGTGGTGAATGTCCGGCACTTTGGAGCAGCCGACCCCTTGCTCGACCCAGCGGACGACGTAACCGAGCAACCCTTGCAAGTTGTTCTCGAGCTCCTCGTTCACTTCTTCTGCCGTATACTCGTTCGTCGCCAACGGGATCTCGAGGAGACGTCGCTGTTCGCCCTCTGTGTCGAACGGTTCGTCCAATAGCTCACGTTGGACACCGGATGCGTCGACTTGATGGTAATGCAGCACATGGAGTGTCGCCGCTGTCGGTGATGGCACCCATGCTGTCGTGGCACCTGATCGGACGTGATTGACCTTGTCCCGCATCATGTCATTCATCCGGTCCGGCATCGCCCACATCCCTTTGCCGATTTGGCCGCGGCGATGAAAACCTGCCCCGAGTCCGACGCGAACGTTCAAACGTTCGTAGGCGTCAAGCCACTCTGACGTCTTCATCTCGCCCTTTCGGCGCATCGGCCCAAGCGTGAGCGACGTGTGAATCTCGTCCCCGGTTCGATCGAGGAAGCCAGTGTTGATGAAGACGACACGCCCTTTCACCTGATGGATGCAATTCTTCAAGTTGAGCGACGTCCGCCGCTCTTCATCCATCACCCCGACCTTGATCGTATGGCGCGGCACGTCGATCAAGTCCTCGATGGTGTCGAACAAATCGTTCGTGAAGGCGACTTCTTTTGAACCGTGCATCTTCGGTTTGACGATATAGATGGAGCGTTCACGAGAATTTCGGTTCGCATCCAAGTGACGGCTTGCGATCAAGGCGGTGAATATGCCGTCCACGATCCCCTCGGGCACTTCACGCCCTTCCCCGTCCAGAATCAAATCTGTCGTCATCAAATGACCGACGTTTCGGATGAAGAGCAAGGCTCGTCCCGGCAACACGACTTCACGTCCGCCCGTCCCGATGTAATGACGGTCGGGATTCAACGTCCGCGTGAGCGACTGGTCCCCTTTTTTGAACGTGGCCTCGAGCGTGCCGTCCATCAATCCGAGCCAGTTTTCGTAAAGGTGAACTTTGTCTTCAGCCCGGACGGCCGCGACCGAGTCCTCGCAGTCGACGATCGCCGATAATGCCGATTCGAGCTCAATGTCGACGAGCCCTGCCGGATCGCTCTTCCCGACCGGATGATGACGATCGAATTTCAGCTCGGCATGAAGGCCGTTATGGACGAGCAGCAGACGGTCAGGCGATTCAGGAGAACCTTCGTAGCCGACGAAACAGTGCTGCTGGAACGGAACACGTTTCCCGTCTAGGACGGCATAAGCAGAATCGCCCTCGATGCTGTATCCTTCTGCCTCGCGATGCGTCCCTTCACGGAGCGGGAACGTGTCGTCGAGAAACTGTTTGGCGTAGGCGATGACGGCCGCACCTCGGGTCGGGTTATAACCTTTCGTCTTTTCACCGTCCGACTCATCGATCACGTCAGTTCCGTATAAGGCATCGTAGAGACTTCCCCACCTCGCGTTGGCCGCGTTCAAAGCGTAGCGCGCATTGTCGAGCGGGACGACGAGTTGCGGTCCGGCTTGTTGTGCGATCTCCGAGTCGACGTTCGAGACGTCGATTTGGAAGTCCTGGACGACCGGCTCGATGTAACCGATCGATCGAAGGAAACGTTCGTACTCGTTCACTTCAACATTGTGTTTGTGGTCGCTGTACCATTCCTGTAACAGTCGCTCAAACGACTCACGTTCTTGGAGCAACGTCTCATTTCGAGGAATGAACTCGTCGAGTATGCGTTCGACCCCTTGCCAAAATGGATGGTGTTCTGCTGCTTCCGGCAATACACGAGCCGAAACGAAGTCGAGTAGCTGCCGATGTACGCGATAAGTTCCTATTTGCTTATACTGTTCCAAGCCTTCACATCCTCTCGTATTCATTGTTATATATCAGTTGACTTTAATATAGACTATTATATAACAGTTTGGCAACACGTTTTTAAAACTTTTTATTTGCGACCTGGCGACAAAGACGTTAGGATGAATTACATGAGCTATCAATGATTGAGTTATCAATCAGTTAAGGGGGATTATCGATGCGCGACTCTTGTTCGCCTAGCGACCAAATTCTCTACAACATCATCACTGTACAAAAAGAACTCAGTCAACTGTTCGATTCAGAAATGGATGGCCTGAGCCTGAGCCGATATGATATTTTGAACAACTTGAATCACGTCGGTCCGCTTCGTCAACGCGAGCTGCAACAGCGGGTCGATGTCGATCATGCCGCTATCACACGCCACTTGAAACAACTTGAAGCACAAGGGCTGATCGCTCGTGAACGTTGTCCCCAAGACAATCGCGTCATCTATGTCGACTTGACTGACCTCGGTCGAGACAAGATCGCACATTGGACCGAGCAAAAGAAGTGCTTATCGGACCGACTTTTTGTAAACATGAAGGTAGAGGAGCAACAGCAATTGCTCGACCTGTTAAACACGTTACAACACAACATTCAACATGAAAGGAAGACTTTAATATGAATACGACGACACAGAAAGACTTTATGGAGATTGTGAAAGGACGCCGCTCAATCCGCGTCTACGATGAGAGCGTCAAAATCTCAAAAGATGAGATGACACAAATCCTCGAGGAAGCGACGACTGCCCCGTCCTCGCTCAATCTTCAGCCATGGCGCTTCGTCGTCATCGACAGTGCCGAAGGGAAAGAAACACTTCTCCCGCTTGCGAGCTTTAACAAGCGCCAAGTCGAGACGTCTGCAGCCGTGATCGCCATCTTCGCTGACTATCAAATGGCCGATTACACGGAAGAGATTTTTGATACAGCCGTCGAGCGTGGCCTCATGCCGCCAGAAGTCCGTGACCGTCAAGTCGATATGATCAAAGGCATCTTTAAAGACGCACCGAACGAAGCGATCAAGGACAGCATCTTGCTCGATTCTGGTCTCGTCGCGATGCAGCTCATGCTCGTCGCCCGTGCCCACGGCTACGATACGAACCCGATCGGTGGCTACGACAAGAAGAACATCGCCGAAGCGTTCGGTCTTGAAAAAGAGCGCTACCTCCCGGTCATGCTCCTCTCAATCGGGAAGGCCGCAGAAGAAGGTTACCCATCGGTCCGTTTCCCAATCGACCGCATCACAGACTGGAAATAAGCAAAGGCTCAATCGCTTCGAGGCGATTGAGCTTTTTTTTCATCCGATATATTTGACGACCTCGTTGAATTCACGCCGTGTCTTCGGTGCGAAATCGCGGGCCCGATGTCCGAACGCGACCATGACCGAAAGGGACCACGCCCCTCGTTCCATGACCCCTTCTGAAATCAGCAACTCGTCGATTTCGGCTTGATTGAACCCTTCGATCGGGCACGAGTCGATCCCGATTTGGGCTGCGGCCGTCATCATGTTACCAAGCGGGATATACGTCTGGCGCTTGATCCACTCTTGGAACGCACGCTCATCGTCAAGGAGACGATAATCGGTTTCTTGGAACGCCTGCACACGCTTGATTCGTTGCGCATACTCCTCCTCGGTCCGTCCTTGGACGTCCGTGACGATGTGACGGATATAGTCCGAGTCGTAGCGCATCGCCTCAGGGGTGCGCGCTAAAATCAAGACGAAATGACTCGCCGTCAGCGCTTGTCCTTGGGCTCCCCAAGCCTGCTGTTTGATCTTTTGGAGCAAATCTTCACGACGGACGACGACGAACTGCCACGGCTCGAATCCGAACGAGCTTGGTGACAATCGGCCCGTCTCCAAGATGAATTCAAAATCGTCCTCATCGATCTTGCGATCCGCATCGAACTCTTTCGTCGCTTGACGCCAACGGTACGCTTCCAAAATGTCTTTCTTCTTCATCCACTTCACTCCTCATTCACCAAGATGATTCCATCATATCAAAACGATAAATTAGAAACCGCTCATGAAGATTCTTGAGCGGCAACCGCACGTCCTGCACGTAGCGGAACGGCGTCTCGTCGTTTAGAAAGTGCAAGTATTCGTCAGCTGGATAGTACAAGATGATATCGACCGGACGTGGCGAAAGTTCCACCGAATCAATGATATTGCCGACGACCTCGCGGAACACGTTTACCGAGAACGGATTGAAGAAATAAAATCGGTTCGCCTCGGGCGGAATCAGAAATCGTTCGGCGTACTCGCGGACGAGTTGAACGCTCCCGCGCGTTCGATGCTTTTTCGCATAATTCATCCAGTTTTCAAGTGCGGCCTCATGATAGCCGCCATCCATTTCGACGCCAATCGCCCGGACGCGGAACGTGTAGGCAAGGTAAAACGGGAGACGCCCTTTTCCGGAACCGAAATCGACGACCGTGTCGGTTGAAGCGAGCGGATATGCGTCCCGCAGTAAATCGAGCGCCTCATACGGCGTCGGCTCGTACCGATGATATTCGACCGAGGCCGGAAAACCTTGTTGCGGTTTCGCCGTCTCGATTTGAAGCAGTCGTTCATATTGTTGTTCAGTCATCTCATCATTTCTTCCTTCCTTCGATGGTACGAAAGAACGGATGCCGTTTCATCTCTGTCAGAAACGCGCTCCGCTCTTGCCAGATCACATATCCGATATACAACGGGATCACGAGCTTGAACCAGCTCGGCACGAGTAGAAACCCTGTGACCGCGAGCGGGATGAGCCGCAACCACAAGTTGCGGTGGCTCGGCGTCCGCATGTACAGCAAGATCGCAAGCGTACGCTCAACCGAGCCAAACCGGTTCGCTTCGGGTCGATAATAGGGACGCTTTCGCAAGTTCGGTTTTTCAAACACGCCTGACGTCGATAACAGTGAACGGTCAAACGACGTGCGGACGTTGGCGGCATGTTCGACTTCGCGGCCAATATACGGGTGGCGCGAAAGCCAGCCCTCCCCCGCAAGAAGCGCAAAGGCGACACTTCCGCTGCCGAGGACGACCGCGAGTAGCGGCAAATCCGTGAGCAGCGCATACGTGGAGAAGAACGCGACGACAGGTACGAGGAGCCGGAGTGACCAATGGGTCCGGCTCATATCTAGAAGATAGCGCAACCACATGTGAAGCCACGCCACGAGCAAGAGCGCGAAACCGAATGCGAAGAGCGAGACGATCGGCCATCCGTGAAGCTTGAGTACCGGTGCCAACAGTCCGAGGACGAGCATGTACTTCATTCCCATGCCGACAAGGTGATACCCGATCGAATAGCGTTTCAAAACCGAGACCAAGTCACGATTCGCGACAATCGTGACGTCCGCTCGCTCGACCCATGCGAAGAAGTTGTCTTGCAACTGAATCAAGAGGAGGACGGCTGCCCACGCGAGCATCGGGACGTCTAGAAGCCATGCGTAGGCGCCTTGCCAAATCAATGCGTATTGATAGCCGAGAAAGAGCGCGAACGGGATGACCCCATACAGGACGATTGTCCAATCAAAAACAAGCCGCCACGTCTTCCATTGATTTATGAGATGTGTCCGGACACGCCGAACCCATACGTCTCGGACCGTCATCGCATGGCCACGTCTTCCATCATATCGAACAACGACTCACCGGCAGTTTGTAGGCTGGTCCGGATTTCTTGTTTCGTCCCGCTCGCGAGCATGCGCCCGTTATCGATCCAGACGAAACGGTCACATAACCTGTCTGCCGTATCGAGCACATGGGTGACGAGGAGGACGCCCGTGCCTTGGCGCCGCTCTTCTTCGAGCAGGCGGAGCAACTGGATCGTCGTCGTCGCGTCGAGGCCGACGAACGGTTCATCGACGAGAAGAAACTCCGCCTCTTGAATGAGCGCCAAGAGGATCATCGCTTTTTGTTTCATCCCTTTCGAAAACGAGGCGATGTAGTCGTGCTGCACCGACTCCAACCGAAACAATTGGAGTAACCTGTTCGTCCGTGTCGATGTCTCGATTTCCGTCAGTTCCGTGACGAGCGCGATATGTTCAGCGAGCGTCAAATAGTCATAGTAAATCGGTTGCTCAGGAATGTAGGCGTAACTTCCGCTATCCACCGTTCCGCGCATCCACGGGATCGTCCCGGTGAGACAGGCGATGGTCGTGCTCTTACCGGCCCCGTTCGACCCGATCATCCCGACGATCTCTCCAGGATGAACCTCGAACTCGATTTCTTCAATCACGGCTTCTCCGGACTCATAGCCGGCACGCTGTATATGAACGTCCATCGAACTCCTCCCAATATCGTGAGATTCTGTGTATTTTTCTGTATCTATCATATCACTTCTCAAAAATGTGGCATAATAACGCTTGTCACCCCAAGAATAAAGGAGTAGAGCCATATGCAACATTACTTGACCATCGACATCGGCGGAACGAGCATCAAATACGGAATCGTCCAATCCGACGGAACCTTGCTGTCGAACAAACACGTCCCCACCCCTGCGACGTGGGACGGCTTGCTTGAACAAGTCGATTTGATATTTAACGAGACACCTGCTGAAACGTCGATTGCCGGTATCGCCATCAGCGCACCAGGAGCCGTCGATTCGGCGAGCGGCGTGATTCATGGAATCAGCGCGTTGCCTTACATTCACGACCGTCCGTTCTTACAGGCGTTCAAAAACCGCTACAGCTTGCCCGTCACCGTCTTGAATGACGCCAACGCGGCGGCACTCGCCGAAGGCTGGACCGGGGGAGCCGCTTCTACAGCGCGCTATGCGACCGTCGTCATCGGAACGGGTATCGGCGGAGCGTTCATCGATAAAAATGAGGTGATGATCGGCTCCCATTTCCATGGTGGCGAGTTCGGTTATTGGATTCTCGACCCGTCACTTCCCCATCCGGACGGCACGTGGAGTAAAGTCGGCGCCACCGCCGTCCTCGTCAAGCGGTGCAGCGACCGTCTCGGCCGGCCGTTGACTGGAAAAGACATCTTCGAACTCCAAACCGACCTGGTCGTTCAAGAGGAGTTGGAGCGATTTTATCGTTGGAACGCGATCGGTATTTACAACATCCAGTTCAGCTTGGACCCGGAACGTATTTTGATCGGCGGCGGCATTAGCCGTCGTCCTGAAGTACGGGACGGGATCAAGCGCCATCTCGATGAACTGTGCGACGCGTTCGGAACGTTCCGAATCGATGTCGAGACGTGTCAGCATTTCAACGAGGCGAATTTGATCGGGGCGGCCCGATTCCATATGTTGAATGCATGAAAAGGGCTTCGTTCACCTCGAGTGAACAAAGCCCTTTTATTGTGCCATTCGGTCTTCGTGAAGCTGATGATACACCTCGTCGCGGATGGCACGAGACGTCCGTTCATGGATGATCATATGGGCCCGGATGATTCGGTTCGTCCGCTCGTCGATCACTCCCGTCTCCACATATCGATCAAGGATCGGCAAACTGAAGTCTCCTAGCGGCAAATAGGCGATCGCAATCGTGTCTTGCCCTGACTTCACAGACACTTGGATCCCGTTCACTTCCGGAAAGAAATACGATTCATAGTACGGCTCGATGACGAGCTCGTCTCTCGAGGCGTCACGAGCCTCCGGGACTGTCGTCGGCAAGGCGATAAAGTAAACCATTTGATCGAACGAGAACGACACGTCCTGTAACGAGACGTTCAAACGCGCGGCCTCCCGTTTGGCAATCGAACGCAAAATCAGCCGGTAACACGGACGGCTCGTGAACAACAAAGTCCCGACGAAGACGACAACCATGATCATGACACTGAACTCACTCATAACGGTACCCCTTCCCAGCGGCACACTTGATTTTTCCCGCGTGACTTGGCCGCATAAAGCGCTTGGTCGGCGCATTCAATCAGCTGTTCACCGGTTTGATGCAAGAGCGTATGTTTCGAGGCGACACCGAAACTGAGCGTCAACTGCCCGCCCGGTTGTGTCTCCCCATGTGTGAAACGGGTCTGCAGAACGGCGGCCCGAATCCTCTCGGCCACATGCGACGCCTCGACTTCGTCAAAGCGCGGCAACAGGACGACGAACTCCTCGCCCCCGAACCGATACGCCATTTGCTCGTCCGGTACGCTGCGCCGGATGACACTCGCGAGCCGCGTCAATAGCTCGTTTCCTGCCAAGTGTCCGTTCGTATCGTTGTACTGTTTGAAATGGTCGATATCCATGACGATGAGCGATAACTCCTCGTCCTCGCACTCACGGAACAACACGTCCAAGTCTTGCTCGAACGAACGGTGATTTTTCAAACGGGTCAAACCGTCACGAAGGGCGAGCGTTTCAATCCGTTGGTAGAGCGTCGTCTGGTGCAACGCCAACGAAGCCTGTTCCGCAATCGGCCGTACCCCGTCGATTTTTTGCGGTGTGATCGGTTTCTTGTTGACGACGTTATCGATGACGAGCAGACCGTACGGGATGCCTTGATGATGGAGCGGGAAAATCGTGCATTCGTCCATCTGTAATTCCGTATGTAGCAATCTAAGCACCGGGTCGTCGGTAATGCTCGCATAGACGTGGAGCGGCCGTCCCGAATCGAGCGTTCGTCTGAACGCGTGCTCGTCGTTAAACGGAATCGTCATCTTTCGAACCCGTTCATTCAATTGCTCGTCGTGCGTCGCATCCGTCTCTTTTTCATCAATCAAATCTTGCAGGTCATAATGTTGGCGGGTAATTTCTTCCCAAATTTGATATCCTTCTTCCGGATTCATCGGTCCGGTGCCCATGACGCCGTAAATACTATCTTTTTCAGGATCGGCAAAGAAAATGATAGAGCGGTTGAAACCGAGCCCGTGCCCGGCCGTCACCGACGTCAATATCGTTTGTAACAAGCGGTCCAAGTCGAGCGTGTCCTGCATCGTAAAGCTGACTTCCCGGAAGACGTTCAACTGCCGTGAGCTCGCCGTCAACATACGCAACCGTTCTGATCGTTCTCGCTTTAACTGCTGGATGTAACCGAATAAAAGCGCAGCTCCGAGACCGAAAAAGACATAACTAAGCAGTAACGGGAACGACAGCGTCCCGGATTGACTGTACACGAGAAGCCAACTGACAACAATTGCCGTCAACATCCCTTTTACTTGAAAGCAAACAAGCCCCGTCACGATGAGGAGGAGCACCGACCAATGAAAATCGTAGAAATCGAACAACATCCCGTGCCAAATGACGACGAGACTGCTTGCCCCGACAAGCAGCCAACGATTCAACGACGGTGTCGTCATCAACCGAAGTAAATTGATGACGAATGTGATCACGACGATGCCACCAATCCATATACCGTATATCATCGCTCCCCCTCATTTCATAAAAATCATCTCAACTTATATTATAGTGCGATTCGATGTGACCGGGACAATGTTTGCCCAATCACTGACCAAACTTTTAAGTTCCTTGAAGGATTTTCCAACAAACCCACTCCGATATTTTACATAATCTTTCCCTATACTTTAGCGCACTAACGTGAAATGATAGAAATACCTAGCCCAACTAAGTGAGGTGGAAGCGTGACCCGCACCGAATATGAAGAAGCATCAAAGATATTAATACACCTGTTCAATACCGCAGCTTTCGTTGGTATCGACTTCGGCTCCGGCCCGAATCACCACCTACTCTACTTCAAACGAAGTAATCACGAGGCATGGCTGTCCATTGAAGGACCGTGGCACGTTCACACTGCCGATGCCCCTTTCGATGAAGGCTTACAATTGGAGCGTCTGATCCAGTTGCGACGCGAACGCGTCCATCACGTCCACCTAGGCGATGAGCACCCACATCTCGAATTGACGTTCGAGTCTGGCAACACATTATTCATCAACGGTTTCCATGAACAGTTCGAGAGTTGGCAGGCTGGGGACGCCCGCCCGCTCGGGGGAGACCAATACTTGCTCGTCGCCATGCCACAAGGCGAGCTCGCCGTCTTCGTCGAGGAGGACGTGTGATGGATGTATGGACGGAAATCGCTACGTACATGTTGATTGCGTTTGGCATCAGCCTCGCCATTATCTTCTTGCGCAAAATAACCAAGTCATAACAAAAGAGCGGCCGTGGCCGCTCCTTTTTATTTTACCGTCTCATCTTCGAACAGGCTTGCCCCGTTCGTCCGAATGACGTCTTGATACCAGAAGAACGAATCTTTCCGTGAACGCTCGAGCGTTCCCGACCCGTCGTCATGCTTGTCGACGTAGATGAATCCGTACCGTTTGCTATATTCACCCGTCGATGCACTGACGAGATCGATACAGCCCCAGCTCGTGTAGCCGATGACGTCGACCCCGTCCTCAATCGCCTCGACCATCGCCTTCAAATGGTCACGCAAGTACTCGATGCGATAATCGTCATGGACCGAACCGTCCGCTTCGACGTTGTCGTACGCCCCGAGACCGTTCTCGACGATGAAGAGCGGGAGCTCATAGCGCTCATACAGTTTGTTCAAGATGACGCGAAGTCCCATCGGATCGATTTCCCAACCCCAGTCGCTCGCTTGAAGATACGGATTTTTGACGCCGCTCATGATGTTCCCGGCTGCCTCGTCTTCCGTCTTCTCCGCCTTCTCCGTCCGTGACATGTAGTAGCTGAGCGAGAAGAAGTCGACCGTGTTCGCTTTCAATGTATCGAGGTCCCCGTCTTCGATGACGAGCTCAATCCCGTTCTCACGGAAGAAGCGTTTCGCGAATGACGGATATTCACCGCGCACGTGCACGTCGCCACAGAAGAAGTTCATCATCCGTTCGGCGTCATGCGCGTACCAGATGTCTTCCGGGTTCGAGCTGTACGGGTAGACCGGCGCCGCGATGAGCATGCAGCCGACTTGCGCCGCAGGATCAATCTCGCGGGCCGCCTTCGTCGCGAGTGCGCTCGCCACGAGCTGATGGTGAAGTCCTTGGTACGTCAACTGCAACTGGTCGTCCCCTTCACGGATCGCCATCCCTAGGCTGAGCATCGGCATGAACTGGGCGCCGTTGATTTCGTTGAACGTGAGCCAATACTTGACTTTGCCTTGATAACGTTCGAACAAGACACGGCTATAGCGCTCGAAGAACGTCACGAGGCGACGGTCACGCCAACCTCCGTATGCTGTCGCCAAGTGGAGCGGCATCTCATAGTGTGAGATGGTGACGAGCGGTTCGATTCCTTGTGCGACGAGCTCATCGATGACCCGATCGTAAAATTGGAGACCTTCCTCGTTCGGCTCGAGCTCGTCTCCGTTCGGGAAGATGCGCGACCAGGCGATCGACATCCGGAACGTCTTGAACCCCATCTCCTTGAACAAGGCGATGTCCTCTTTATAGCGATGATAAAAGTCGATTCCCTCATGGTTCGGGTACGTATAGTCTTCGTGGAGAGCAAAATCGAACGACGGATCGTGAATGATTCGCATCCGGTCTTTCCCGCCTGGCATCACATCCGCAATCGATAGCCCCTTGCCACCTTCTTCATATCCGCCTTCGAATTGGTTGGCCGCTGTGGCGCCGCCCCATAAAAAGTTCTTCGCTACTTGTTTCATGTTCATTTCCTCCTTTTAGGCTAAGACGCGCAAGACGTCATGATTCGGTTCGACGACGCCGACATGTGTCGGTAAGACGTCCAAGTAGTTCCCTGTGTTCGTGACGATGACCGGCGTGATCGTGTCATAACCGGCTTTCGTGATTGCCTCTAAGTCAAACGTGACGAGCACGTCCCCCGCTTTCACCCGTTGCCCGTTCTCGACGTGCGCCTCAAAATGTTGTCCTTCAAGCTGAACGGTGTCGAGCCCCACGTGAACGAGTACTTCCACTCCGCTGTCCGAGCGGAGGCCGATCGCATGTTTCGACTGGAAAATCGTGATGACTTCTCCATCAAACGGTGCGTAGACGACGCCCTCACTCGGCATGATGGCGACCCCTTTGCCCATCGCCCCGCTCGAGAACACTTCATCCCGAACCGTGTCGAGGGCGACGACCTCCCCTTTCACCGGTGAGGAGACAGGCGTGCCCACGTGGTCGGTCAAGACAGGTGCCGATTCGACGCGCGGCGTTTCTGTCGGTGCCACTTCTTTATGCAACACGTACGTCAAGCCGAACGAGACGACCGTCGCGACGACTATACCAATCAAAGCGCCATAGAACGTCATATCAAGACCTGTCGCTGGGATCATGACCGGGACGCTGAAAACACCGAGTCCACCTATCGCGTACGCTGCCGTACCGAGCATCCCGCCGACGACACCGCCGGCCGCCCCACCGATCATCCCGAAGACGAACGGCTTTTTCCGTGGGAGCGTCAAGCCGTAAATCGCCGGTTCCGTGATTCCGAACACACCCGCGATGGAAGAGGATGTGCCGAGCCCTTTCGTTTTCGGGTCACGGGCTTTCAGCGTGATGGCGAGCGTCGCCCCGACTTGACCGAACGTCGCCATGAGCACACCGACGACGATCGTATCCATCCCGACGACCGCCAAGTTGTTGATGACGATCGGCACGAGTCCCCAATGGAGCCCGAACATGACGAGCACTTGCCAGAACGCGCCGATGAACGCGATGGCGACGATCGGACTTAATCCGTAAAGGAACGAGTAACCGTTCGCGAGTCCTTGACTCGCATACGTCGCGACCGGTCCGATGGCGAGGAACGTGAGCGGGACGACGATTAAGAGCGCCATCATCGGCGTCGTGAAGTTCCGGACCGCTTCATGGGTCCGTTTGTTGAAGAACGTCTCCACTTTTGACGAGACGTACGTCGCCAAGATAATCGGAATGACCGAAGACGCATAGCTCATCAACACGACCGGCAAGTTAAGGAACGTGAGCGTCTCGCCGGCACCTTGCATCGCGACGATAGCCGGATAGACGAGCGCGCCCCCGATGATCATCCCGATATATGGATTCCCACCGAACTTCTTCGCGGCCGAGTGTCCGAGGATGACCGGTAAGAAGTAGAAGAGCGCGTCGGCCGCTGCGTTCAAGACGATGTACGTGCCCATGTCTTGCGTGAGGAGACCGAGGGCGACGAGAATGGCGAGCAACCCTTTCAACAACCCGCTCCCGGCCATCGGACCGAGAATCGGGGTGAAGATGCCGGCGATGACATCAATCAAGCGATTGAACACGCCCGTCTTCTCTTCTTCCTCATTCGAAGACGTCTGAAAACCTCCGGCTGCGACGACATCTTGATAGACGTACGGCACGTTGTTGCCGATGACGACTTGGAACTGGCCGCCGCTTTGAACGACCGTGATGACGCCATCGTGTTGTTTCAGTGTCTCTGGATCGGCCTTTTTTTCATCTTTCAATTTGAAACGTAACCGTGTCGCACAGTGGAACACGCTCTTGACGTTGTCTTTCCCGCCGACGTGACGAATGATATCGTCGGCGAGGGCCTTGTATTGGCTCATCTTGCTCACTCCTTCAGTTTGAGGTAAAAAGAAAAACCTAAATGAACGTCTACATCGCGTAGCGTCATTTAGGTTTGGCCTGAATCATCAGTAACCATCCTTAGGATCGTCGTTCTTTCATTAAGTTTTCGATGTGGATCATCATGTAGAGCCGTTCGTCGGTCGACACCTCATAGTTGTATTTCGAGGCGATCAATCCCGCAATCTTCTCGACACATTCATAGGCGTCCGGATAGCGCAGCTTCACCATCTCAAACAGCGTCTCATCGCCTCCGGTCTTAAACGTCTCTTTCGAGGCGAGCCGTTGAACGAAATATTTGAGATGGGTCAAGAACCGAGAGTACGCGTGTGACTCTTCATCCAAGTCGATTTGAAAATGATACGTGATGATTGTAAGGATCGCTTGGGTCGCTTTCGTCATCTCGGTGACGAGGTGTAAGTTCTCTCCCTTCGCGCCAGACATCGTCGCATTGACGAGGTGCAGGGCGACGGCGACGGCCTCATCTTCATCGAGGACGACGTCGTGCCGCTCGTTGATGAGTGCGACCGCTTCTTTCCCGATTGAAAATTCAGGTCCATAAAACCGTTTCACTTCCCAAAGAGGGCACTGAAAAACTTCAAATGTTTTTGAACAGAGGAGCGTCGTCCCGGAAGGGATGGCGCTCCTCTGTTTTCATTGCCCTTCAGCCGCCCTGTCCGGCACGCCGCTTTCCTGGGGGCGGGCGCCGAGCCGCATCGCGAC
>WPCK01384134.1_pt1 | contig 59274 bp, 47 predicted proteins | sample 5399851 | NCBI WGS metagenome assembly WPCK01 (sample SAMN12869471, study PRJNA574797) | sludge metagenome | isolation source: wastewater treatment of pH11 | place: China:Beijing | collected 2019-05-20
TCCGCCGGCCATCGACCGGCTGGCGAAACTCGATTGCCGCTACAATCTGGCGATCTCGTTGCACGCGCCGAACGACGAGCTGAGAAACAGCCTGGTTCCCGTCAACCGAAAAGTGGGAATCGCAGCGATCATGGAGGCAGCCGACCGATATTTCGAAGTCGCTGGACGGCGGCTCACGTTTGAATATGTGTTGTTGGGTGGTGTCAACGACTCGCCGGGTCACGCCACTGAATTGTCGCGGCTGCTCGCCGGAAAATGCCAGCTGCTGAACGTCATTCCGTACAATCCGGTAGAGGGATTGCCCTGGGTGACCCCGACGGCCCGGGCATTGCGGGAGTTTCGCGAAGTGCTGGAGCGGGCGGGAGTCAATATTCAGTTCCGCCAGCGCAAAGGAGACCAGATCAATGCAGCATGCGGTCAATTGCGGCGCAGTCAGCCGGTTGTCGTCGGGCTTTCCGGCATTAACAAGCCCGAATCCGCTGCGGATTCACCGGCAGATTCGCGACGGCGGTAACCTTTGACATGCAAATGCGAAACCTGGTAAAAGGTCTGGTGTTCCATCAAACAGGGGAGAATCCGAGTGTCGCCGGGTGATCCGGAAAAGCCGGTCAAGCTCGATCTGGTCGACCCGGACGCGCAACTGATGTTGCAGGTTCGGGATGGGAGCGCCGCAGCCTTTGAGCGGCTCGTGGAAATTTACCAGACGCGACTGATTGCAATTCTAGAGCACCTCGTCCCCGGAAAAGGACAGGCTGAGGACATGGCACAGGAGGTATTCATGCGAGTGTATCGGGCCCGCAAGAGCTATCAGCCTTCCGCCAAGTTTTCGACCTGGCTTTTTACGATTGCCAACAACGTGGCCAGCAATGCCATTCGCCGCCTTTCCCGAAATCGCGAGTTCAATCTGCAGGTTTCGCAGAGCGGCCGGACACTGGCTCGTCCCCTGGAGTCGATCATCAAGGATGCAAGTGGTTTGATGCCCGCCCGTCAACTCGATCGCGCTGAAACATCGGAAATTGTCCGCCTGGCCATCCAGGCGCTTCCCGAACGTCAACGCATGGCACTGTTGCTCGCCAAATACGAACACATGGACTACGAGGAAATTGGCAACACGATGAAGATGTCGCGGCAGGCCGTCAAAAGTCTGGTATCGCGGGCGCGAGCCAACTTGCGCGACATCCTGCAGCCCTATATCAGCGCGGGCTCCATGACGTCACAACCGCAACCGGCCGGCGAGGAGTCCACAGAGCCATGAATACCGGTGATCGCGAATCCGGGGACGCCGGCGGCGAAGGCTTGCCCGATGACAACAGCCGCACGACCAGCCATGCCGATCAGATGTTGATCTCCTATCTCGACGGCGAGATGGATGAGCGCACGTCGGCGGAACTGGAGTCCCGTCTGGCATCCGATCAGACGCTGAGGATGCGACTGCACGAGTTCCAGCAAACCTGGGACATGCTCGATGAAGTCCAGCCACCGCAAAAGGGCGACTCATTTGTCCGTACCACAATCGAAGTGGTCGTTTCGGAAGCGCGGAATCGCGCCAGGCAGCGCAAAAGAATGCTTCAGCGGACGATGGCCGGTCTGGCATTTTTCATCTTGCCGCTGGTGGCCGGCTTTTACTGGATGAGGTCCGTGCAACATCGGCCCGAGCGGGAGTTCATTGCCGACCTGACTTTTTGGGAGAATATGGAGTTGTACGACCAGGTGGATTCGATCCGCCTGATGGAGGAAATCCACAACGCGGGCTGGTTCTCGGGAGAAATGTCCAATGAACGCTGAAAAAGGCGAAAGGTCGCCGCCGCGCAGCGTCATGGCAACGGTTTGCCTGCTGGTGGTTTCCCTGGCGATGGTTGCCGCGGCTGCCATGCGCCCGCAAGCTCCGGCAACGGCGAAAGAATCTGTCAGCGATCCAGTGTCCTATACCGAATGTCAGAAACGGTTTGCCACGCTGACCAACGAGGAGCTTGCCGAACTGATCGCCCGCGAAAATCGCTTCCAGTCCTTGCCGGAATCGCGGCAACGATATTTGAGGTCGCTCCACGAACAATGGCTGGAACACCCCGATCGCGATCAGCTCCTGAATGCGATGCAGGGCTATACGCGGTGGCTGATGACGTTGACGGCGGAGGAGCGTGTACTGGTGAAGTCGGGGGACATCCGCCAGCGGATGGAGGCGATTGCCGAAATGAGGCAGCGAAAGGCGGAGGAGATATTCGGGTTTGCCGGCGAGACGAAGTTGCCTGGCAAGGACGTGTCGACCTTGTTTGAATGGAGTAAGGAATTTGTGGAAAACCGGCAGGATGAGATCCGGCGATTGCTCTTCGCCTCCGAAGGTGTTGCCAATCCGTCTGGCGGCGACCGGGAGAGGGGAAGAAGCCGGTCGGGTGAAAGGGTCTTCTTTGAAGCGAGGCGAAGGCGTCCCGAGGCCGTGGTCGAGCTGATTCGGGAATCGGATATCGAGAGTCTCAAGCTCAAACTCTCTCCGGAAGCAGTGGCCATCATCGACGACCAGGGGGATCTTCCCTCCAGGCAAAAACTGGTCTTTCGCTGGGTCAACGCGGCTTTTGACTCGCTCTACAATCCGGAGGTTTCAGAAAGGGATTTGCGGGAATACTTCGAAACCGAACTGACATCGGAACAACGCAAGGAAATCGAGGCTCTCGCACCGGAACAACGCGTTTGGCGGTTGCGGTTAATGTACAACCGTCGCAATCTGCGAAATATTGCCCCCAATCTCTTCCCGCCCCCCGGAGAGGGTTTCCGCCCCCCACCCGTGGAAAAAAACCAATCGCCGCCTGTTCCCGATGTCGATCCAGACAAGAGATAGTGCCCGGTTTGTCAAATTATTGAGATCTGGATGTCTAATGAACCCCGGGGCGACCAACGGGAGCCCCGACGTCACGGGCCTTGTGGTTTGTTCAGGTTCATTCGCCGCGCCGGGTTAAATAAAATGACCCAACCGGTTCTTCCGCTATAATTGGGCAATCCTGTTGAAACAGGATTGGGTGGCGATTCGATACTGTGGGAAGCGATTGAAGATGGCGCAATCCATTGCAAGCAACCGGGAACCTGCCGGCCCCGCTCAACAGCTCGACGCCTATTTGCAGAAGCAAATGAGCCGGGCCAGCGGACAGGTTCGCCTGTTCGAGCTATTTTCTGCCGTACTTTTACTGACGGCGGGAATCCTCGGCGGATTGTTTCTGGTCGCGCTTGTCGATGCATGGGTCATCGAATTGCGCCCATGGATGCGCTGGCTGGCATTCATTTCGCTTGTGGCCGGTTCGGCGGCCTGGATCATTCTGGTCATCGTTCCCCTGATGATTCGCCGCATCAATCCGGTTTACGCGGCGCGAATGGTGGAACTTTCGCGTCCCGAGATCAAGAACGGTCTGATCAATTACCTGTTGCTGCGGAGTGTCGAACGGTCCGGCCAACCGGTCTCTCGACGGGTTATTGAACTGGTCGGCTCGCGCGCCGCGCATGATATTTCCGGTGTGGAAATATCCGAGACGATTGACAAGTCGCGATCCGTTCGCGCTGCCACGTTTCTGGTTCTGGTTCTCGGAGTCTTTGCCGCGTACCTGTTTCTGTCTCCGAAGAGCCCGTTCCAGACAATCGCCAGGGTTTTGGCACCGGCAGCCGATCTTTCAAGGCCGGCCCGTGTACGAATATCCGATGTTCAGCCCGGTGATGCCGTCGCGTTCTTTGGGCAACCGGTCACCATTTCGGCCAGGGTCCGCGGTCAGTTTGCCAACGAACCCGTATCAGTGGTTTACTCGACAAACGACGGGCAGGTCATCAATGCGACCGTTGGAATGCAGCCGTCGGAGTCGGGAGATGATGAATGGTCAGTCGTCCTGCGCACCGACGAACGGGGTGTTGGCCAGTCGCTCACCTATCATGTGCAGGCCGGCGATGGCAAATCGACAACTTATTCGCTGATCGTCAAGTCAACTCCCATGTTGACGTTGGACAAGATCGAATACCGTTTCCCGGCCTACACGAAATTGCCGGATTTGAGCGAAAAGGGAAATACGGAGATTCATGGACTGGAAGGGTCAAATGTAACTGTTTTCGCCGTGGCCAATTCGGAGATGAAACAGGCCCGGATGGAACTGCTAAACCGGCAGGGTAACGACCGATATGAAGTCGTCGGAACCATTCCATTGCAGATTGAGAACAAGAAAAATGCCAGCGGCAGTTTCCAGTTGCAACTCGACAATCGCCGGCAAGCGCAGCTGTGTTCGCACTATCGCCTGGAACTGACGACTATCGATGGCGCAAAAGGTGATCCGGGTACTCCTTTCCCGATCAAGGTGATTCCGGATCTTCCTCCGGAAATCCAGATTGTCGAACCTGCGCAAGCGGAAATCTCATTGCCAGTGAACTCGCGCCTGCGGCTATTCGTACGCGCTCAGGACCAGGACTTTGAACTGAGCCGCATTATTGCCCATGGCACATCGCTGGGAGTTCCGGCATTCGAAAAAGAGATCCCGATTCCGGCCGATGCAGACCGCGCCGGCCAGGTCAATGTCTCGTTCGATCTGGTGCCGAAAGAGCTTGCACTTCGAGTCGGTGAGACCGTTGTCGTTAACTTCGAGGCAATCGACAACCGGACTTCCCTGACATCCAACGCCCTCGACCCCAATCGGATCCGCAGCGACAACATCATTGTCAACATCATGCCCCCCTCCGAAAATCCGGAGAACATGAATCCTCCGGAAGGCGCAGGCGAGGGAGACGAAAAAGAATCCTCTGCGGGCGATCAGAATCCACCTTCTCAACAGAATGAAGGAGAGAAAAAGGACGATAGCGGTCGCGATGCAAACGAGGAAAAATCCGCAGCCGATGGCGACGAAAAGAGCGCCAAGGAAGCCGGCGAAGGGGACGATTCTGAAAAGAAAAATGACTCGAAAGGGGACGAAGGCGAGGGAGCGGGATCCAAGTCGGATTCAAAATCGGGAGACAAGGGTCAGAAATCCGAATCCTCCGCAGGTGACAAATCGGAGGGAGAAAAAAACAGCTCCGGAGAAAAATCGGACAACAAGGGTCAGGAATCCCAATCCTCCACAGGTGAAAAATCGGAGGGAGATAAAAACAGCTCCGGAGAGAAATCGGGCAACCAGGGTCAGCCGTCTGCCGCGGACGGGAGTGAATCGGGCAAGAGCGGAGACTCAGAGGCTTCCGGAAAGGGTGAACAGGGCAACCAGCAAGGAAACGCCGATGGCTCGCAGGCAAACCCCGACGAGAACGGCAACCAGAAAAACGCTCCTGGCGAAAACGCCGGAAGCGAAGAACCTTTGAGCCAGGATGCACACCCCGGCGAAATCATTGAAGAAGTCAACCGGTTTCGTGAGCAACGACAAAACAAGGGACAAGAACAAAAGGGACCCGAGAATGCCGAGGGGACCGGCGAAAACCAGACTGGCGACAAGTCCGGTGACAAATCCGATCAACAGAATCAGGGGAATCAGTCCGACAAGAATTCAGCCAATGGCAACAAGGGCGAGCAGTCTTCTTCCGATGGCAAACCCCCCGGCCAGGATTCTGACAAGTCTGCCGGCGGGGACGAAACCGGGAAAAACGCCGACGGATCGGAAAAGCAGGGAGGCGGCGACAAGAAGGATTCATCCAGCGCAGCCCAACAACAGGACGGTGACAAAAACAACCAGGGGAATCCTTCCCAGGGCAAAGACGAAGGCAGTTCCGGGCAAAATGATGAATCTTCATCAGCCGGCGGCAAGGGTGAAGAAAAAACCGGCAGCGAAAAGCAAGGAGACAAGTCGGCCGGCGGTGGGGATCAGTCCGAGGAAAAGGACGAGGAAAAGAAGAAAGATCAAAAAGCGGGTGACAAGTCCGGGCAGGGAAACAAGCCTGAGGAGACTTCCGGCGGAGAATCGCCCGGTAGCAGCGGCGACCAAAAAGGGGATAGTGCCGGTGGGCAAGGGGGTGAAAAATCGGGAGATCCTTCCGCCAGCAAACAGGGAAACAAAAGCGGTGGTGAGCCTTCCAGTGAGGGTGGTGAAAAACCTGGTGCAGATCCTTCATCGCAAAAGGGAAATAAACCGTCGGCGGGTGGCAACAAAGGGCCGGGAGATGAGCCTGGTTCCAAACAAGGTGACCCCGGGGAAGGTGAAGGGAACAAGGCTCCTGCCGAAGGTCAGGGAAAGCAGCCGGAAGATCCCCCCGGTGGCAGCGGAGGTCAGAAAGGGGATGGCAAGGGCGAAACCGGAGAGGGGTCGTCGGAAGGTGGAAATTCCAGTAACCCAAGTCCCTCAGGGGATCAAAGCGGCAGCGCCGGAGCTCCCGGTGGGGGAGGGAGCGGCTCGGCAAAACAGGACAAGCAGGGCTCCACTGGCGGAGATGTCGGTGCCGATGAAGCCAACCTGGAATACACGAAAAAGGCAACGGATCTTGCGCTCGAATACCTTGAAGGCCAGCAGGACGATCCGGATCCGGAGTTGCTCGAGCGCCTGAACTGGTCGGAAGAGGAATTGCGGGAATTCGTCCAGCGCTGGAGGGAACTAAAAAGTCGCGCAGAATCAGGAAGTGAGGAAGATAAACGCCAACTCGAACAGGAATTGCGAAGTCTTGGTCTGACCCGTCCGCAAACTGCGGCCGGTGAGCAGGAAATTGAACGAGACAAGCAGGCGGGCTACCGCGAAGAAGGGCGGGTATCGAACGCACCAGCCGGGTTCAAGGCCTTTCAGCGGCGCCGTAACCGGTCCGGCGAAGAAAAGAAGTGACCCTCCCCTCCCCTGCCCCGGCATTGAGGAGCGGCATCGACCTGAACTATCATGCTGATGCACGAATTCGCCTGAATGGTACCTTGAAACGTCCGGTACCCTTGTCTCGTTTGCTCCTAGCCTGGTTCCCGGGTTTTTCGCGCAGGCCACAGGCGGTCGCGGTGCGTACTGGTAAAGACAGGAATCCTGAATTGCAGACCCTTTGATGACCCGATCCACTCCCGCCGGTTCGACCGGCAATTCAATGTCTCCGGTACCGATGATCGAAGCCGTGCATTTGTCGCGGTTTTACGGTATTTTCGCCGCCACGCGCGATGTTTCGTTCACGGTGAACAAGGGAGAGATCGTCGCATTTCTGGGGCCCAATGGAGCGGGCAAGAGCACGACGATGAAAATGCTCACCGGCTACCTTTCTCCATCGGAAGGTTACGCCCGTATTGCCGGGCATAACATGGCCGATGACCGGCTGGCCGGTTCCCGGTGCCTGGGCTACTTGCCGGAAACCGGACCTCTGTATCCGGACATGACCCCCTACAGCCTGCTCGACTTTTTTGCCGAAGCGCGGGGGATGGGGAAGCGCCTGAAACGGGATCGTATCGCCGCCGTTGTCGATCTTTGCAGCCTGTCCAGTGTGATTTACAAGCCGATCACCAAGCTTTCCAAGGGATTTCGGCAGCGTGTCGGCATGGCCCAGGCGCTGATTCATGAACCGGAAGTGCTGATCCTCGACGAACCGACAAGCGGACTGGATCCCAACCAGATACGCGGTGTTCGCGAAGCGATCCGAAAATTGGGCGAGACCAAGACCATTCTGTTGTCCACGCATATCCTTCAGGAAGTCGTGGCCATGGCAAGCCGCGTGATCCTGATCAATGAAGGGCGGCTCGTCTACGACGGTCCGCTTTCTAAGATCGACCCGTTCAACAAGGGACTCGATCAGGTCTTCGCCGACCTGACCGGTCACGGTTCCGAGGGGAGCGACCCGCACAAGGATAATGAAGATGATATCCCGCCCAGGACCGAAGGCGCGGCGGATGGCACCCTTCGCGACGCAAGGGCCGATTCCCTGAGCGAGTCCTGATCGATTTGCGCACGAAAAATCCAGAACCACGACCCGTTTCATTTTCTAATCCATGAATAACCAGCTCAAGATTTTGGAATTTCTCAACATGGCGGGAATCGACGTGGTCTTCCTGGCCATATTGATGCTGGTCATGTTGCCGATCGGCATCTGGCGGCAAGCGGCATTTGCCGTGATGAAGCGGAATTTTGTCGGTTATTTCAGCAATCCGACCGGTTATGTGTTTCTCTGCCTGTTCGTGCTGTTGACTTCATTTGCCGCATTCTGGCCGCACGAGTTCTTTGCCACCAACCTCGCCAACTTTGACCAGCTCAACCGGTTCCTCCCCTACATCATGCTCGTATTCATACCGGCGATCACGATGAGCACGTGGTCGGAAGAGCGCCGTCAGGGAACCGATGAACTGTTGCTGACACTTCCTGCGCAGGACTTTGACATTGTCATCGGCAAGTATTTCGCGGCGGTGCTGGTCTTCACGGTATCGCTGATTTTTTCGCAACTGTCGAATTACGCCGTATTGATCATGATGACGGGCGGCAATCTGGACAGCGGCTTGTTGTTTTCAACCTATCTCGGCTACTGGTTTGTCGGGATCGCCATGATTGCCATCGGGATGGTCGCATCGTTTCTGACCAACAACCTGACCGTTGGTTTTATTTTTGGCGTTGTTTTCAATGCTCCGCTGGCGTTCTTTTCGAATGCCGATGTGATCGTATCCAGCAGCCAGTGGGTATCGCGCATGTTCGAATGGTCGATCCTGCAACGATTCGATCCCTTTGGCAGGGGTCTGATAAGCCCGTCGAGCGTCGTCTATTTTCTGGGGATTGTCGTCATCGGAATCTATCTCTGTCTGGTGCTGATTGGCCGCCGGCACTGGCAGGGGGGAAAACACGGCACTTCGCTTTTTGGACATTTTGTTTTCCGCACCGTTTTTCTTGCCATCACGGCCGTGGCCATGGTCCTCCTGGCCCAATACAGCCCGCTGAACCGGCTGCGCATCGATGTGTCGGCAGGAAAAGTGAGTACGCTTGCCGACAGCACGCGCGAGGTGCTCGAAAAACTCGCCAGCGAGCAGGCGGAGGACGACTCGCTGCCGCCAGTGACCATCGATGCCTATGTCGGCGCGGAAACGCCGGCCGAGTTTGTGCAGACGCGATACGATCTTTTGAACCTGTTGCGGGAAGTCGATGTGATTGGGGGCAACCGGGTCCGCGTCAATCTGCACAAGAATGTCGAGCCTTTCAGCGAAGACGCGATTCTTGCCGAGAAGCGATTTGGTATCCGGCCCGTTCCCTGGCAGTCCGTAAGCCGCGGGGCGATTCGCCAGCAGGAGATCATCCTTGGCGCGGCCATTACTTCGGGACTGAACCGGGAAGTCATTCCGATTTTCCCATACGGCTCGCCGATTGAATATGAACTGATTCGCTCGATCGCAACGGTCGCCAGCGCCGAAAAGCCGAGGATCGGCATCGCCCGCACGGATGTCTATGCAACCGGCGGCGTGGTCGCAACGAGCGAACAGACCTATAACATTCCCCCTCTCGGGATCGTTTCGGAACTGGAAAAACAATATCGGGTCGATGACGTCGACCTCGGTCAGCCCATGTCCGTCTGGATGGAAGGAAGCGGCGGAGCCAGGTCGCTGGAATATGCCGTTTTGATTGTCATCCAGCCGTCGAAGATGACCCCCGCCGAAATGGCCAACCTGATTGCGGCGATTGAAGCGGGGCAGCCCACCTTGATTTTCGAAGATCCGTTCCCGGTGACCAACTCGATGAATACCCGGGTCATGCCGACGGCCGCTCCACGAAATTTGCCCGTGGCGCGTGGCGGAACGCTGGAAAACGCCGATATCCTGCAGCTTTGGGACAAACTGGGAATTGTTGTGTCCGGTCGCAAGGATCCTCAGGGACAGTTGTTCATTCCGGATCTGGCATGGAAGAAGTACAACCCCTACAAGCGCGATCCGTCGCTGGATCAGCCGGAGCGGCTTGTTATCAATAACGACGTTGACCAGGCGATGGATACCGACCCGCAAATCGATACGGGCAATCCGGCAACGGCCCCGATTCGAGAGCTGATTTTCGAATTCGCCAGTCCCTTTTCCCGAAGACCCGATTCGCCCTACGAATTTGAGCGGCTGGTAGTTGTCCGCAATGCCGGCCGGATACCGTTCGATATCTTTGTCCGCGCGACCCAGGCAGGGGGCGAACGCTATCTGGATATCGAGCGCGGATCTCCGGTCACCAATGTGACGATGATGCTCGCCGCCCGCATTTCATCCAAAGCAGACGCGGCCGACCTGCAGCCGGGTGATGTGAATTGCATTTTCGTCTCTGATGCCGACCTTCTGTCCGACGAAGCGATCCTGTTGCGGAATTCGCCGATACAGAACGGGATTGAGTACCGTCAGGAGAACACGGCCTTTGTGCTGAACATGGTCGACTTCCTCTCGAAGTCCGGAAATTTCTTTGATGTCCGGGGACGACGCGAGCGATACATGACCTTGCGGCATGTGGAAGACACGATTCGTACGGCGACCGATGAGCTGGACAAGTCGCTTCAGGAATACGAGAAGGACTTCCAGACCCGCATGGCTGCAGCAGAATCAAACGCCCGCAACCAGCTCGTTGACTTGCAGAAAGACGTGGAAAAAATGGAGGCCGACCGCCAGGCGGGCCGCGAAATCGATGTGGTGGCTCTCGAAGCGCGAAAGAAACTGTTGCAACAAAGGGTCACCGATGAAAATGCCAACCTGCAACGAATCAACGAAGAGATGAACAAGGAGCGAAACGAACTGGTCCGCGGTATCCGGCTCAATGCCGAACTGGCCATCCAGGAAATCCAGCGCGGCTACAAGCTGGCTGCTGTGCTCGTGCCGCCGATCCCTCCCTTGCTCCTCGGTCTGATCGTCTTCACGCGCAGACGGCTGCGGGAACGCGAAGGCATTTCCAAGGCCCGCCGGCTCAAGTGACGTTCGGAAATTTGTGAAATACAAATGCTGCTGCCCCTGTTGCCAACGAATCATCGGGAACTCAAGTCGTGAAGCCCATTTTTCATACCCTTCTGCTGGCGATCATCGCAGCGGCCGCCTCGATTGCTGCCTGGAACTACCTGCCGGTAAACGAAGTCATTGAATCGGACGCCCGAATCGGAAAGCTGTTGATTTCGGGGGACGATTCGCGCAAAGAGGCCAGGGGAAAAACCGCTACCGAAGCGGAGCCGGTTGCCGCCGATTCTGCCTATAACAGTTCCGATGTCGAACGGATCGTGATTCGTCGCTACGACCGGGAGCTGAACTCCCAGCAGGAAATCGAAGTCGCACGGCAGGGAGGAACGTGGGTCTTGCCAGGCAAGGGCGGGTTCCCTGCCGGCAACGCGACAAGGATTTCGGCAGTGATCGATTCGCTGCGCAGCGCGAAAGTGCTCGGCCTTCCTTCCGATCAGCAACAGGATCATGAAAAATATGGAGTTGCCGACCTTTCCTCTGGAACACCCACGGCCGGTTCGGCGACCATGCTCACGCTGGAAAACTCCCAGCGAAAGGCCATCGCAAGTATCGCCATCGGCAAGGCGGCATCGGACCCGAAACAGCGATTCGTCAGAATTGTTGGCCAGCCGCAGATCTATCTGATTGACCTGGACTATGAACTGTTTTCCACCAACATGGCCGATTGGGTTGACGGCGATCTTTTCCGTATGGGGGAGCAGGTGGCCAATTTGCACCTGTTGCTGCAATCCCTGGAAATTGACTTCTATTTCATCGATCGCCAGCAAATCAAATCCGCCGACGGAAAAAAATACGGCTACCGCGCGAGAATCTATCCGGAAGGCAGGGACTGGAAATACGATCTCTGGCCCGCCAACAGCGAAGCGAAACTGTCGGAAGAGCCCACGATAAAAGGGGCTCCGGTCAATATGACGGCGATCTCCGGGATCATCGCTGAAATTCGCGAGATCAAGCTCCGCGATGTGCAAAGGAAACCCGGTGAAACCGCCCAGGAGTTTCTCTACCCGATGGAAAACTCCCCAGCCAGCAATTTCGACTGGCTGGTCACTCGCGGATTCCGGCGGACCGGATTTGCCAAAGGCGAGCACCAGTTCGAGAGCATGTCAGGCAGTATTCGCCTGCAATATGTGAACGGAAACGTGGACTCGATCCTCATTGGCGATTCGCCGGGTCTGGACTTCGTGACCCGTACCAATATCAACCGCTACATGCTTATCACCAGCACGGTCGATGAGTCCATAATTCCTGAACCGGTGCCTCCCGCAGGGAGAGCCGAACCCGCGGAGGAAGCAGCCGGTGACGGCGAGAAAGGCGAGGCAGCGAAAGAAGAGCCTGATGCCCCGGATCAGGATGAAGCTGAACGGGAGTATCAACGTCAACTGACTGACCGCAACAAGCGGCTGGAAGCCGCCAGAAATCGCACGAACAGCCTGAGGCAAATTCACGCCGACTGGCTGTACGTCATTTCGCAGGATTCGGTGAGCCGCCTGTTCCCGACAGCCGAGTCACTTTCGCGCGGCGGACAACAGGGACCGTGAAAGGGAAAGCACATTCCACGTGGACCCGCCAGGCCGGGAAAAAAGCCCTTGAGAACTTTTGAAGTCAACTTCGATGGCTTGCCAGGCCCAACGCATAATTATGCCGGACTCTCTTTCGGCAATCTTGCCTCGACCCGGCATCAGGGAAAGGTGGCCAATCCGCGAAGTGCTGCCCTGCAAGGACTGGAGAAAATGCGCTTGGTCGCCAGCCTTGGCATTCGCCAGGCGGTGTTGCCGCCGTTGCGGCGACCGGACATCGGCTTCTTGCGGAATCTGGGATTCGACGGCACGGACTCCCAGGTCATCGAGAAAGCATGGAAACATTCGCCGGAACTGGTGGCTTCTTGTTTCAGTGCGTCGAGCATGTGGACAGCCAATTCGGCGACGGTATCACCCTCGGCGGATTGCGGCGATCGCAAGGTCCATTTGACACCGGCCAACCTTTCGAGCGGGCTTCATCGCTCGATCGAGGCAGCGGACACCTGGCGGATGTTTTCTTTTTTGTTTCGCGACGATGCCTTTGTGGTTCACCCGCCTCTTCCCGGCGGATGTGCCCTTTCGGACGAAGGTGCCGCCAATCACACGCGTCTGGCACCCGCACATGAACGACCCGGCATCGGGATTTTTGTATTCGGTCAAAGTGTACTCGACCGTTCGAGACCGCGCCCGGCACTTTTTCCGGCCCGGCAGACACTTGAGGCCAGCCAGGCAGTCGCCCGCCACCACCGGCTGGACCCGGACGCGACACTATTTGTCCAGCAATCGCCCGAAGCCATCGACGCCGGCGTGTTTCACAACGATGTGATTGCCGTGGGAAACGAATCGGTTCTGCTTTGCCATGAGCAGGCCTTTGTCGGGGGGCAGGCGACGATCGATTCGATACGCGACGCCTACCGGCGGAAATCCGGATCGGTACTCCATGTGCACCAGGTTTCAGTAAAAGATCTTTCGCTGGCCCATTGCGTCGAAAGCTACCTGTTCAACAGCCAGTTATTGACCCGCCCGGACGGGAACATGACCTTGCTGTGCCCGGCGGACGTGGAAGCCATGCCGAATGCGTTGCGCTGTGCGCGGGCGATCATCGAGGCGGCCAATCCCGTCGATGACCTGAGATTTCTGGACTTGCGGCAAAGCATGAACAATGGAGGCGGTCCGGCTTGTCTCCGTTTGCGTGTTGCACTTTCCGAAAGCGAACTTTCATGCGTCCACCAGGGAGTCCTGTTTGATGAATCGCTTTGCGCAAGGTTGAGCGGCTGGGTTGAGCGTCACTATCGCGACGAACTTGCCGCCGACGATCTGCGGGATCCGCAGTTGCTCGTGGAAACCGCAAATGCCTTTGCGGAACTGGCAATGATCCTTGAAATGCCTGGCGATTTGTTTCACCTTTGAAGATGGACCTTGCCGCTTCAGCTGTGAACTTGTGACGAATTTCCGGCGAGGGCAAGGTCTGACGACGAGCGAACAAAAACGGATTGGCCAGGGTGTTGTGTCACCGAAAAAAATTCTGCTTTGCGAATGAGCAAGCCACCGATAACATGTCGATGCAAGGATGCCAGGTACCGTCAAGGACGGTTCCGGAACCCTCACCCCCCCGAGGTTATCATGTTGTCCTGCGATTCGATGCATAGCGTCATTCTGTTTCTGTTCGTCACTGTCTGGGCTCTGATCGGGCAGTTCACGTTTATCCGCCAGTAAAGCCGTTATCCGGGCGCGTGGCACAACGTCGCGCGATTGTGGTATCATCCTGCGATGAACGGATCGGATACGATTTACCCGGATGATTACCACGCGGAGGCTCCGCGCTCGCGATTCCGTTTGCCGGTGATACTGTTTGCCTTGACCGCCCTGTCGACGTTCTGGGTCGGCATTACGGACTGGCAGCCGATATTTGAACTGGCGCGAATGCGCGAAGGGAGCGTTTCAGGCGGCTGGGACTGGATGCACTTGCGGCAACTCCTCGTTCGCAACTGGGAGCAGGGAGCGATTTACGCGTCCGCCGTACTGGCTATCCTGCTCGCTCACGAGATGGGGCATTTCGTTGCCACTCTGATTCACAAGGTCCACGCGACCCCCCCTTTTTTTCTGCCGTTTCCTTTCAGCGCGATTGGTACACTTGGCGCAGTGATCGCCCTGGACCGTTCAGGCGCCGACCGCAGGCAGACTTTTGACATCGGGATCGCCGGCCCCATCGCCGGTCTCGTGATTGCCATTCCCATGGCCATTTATGGTGCAAGTCAGCTTGATCTTGGCCTGCCACCGGCCGGTCCGGTGGCCCTGGAGATGCCTCTGGGACTTCACTGGATCATGCAGTGGACTGGTGTGCCGGGGCTGGAAAACATGGTCGATCGCGGGATCTGGCTGAATCAGGTCAACCCATGGCTTGTTGCCGCGTGGGTCGGATTCGTGGTTACCGGGCTGAACATGATACCGGTGGGCCAACTCGACGGGGGCCATATCGTCTATTGTCTGTTTGGCCGTCTCTCGTGGCGTATTTCGGAATTGATGATTGTCGCGGGAGTTGCGTTCATGGTCTGGCGCGGCATGCCGCATTTGTCGATCATGGTGCTGCTTCTGCTGTTGATGGGGACCAGGCATCCGGCGACGCGCAACGACATGATCCCGCTGGGAATGTTCCGCACGATTCTCGGCTGGACATCGCTGGTCATTCCGTTTCTCTGCTTCCCTCCGCGCCTGTTACTGCTGGCGGAATAGCCGGACCCGGCATCCGGGGTGGGCACGCAGCCCGTTGAAATCGATGCACGCAACGTCGGCAAGAGGGTTCCAGGCAATGGACGGACGCGCGACCTGCCCCAACGCCGGCGATTCGTTCTGGCATTCTTGTAATTCGGAAGGATGCATATGGTCGCCTGGAACTGAAAGTCGCAGTTGCACCAATCGCACGATCAGTCCAGGCCGAATTTTCAGGTTCGAAAAGGCATTAGAGTTCAGTTTCCAGCGTCCCGGCATCAATATCCGCCTTGGCGCGATTCACTAATTGATCCCACGATTTTCGCTTGTCCGGATCGAGCGATTCAGGTTTGATCAGGGCAAGCAGTTTCAGAGCCCGGCGCGGGTAGCCGCGATCGACCAGCCAGATGCGGGCAGCGAGCAGTCGATAGACGGTCGCATGTTGCTGGAAGCGTTCGAGGTATTCGTTGATGTACTCGATTGTCTGATCGTGGATTTTTGCCTGATTGAAGTGGCGGATGAGCATTTGAAGCTGCGATTCGGTCCAATGCAGATCGCCACCGCGCTTCCGGAAATCATTCATCAGATTGATGGCTGCGGAAATGTTTCCGACAGAAAGGTGAGTCGCAATGGACTTCTCGGTCAATTCCCTTTTTTTGGTTGCTTCGTCAAGCAATTCTGCCCGTTCATTCTCCAGCCTTGCCCGTTCCTTTTTCGGAATAACGGGTTGTCTTGGCTTCATGCCAAGCAAATCGCGGATTCGATAGAGCAAGTCCTCATTATCGGATTGGACCAGGCCGAAGTTGAGCATGGCCACGGCCGGCACGAAGCCCACCGCTGCACCCATGACGTGCAACAGCGGCGTACTCAATTCGAATTCGCTGAATAACGCCGCGCCAAAATCGAAGAACAGGTAAGTTGCCGCGAAGATGGCAATCGGGATGGGGATATGCGGAATTGCATAGAAGAAAATCAGCACAAGGCAAAGATTATTGTCGGCAGGTGCCCAGAACATCGCCAGGACCAGCAAGCCGTAAATCGCCGCCGAGGCGCCCAGTGACACGGGGCCAGGACTTCCCAGATAGAGCAGCTGTTCGACGATGTGTTGGGCGATTCCGATTGCGAAATACAAGAGTGTGAACAGGACGGGACCTGCTTTCCCTTCGACGATGATACCGAAAGCCCACAGAAACAACATGTTTCCGATGAGATGGGCCGGATCCGCGTGAATGATCATGGCCGTAAGCCATTGAACAGGATGCAAGCCTTCGCCATGCGACAGCGCGTAAGGTTTCCAGCCGGGAACCTGGGTTATCCCCTTAATTTCATAGGCCATGCGAACCGGGTTGTCGGGGCTGTAGACATCTTCAACCGGAACCATGGGGAGCGACATTTGCACAATGTATGCAACGACATTTGCCACGATGATCGCCGCTGTGGCGACAGGCCAATGATAGATGGGGGTGTCCGTACCGTAAGGGATGATCAACATGGGCCGAGCGGGAAACCGTCATCGCCGGGCTCCTTGTCGGCCGGTGCCGGCGACTTGTCGTCCGCATCCTTGTCTCCTGATTCTGCCTCGGCAGCGGCCGGAGTCTTGTTGTCATCGGACACGATTTTTTCAGGTATGGACTTGTCGCCGGTTTCTTTTGGCTTTTCGTTTTCGGGAGTGGCAGGAATCGCGGCCAGATCTTTGGCGATCTTGCCGTGATAGGCCGTGGATTCAACAAAGAACGAATCCGGAGACAGCAACGGATGCTTGAGGGACTTGATATTGATTTTTTCGACTTTGGTCACAGACTCGCCGAAGGATTTTGACATCCAGTCCGTTCCGGCCCTCCTGGCATCCTGTGCGGCATTCGCTCGTTCATCAATCAAGGCTGCAATATTGTCAATCCGCGTCTGCAATTCGCTTCGCGCGGTTTCGTCAAGCTGTCCCAGGGCCTGATCCCGAATCAGGGTTATCGGTTCGAGAGCGACATTCTTCGGCTTGAGGTGCAACACGACCGAAGCGGCAAATGCAACTTCGGAGAGATTTGCCGAATCGGCGTTGGCGTTGGCCAGCAAGGCCCAACACCAGCCGGACCGGGGATACTTGAGCGTTCCCTCCTCCGCCGCAAGCCGGGCCTCGTCTTTCTTTCCCGCGTTGGCAAGGGCGATGGACAGCTGACGATACAGGCGATCATCGTCCATTCCCCAGGGGGAGAGTTTTATGGCATTGGCAAGCAGCGATACGGCCTCCTGATGACCGCCATTTCGGTCGAGAATCATGCCCAGGTTGTACTGAACCGCCCAGTTCTCGGGTTCGAGCATGGCCGCCTCGTGGTACTTCTGCGCAGCGAGAACCTGAAGCATAGTCCGAACATGTCCGCTTTCGGATTTTTGCATCGCTTCCAACATGCCTGAAGCGGCATCGATTGCATTTCGGGCCATTTGCGAACTGGTTTGTTCTCGCCCGCCGGGTTTGATCGACGCGATCGTGAAATCCTGAACCGGGAGAACAAATCCGACGTTCTCTGCCTCGAGAAACTTGAGGGTGGCGATCCCGATCACCTCACCATTGTCATTGACGACGGGCCCACCAGAATTGCCTGGATTGATCGCCGCATCGATCTGATAATAAGTGACACCCTCAAGTTCCCGTCCTGTGCCACTGACGAGGCCGGACGTGAATGACTTTTTGAGAACTTGTGTACCGGCTCCCGGATTACCGATCGCAAACACGGGGTCCCCTTCCACAACCTTTGTGCGGGTGAAAGTTGCCGGGATCAGCTCGCCGCCAATTTCGGCGGGATTGATGCGAATCAGCGCCAGGTCCTGGACTGGATGGACTCCGACAGTCGTCACCTCGTTAAACGTTACCGCTTCGATGCGCCCGCCCCGTTTTCGCACATCGACCGTGCAAATCAGCGCTCCGCCGGAGTTGATCACATGCTCATTGGTCAGGATCAGGCCGGAGTTGTCGAGAACAACGCCCGTGCCGCTCCCCCCTCCCGTGTCAGTAATCGATACGACACTTGGAGAAACCTCCTCGAAGATCTGTCTGGGCGTTTTCTGGGCAAAAGCCGTCGTGACCGTTTGCGGCGCCGCGTAACCTGCCAGAATCGCCAGAATAGCCGATGCAAAATGAACGCGAGCGCCGGCAATCCCGGGACGTTTTTGCATCCGGCCGATGGAAGTCGAGGTCGTGATCATAATCCCGAAGCACTCCGTACTATTGAAGACCGGCGCGACATCAATCAAAATCCGGATTCTGGCGATTGAGACCTTTTCGAATCGCGAGCGGCGTACCGCATGGCGCCTTGCTGTCGATCGGATAAATTATCAATGCCTTGTAAGCAAAACGCAACTGTTTCCGATTCACCGTTCCGGCCGGAGTAAAAAAAAATGGCGAGACCCGTAACTCTTTTTACCGGACAATGGGCCGATCTGCCGATTGTTGATATGGCCCGAAAGACCGCCGAATTCGGCTATGACGGCATTGAACTCGCCTGCTGGGGGGATCATTTTGACACGGGCCGCGCCCTGAAAGAGCCGGACTATTGTGCGGGGCTCCGAAAACTGCTGGAATCGTGCGACCTCGAATGCCATGCCATTTCCACACACCTCGTCGGGCAGGCGGTTTGCGATACCATCGACGCGAGGCACAAGGCGATCCTGCCAGGGCATGTCTGGGGGGACGGGAATCCCTCTGGCGTGAATCAGCGGGCCATCGAGGAGATGAAGGCAACGGCGCGGGCGGCGCGGCGATTTGGAGTGGATATTGTCAACGGTTTTACCGGGTCTTCCATCTGGCATTTGAATTATTCTTTCCCCCCGGTTCCCGACTCGATGATTTCGGCGGGTTTCCAGCAATTTGCCGACCGCTGGAATCCGATCCTCGATGTCTTCGCCAGCGAAGGTGTTCGATTTGCCCTGGAAGTGCATCCGACCGAGATTGCGTTTGATATCTACACGGCGCAAAGGGCCCTTGAAGCCGTCGATCATCGCCCGGAATTCGGATTCAATTTCGACCCAAGCCACCTTCATTGGCAAGGTGTCGATCCCGTCGAATTCATTCGCGCTTTTCCGGATCGCATTTATCATGTCCACATCAAGGATGCCATTACCACGCTCAACGGACGTTCGGGAATCCTCTCCAGTCACCTGAATTTCGGCGATCCGCGTCGGGGATGGGACTTCCGCTCTCCCGGACGGGGCGAGGTGAATTTTGAAGAGATCATACGGGCCCTGAATGTCATCGATTACCAGGGGCCGCTTTCCGTCGAATGGGAAGATAGCGGAATGGACAGGGAGTTTGGCGCAGCCGAGGCCTGCGATTTTACTCGTGGCGTTGACTTCGCACCCAGTCGGCGGGCCTTCGACGCGGCCTTTGAGAAAGCCTGAGCGGACATCGTCATGCCGCAACCCGTTACCTTGCGAAAGGACCTGCCCGGCGCAACGATCCGCATCGACGTGCCGGAGACGCGGAATGCGCTGGGACCGGAAGTTGTCCGCGAACTGATTCAGGCGTTCGATGACCTGCACGGCGAACAAAAAGTCCGGGCGATCATTCTGACCGGGAGCGACAAGGCGTTTTCATCCGGAACGGACCTCAAAGCGCTTGCCAGCCAAATCGGCGCGCCGGACACACTGCCTGAGCCGTCCGTGATGCAGGAATGGCGCGAAGAAGTCACTGCCTTGCTGGATCTTTTGTGTGTGATCCTTCGCTTCCCGAAACCGGTGATCGCCGTTGTGAATGGAGACGCGGCAGGGACCGGACTGGCACTTGCCCTGGCCTGTGACTTTATCGTCGGCGGTATCTCCAGTGTCTATTCCATTCCGGAGACAAAGTTGGGGCTGGTTCCCGGCCTGACAGCCCCCTTGCTCGGCTTTCGACTGGGAAACGTCCGCGGCCGACGGCTTGTCCTTGCGGCGGCCCGAATCGACGCCGACGAGGCACTGCGCATGGGTCTGATCGACGAGCTTGTCGCCGATAATCTTGTGTGGGCCAAGGGGCTGGAACTGGCAAAACTGCTCTCTGCGGCCTCGCCGGCCAGCCAGCAGCTCGCCAAACAGCTATGCAATGAAACGATCGGCGAAGCCCTTTTCACGCAATTGGCCAACGGCGCGGCCCACATGGCTGCCGCGCGATTTACCGATGCCGCCCGCAAGGGAGTCAACGCCTTCATGTCGCGCGGTTCCGTCGACTGGACAAGTTGATCGCATTCGGCCCGGCGGTCGCGTGCAGGTCATCCGGAACCATGATGGAGTCGATGACGACAAACGCTGCATAAAAGGTTAAGGGAGGGAAACAGGGACGTGTCCAGTTGTGTTATGGCACGCCCGGGAAACTGGACCTGCTCCGTTTCCATTCGCGCGCCTCACGGTTATAGGGTCTTGGTGCAGTGTTGCCACGGTGTTCCCACCGCCACCATCGTGTTCATCCCGATGAGGCGATGATTGACAGCTACAAACAAGGCAACAAGACTCTTCCCGCGGCCGAGGAGGAAGGCACACATTTACATGGCGGATTGCCGAGGCCGCAACGACTGTTTGCCGGTTTGAGAGGGACCGCGATTTTCGCCAGCCATTTCCAGGCACGCGTCAGGTTTTTCGGTCTCGGCGATATCAGTCCTGATGCAACGTCAGTCGCTCGACCGAAGAATTCAGGTGCAGGTCCGAATGTAGCCGCCAATCATGCTCCCGCCGGAATAAACCCGGCGGTGAGCGGAAGTGCAGCGATTGGGGCGAGCATCCTTGCTTGCCGGTTGACTGCGACCCGAACGAAACGCACAGGGGGAGGGAAACCTGTCCCCGTTTCCACCCTCAGCTTGCTCTGTATCAGCGGCTAGCAAATTTTGCGGAATGCCAGAATGCCATTGTTGCTAAAGCGTGGAACACAGTGATCCGTACCAGTTCATTGTCCTCGAGGTGTATTGTGACATTCGCATCGTCTCGGGCAACTGTCAGCTGGGAACAACACCTTTCCAAGAGCTCTCCAAACTTGTCAAGTTCCTTTTTTTCTTCACTCCCAGCCACTTGCCAAACCGGACGCAGTTCGTGCAGCGCTTGTTTCACAATTTGGTGCCGTTGAGTGTTGAACCATTGCTCAAACTGTTCAGCGTCATCTTCAGACACGAATTCAATATCTGCCGTAAACGCAATGAGCTTCTCAAAATCAATTATAACTTTTGCATTTGTGATTGCGGATAACGGCAATTGCCTTTTGAATGCCGAAGCAATACGGCCCTCCACACAGAATTCCGCTTTTGACATCCGGGTTTCTCCAAACCTGCCTCCGTTCCGCAGCAACAAAAAGACCGGTACGCTTTCCATTTCATTATCGGCATCTAACTCCTGGGACTCCGTCGCGGCAAGGTTTTGCAAAATGGACACAATGATGTTTCTGGGCCCAAATACTACCTTGTCCGTTGTTGGCAAAAAGTAGCTAGGATCCAGAATTCCCGAAGCAATCTGCTCCCTCGTATCGGCGAACACTCGAGAAAAAAGCGTGTGTTCGCCCACGTGTTCCTCGATGTACTTTGGAGACGACAGGAAAGTGTGCAATTGAAACCTGTTCATGTACTCGGCAAACGCCACCGTGTCGATATCGTTCTGGTATTCGACGAACGTGACTACCGGAAAATCCAAGTCCAGTGTTTCTTGTCCTGGCATAGGTTTGTCCAAGTCTGCTCCAATCAACTTGACTATTCGGGTAGTTTCGCCAATGCGGAACGGTGAGTCGCCCTCGATGAGTTTTGACCTTTGCAGTAGCGCCGATCGACTCGCAAGATCGCTCTGCTCCAGTACGGCCTCAATGTTGGCAGAACAAAGCAAGACCGTGTCTTTGAGATAATACTGCCGTACAACGTCGCTTAGCTCTTGTGCCAGGCCCGCCTGGCAAGCAAGCGAGAGCGTAGCAATGCCTATTGCCAATGACGATACAGAAATTCGCATGTGACGCTTTCTCGAAATCAAGGGAAAATCGAAATTGTGATTCCATCAGTTATTCGAGGAGAAGTATGACGGGGAGTAGCACGGCGACAGGTCCATTTTGTGCATGCCAAACCGTGGAGGTTTCACAGCCTGCCTGTTCGTGTTATTCCTGCAATTCGTGGTTTATTTTAATCCTGCCTGCCACCGCCGAGTTCGCCTTTGTCCGCAATCCGGTCAATCGCATTCGGCCCGGCGGTCGCGTGCAGGTCATCCGGAACCATGAAGGAGTAGATGACGACAAACGCTGCATAAAAGGTTACGAAGAAACACCAATGACTGGCAGCGCTGTCAGTGAGAAGGTAACTGATCGTCGCCCACATCCATCCCCAGGAGACGATCGCCATGGCTTGCCACATCGGTCGCCACCAAAGAAGAAACGGCGAGCCAATAACAACCGCCCAAAGCGCATACGACCAAAGGGCGAACACCGGAGGGTTTTGCGGGGAAAACCAGTTGAGATGCCCTTCCGGCGTCACTTGCGTATGGGTGGGGTGATACCAAAGCCGCGCCGCGACGACCAACAGCAGCGAAAACACGAGAATCGAGTAAAAGGGAATTCGTCGCGGCCGGACCGGCAAATCAAATGTCGACCCGAGTAACGGCCCCCAAACCTGGACCAGCAGCGCGAGCGGTATCAGTGCAATGGTGGCCAGCTGGTTCAAGGCTCCGTGGGGCGTTGGACCGTCGAGCCACAGAATGGCTTCCACCCATTGCATTGCCGTGATGCCCATCAACGCGACGGCACTCCAGCGGATCCGTGGATTGTTTCGCCGGAGCATCCAGAACGAGACTCCGTAGGCGCAACCTCCGGCAATCAAACTTGACTTCGCGTCAAAGCACATAAGGCACCCTTATTGAGCGCGTGCAGGTCGCACGAATTATCGCTGCGGCAAGCTCACTGGCCGGTGACCCGGCTTCCAACATGATAACTGTGGCAGTCGACGCAGCCATCCGGTGCTCCACCTTCCCGGTGACATTCGGCGCATCCGGTCTTGCTCATGGGTTCGAAGTCGAATTTGCCGGAGGCGATACCGGGAGAGGCCTTTTCCTGAGGTTTTTTGTCGATCCGATGGCAGGATTGGCAGTCGAGTGTTCCTGCCAGGGTATCGTGGGGCCGATGAGAAAATCGTGTGAAACCGCGAATGTCCGGGTCGCGGTATAGAGGAGCCCAGCGGATAGCCGGACTGGCGGTAGCCGTCCGGGTAATGTCGTGACATCGTGCACAGGCACCGGCCGATGATGTTGAAGCCAACGACTCGAACAGTTCGTTTTGCCATGGCGCGGGCGTTTTCAAACGGACCGTAACCAATTCAATCCAGCCGCGCATTACCGGGTCCTGATGGGACTGCGGTTTGTAGGATATGGAGAATGCTTCGTCGTTGCGACGCCACCCGGAGGCCGCTGGAACGTAAGCGCCAGGGTTCCCGGCGACGAGTGCTTCCCTGGCAATCTCCGCAAACGGCTTCTGATCGGGCGTTTGAACAGCGACATTGTCCGGATTGCCAACAATCGATGGGGGGGCGACTTCATCCGCCAGCGGATTGGCGACCAGAATGTCATTCTCGTCGACATCAACCGCGTCCTGGCGGGCTTTTGAAGCAGAATTTTCTCCGGCGATGTTGTCAGGCGGAAGCTGCGTCGCCTGGCTTGTGCCCTGAACGTTGAAATTGCCCGGGGTGTCGGAAGCGGTCTTGCCGCTCATCAATGCCGCCAGCGGGTTTTCGGCGAGCAGCGTGTCATCGTTTATTTCCTGAAACACGCGATCGGCGGGCCGGGCAAGAATCTTCTGGGCTGATGGCAAAACGGCAATCGGCGAGTCATGACCCGTGGGAGGAATGGCGGAAAGTTCATTGCGGAGGTTGGGGAACCACGCCTGCATGGAATTCAGGAAAATGTCCGCATGCAGGCCTGAGGAAAGTACGTGCCATTCCGGTGTTGGCCCGGGCATTGAATCATCGAAGTTGTTTTCCAGCCGCGTTCGAAGGGATTCAGGGCCGGCACTTGCCAGGTCGAGAACGAGTCCCTTGATTGCCCATGCAAGGATCCGGGCATCGTTCAAGTCCTGATCCACGCCGGCATCCAGGTCGCCGAAATCAAACTTCTCGCCACGCCGCGCGAGAATCTCAGCAACGGCCGGATCGGAAGCCAGCAGCCACTTCATAGCCGGCGGAAAATCGCCGTCGAAATCGCCACTGCATCCTGCAGGCCAACTCCCGGGGCTTTTTCCGGCAGCGGCCAGCGCATCGATGTCGAGCATCGGCAATTTCAGGAATGTCCATTCCGGGCTGGCTTCACCGCGTATTTCATGGTCGTGGCACCTGGCGCAACCGGTTTCGTACGAGACAAGCTGTTTGACGTTTCCTCGCGGACCGTCCACATGACAGAGTCGGCAGTCGAACGACTCGTTCTTTTCGGCAAAGTGCAACATGGCATGACTTGAGTGGTCAAATGCGATCGTACGTTTCGAAAACTCCGGCCAGTTGCGGAACTCGGGATGACCTTTTTCAAAACTGTGGATGTAGTTGACGTGGCAGGTCTGGCACTGCCTGTCCGTCAATGCCGCAAGATTGAAATCGGCACCATGGTGTTCCCGGTGACAGGTCGAACAAGCGAGCTGTTGATTTGAATGCAAAGCCCGATCGGCGCCGCCAATGTCGCGATGGGCCGCTGCCGTCATACTGTCGAGTTCGTCCGCTTTCAGATTGTGAGGTGCGAGGGCGAGCGATTCCGGCAACGTATTGCGGTGGCATTCCATGCAGAGGCTCGATTGCGAAACCGGGATATGACGACCGGAGGCGATGGCGTCCTGCATCCAGTCAACGAGCGTGCGGTCCCCTGCCCCGTGGCAGGCATCGCATCGCCGCGGACCGTTGCTGCCGAGAATCCGGGCATGGGCACTTGTCAGCGGCCCCGGAGAAAGCCAGTCGTTGCGCGATGGGCTGTTGAACATGCAGATCAACAGCCCGCCCGTCAGCATGGTGGCCACCAGCACAAAGATTCCACGGCGCATGCGCAGCGACGGAACCGGCTGACACAACGTTTCCTGGCCGGCATGTTTCCCGCAACCGCCGCAGGGTGACTGATCGTCGGCAGTGCAGGACCAGTCATCGTTGGGGCGATGATAGCGCTTTTCCCTTGCTCCGGCAGTTCCGCTCATCGCAGCCCTCCGCCGAAAGCGTGCGCGATCACGCCGTGCAAGACTGCGATGATCAACAGGCCATACGTCAGGCCAATATGAACAAACAGCCAGAGCTTGAGTCTGCCTTGCAGGGCCCAGTGGTAATCCAGGTCCTCTTTCTCCCGGACCAAAGCCGACAGCCGGCGGCTGGCACTGCGCTGTTCCGGAGCAAGGTACCGGTCGAGTTCGTAAAGTTCCGCCATCAGCAGCCGGCTCTGGCGGAGCGATGGCGACACGTTGTAGGCCAGCGACCGCGGCAGTTCCATGAATCGGGCCAGCTTGCTCATATAGAAGCGGGCAAGGACGTCGGTCGATTTCGCGGTATCGAGGACCAGTTCCCTGGCCCGGATCGCCAGCGTCGTTCGACGCGCGGGAATCTGTTCAAAAATGACTTCAAAGCCGGTTGCCGACAACTTGCGAGGTGTGGCACGAGTCACGAAAAGTCCGTAGATGCCACTTGCGAACACAAGGCCGTAAAGTCCAGCGAGGATGCTTTCCAGCCGACCCGAAGGGAAACGGAATCCCGTGTGGACCAGAAAAATCGTCAATGACAGGAAGGCGACGTGGATATGAAGTTGCATCCAGGTGGACGCATTCCCGAGAAACGCGACGCCAGGCAGCTTCTTTCGCACATTGAATGCGGCAAGAAAAAGCAGCATGCCCAACATCAGATAACCACTGAACCAAGCGGTTCGTACAAGCTGATGTTCCAGGGAGTTAAAGGCCAGCCAGATCGCCAGTGACAGGGCAATTGTAATCGCGATGGCCGTCATGCGACGCCGTCCGGGTCTGACCGGCTCGCGGTGCAACTTTTTCGATTGAGCTTCCCGTGTCATTTCTGCCTCACCGTGACGTCGCAATCTGGTATAGAGGCATCGGTTGCGTCAAATCCACGCGAAAAAGTGCATCGTGGGGACAAGCTCGCTGGCAGGCAGGGCCGCCGGCCGAAGAATGGCAAAAGTCACACTTGGTCGCCTTGAGGATCGGCTTGCCCGAATTCTCGTCGACGAGAAGATGCCCCGAAGGGTTGCGAATCTCGACCATGCGGATGTTTTGATAGGGGCAACTGGCCGAGCAGGTACCGCAGCCAATGCAGGTGGTTTCATTGATCAGGACATTTCCCGTTTCGGTATCGCGGCCGATGGCACCTGTCGGGCAACCGATCATGCAGACAGGGTCCAGGCAGTGCATGCAGGCGCTGGCGATCATCCAGTTGCCGTGCCGTTCTCCTTCCCGGACAAACCGCGGGTTGTTGTCGTGAGTCGCAGCGCAGGCCCTCACACAGTCATCACAACGCGTGCAACGGTCCAGATCGATGACCATGGCATGGGAACCGTTGATATAGCGGCCTTCGACAAGGAATTCGAGCAAGCCGGTTTCCAGCTGGGGCTCACGGACCTGCTTGCGCCTTTCATTCGCACGGCCTGCCGGCAAATTTTCGCTCTCCACATCGGGCAGCAGGGGCGGCAGGCAGGTCTCGGGCACATTGGGGAAGACCAGCTGTTCCATGGCGAGCCGCGGGATCCTGATGACGTCGAGATAACCGACGGCCCGCAGCGTCATGGTGAATGGCCTGTGCGCATTGACGCGCCAGTTGTGCGAAAGCTCGCGCATGCCGAATACCTGACCTTTCCCAAGGTAGGCAATCGTTCGATGTCCGTCGCCGTATTGGCGACTGAGGCGGGCAAATCCATTGCGGATCAGATAGACGGAATCGGCAGATTCCCCCTCTCGCGCCACGACCGGCTCGCCCTCGATCCGTTCGGCGATGTCTTTCTGATGAAGTGAACGAAACTGCCGGTTCCATTCGAATTCGCCGAAGCTTTCAAACACGGTTTCGGCAGCAACTTCTTGCAAACGCTGTTCATCGAGTTCGCCGATGACCGGTGTGAGCTGAAGCTGGCCGCGCAAGCTGTTCCGGCGATAAAGGGATTCGACATGATTCCGCAAGGCCTCGTCGCGCTTCATCAGGTCGCGAAGCCCTTGCCACCGTATCTCCAGCATTTCACAGGTCGTCTCGGCGACAACGGTTGCCGAACGCGGCGTCCGGGTGAGTGCGGCAAGTTCACCGAAGAGATCGCCTCCCTTCAGCCGAAAGACCTCATCCCGGGAAACGACACCGGGAATATCCTGAATGAACCAGCGAACGCTGTCCCCCGCCTGCCGCAGATGCCGTTGCACGTCTTGCCATACCGAGGGATCGCGGGCTTCAGCCACGTGTCGGGGGGACCAGAGCCGAGCGATGGATTTAAACAGCGAGGGCTTTCGTTGCGGTCCAGCCATCTCCTGGCCGTCGACCGGCAAGGAACTCATAGCGACAATTGCCTGACCTTGCAGCATCAGAAAGGCGCTGTGTCCATAGTCCCCCTGCTGAATGACGACATCTCCAGGCTTGTAGATGTTGATCCGGCAATCGTTTTGCAGAATCCCCCGGAGGGGAATCGCCGCGGAAAAAGCTCCCTCGTTCATGGCGCGGAACGGCAGGACTCGCATCAGACGGGCAACGTCCTCCGCAGTCATATGCGATGAGAAAGGCAAGTCCCACCGCTGCGGTCGCTGGATGGCGACTGTTCCGCTTGCCATATTCAGTTCACTCCATCGAACAGCTCGTTTAAACGCCCGGTACAGTTCTGGTCATCGATATTGCACAGGTTTTGGCAACCACGCATCGACCGCACCCAGTTTCGAACCATCGGCGACTTCCGCAAATCTCAGCCCGAGCAGCTTGATCTGATCGGCGATGGATTCAAGCTGCGACCGGTTGTTGATCGCAAGCTTCGCCCTGGAGAATTCGACGAGCACGGATTCCAGCACGGGATCGCGGATCTTTTGCTGAACTTCGTACAAGCGCATGGCGACTCTGGCTGCCCGGCTTGCGCTGGTCATTCCATAAGTCGATTTCGCGGTCGCCAAAGCCGTGGCTCGAGTGCTGAATTCGAGATCGGCAATTTGTCCTACCACGTACATGACGCGGAGTCTTTCGACAGGGCTTGCAGCATTGGCCTTGCCATCGGTCCGCAGAAAGTTATGCCGGACAATTCCCTGGGACCATGCGACCAGTTCAAAGTCCTCGCTTCCAGCCTTGTGAGTTCCCACGTCGACCAGTTTTTCGTTTGGGACGGTGTGACACTGGAGACAGCTTTGCGCAACCAGGTAAAGGTTGGCCGGGTTTCTCATCCCCGAGGCAATGCTGGACTCAATTCGCTGTGAACGGTGAGCTTCCGTTTCGTCCCGCCGCGTCGTGGTCAGGCCGCCGTAATCGTTATGGAGGGCGATCCAGTCGCGGGCGGCGCCGTGACATGACTCGCAGGAAATTCCGGAAATGGCCTGAAGTTCGCCATCCACCTCCTGCATGGTGTAATGGCATTGGATGCAAACATTGCCGCGCTTGATGGACTTCTGTCCCATCAGATTGGAGATTTCCTTGGCGCGGGGGTTTCGATGCAATGACTCAAAAGTCAGGGCATGAGGTGTTTTTTGCCAGGTAGCAACTTCACCGGCATGGCATTTTGCGCAAGACTCATGGCCAAGGACCTTGCCAGGCTCGCAATGGGGAGGCTGGGCCTGCGCCGAAAGCGCCATGACCATGATGATCAACGACGCGACTGGAGCGGCGAACAGTTTCGGGCGGCGCCGTTTCATAAGTCGATCCTTATCGGCCCGTCCTGCAGGGCGACGCAGGGAAGAATATGCCCGGGAAGGCATTCGTCGGGTGGAGTTTCGTAGCGGACCGAGCCCTCCATGATTCGACAAGCACATGTGCCACAGTTCCCCGCACGGCACCCGGACTCTGCCGCGACCCCATTGGCCTCCAGAAGCTCCAGCAATGTCATCGTCGGCGAAGTCCATGCCAGCTGCCTTCCCGACTGGTCGAGCGAGACGGTTGCCGGTCTGTCCGAGTCCGGAAGGAGTTGTGCGTCTGCTTTGGAAGCGTCCCGGCGGATACTGGACGGACCAAACGACTCGAAGTGGATGCGGGAGTCGTTAACACCCCACTTTCGGAGGTCACGGTACAAGGACTCCATAAAAGAACTCGGACCGCACATGTAAAAATCGAAATCTGGCGACGGGAGCATTCGCTGGAGCAAGGGGACACTGATGCGGCCATGAACCTGATAATCGGTGTTGGGCCGATCCGTTGCCAGCGGCTGAGAGTAACACTTGACAACGTGAATATTGCTTCGCGTCTCTTGCAATTGGGCGAGATCGTTGCCGAAAGCCAGTTCCCTGCCGTTTCTGACGCCGTAAACCAGCAGGCATTGCCGTGTCGCGGCCGATGCCGCAACCTGATTCAATATGGCCATCATCGGAGTGATTCCGATGCCCCCTGCGACCAGCACAATGGGCGTGTCGCCCGGACTCAAAAAAAACCGGCCAGCAGGTGGGCGAACATCGAGAGTGTCTCCCTCCGCGAGTCCGTGATTGATGTATCCGCTCACCAGGCCTGTTGCGCGGCCATCAGGTTCGGAAGTTTTCGTCTTTACTGAAATGCGATAGTGCGGCTGTCCCGGAGCATCGGAAAGCGTGTAGCATCGGACTGCCGGAGCGGCGGTCCCCGGGATGTTGAAGCGGATCGTCAGGTGTTGGCCAGGTTGATACGAGGGAAGCGGGAATGCAACGACCGGTTGCAGGTAAATTGACGTCGTGTTTTCCGTCTCTTTACGGATCTTTGCGACGCGGAACTTTCTGAATTCCTTCCATGGGCCAATACACGCCTCGTCGACAGGGTTCCGCGAACATGCGGCACCCTTGTCTGAACTTTCGACAACCCGTTCGGCTGGAATTGCCGGCGCACCTGATGCAGGGGCCGATGGGCTGGCGCGGGCCTGACGCCGGGCGGCGACTTCATCGATCTGCGATTGCAGCAGCTTCATCTCTGCCGCGAACCGGGCTCGCTGTTGGCGACCGGCGCGTAGCATCCTCCCACTCCACAAGCCGACTTGCGCGAGGGAGGCGACGATCAGGACGATTCCCAGTATCGGGAAGAGCGTATCCATGCAGCGAAATTCCGTTTGCAGCATGCGTGTGAAACGCGGGGTTGCCCGGCCAGGCCGGAAAATACTCCGCAACCGTCAGGATTGGCACGACCGTCAAATCCGTACCGCGTCGCGCTCCCGCTTTAATCCTGATCGGCCTGTCAGGTGGGGAGCTTGAAAGTCGCCGGTCGTTGCCGCCAAATCGGGCGAGAATCGGCGGACAACGTAGGCTTGGCACGGAATCTGTACGCTCGCAAGCAGTCGTTGTGGAAGGCAAGCCATGCTCGGAGTCACAATATTTGGCCGGCGAATTCACGAACAATCCAGGTTTGCCCGCCTCCCCGTGGAACTTGGCGGCAGGGCTTCCGGCGAAGAAGGTCAGGTCTGGCATTTGCCCCATGAGGACTTCGCAGCGCGGCAGTGCCGGATAGAAAGCGGAGATGGTCCAGGGAAAGTTCGCGTGACCAATCTTGGGCGATCCATGCAGGTGATGGACGGTGTAAGGCTTTATTGCCGTCAATCCACGGAACTCCAGCTTCCGGCAATTTTCTGGATCGGCGAAACCATGGTCCGCTTGTTCGAATCAGGCTGCCAGGAGGACGGCGGATCCGAACCTGGTGCCACAATCCTGGAACGAGATTCTTTCGGCGGAGGCCCAGATCTGCTACCGCTTCCCTTGCACCGCGCGCCGGGTATTCCCACGCTGGTTGCCTGGTTCGAATCACTGACGGCGCTGCAGGGATGCCTGGTCCAGGACAAGGCGTTTTTTCGAATGGCCGCGATGGCGTTGTTTGAGCCAGGAGGATTCGATTCAGGGGTCATTCTTTTGCGCGAGGGGGAGTCGTGGAAGGTCGCAGCCAGCTACATTCCCAACCCCGGACACAATGTCTCGTGGAACGAGTCCTTGTTGCAAAGAGTCGTCGATTCCGGCGAGACCCTTTATCAACAAGGGAACTCACAGGACCGGCCAGGAGAATGCTACTCGGCGATCTCGCCTGTCCGGAATGCTGCCCGTGAAGTTATCGGAGCAGTTTGCGGGGTCCGGGTTCACAACCCGCGCAACAAGCGCCGGGGCATCCGGCACATCGAAGCCCATTTTCTGCGGCTGGTTGCCCAGGCCGTGAGCATGGCGATTGCCAGGGGGGAGCGCGAAAAAGAACTTGCCGGCCAGGAGTTGTTGTTGCGACAGATCTTCCATCCCCACGTTGTCGAGTCACTCAAATCGGACCCGGGAATACTTGACGGCCGCGAGCGGGAAGTGACGACCATGTTTCTCGACCTGAGGAACTATTCGTCCATCGTCAACCGGCTGGCGCCTCGAACAACCTGGCAAATGATTACTGACCTGATGGATGAATGGACGGAACTGGTCATGCGGCAAAAAGGGGCGATCGTCGACTATTACGGTGACGGGCTCGCCGCATTCTGGAATGCGCCTGCGGATATCGCCGAACATGCGACCGAAGCGGTGCGATGTGCCTTTCGCATTCGTGACAGCCTTGTGGACATCAATAATCGCTGGAGCGGGGTTGCCGGTGTTCCTCTCGATGCCGGCATCGGAATCGCAACCGGACTGGCACAGGTCGGCAATTGCGGCAGCCGAAAACGCATCAAGTACGGCCCCCATGGCCATGTCGTCAATCTTGCGCGACGGCTGGAGGGACTCGTATCCCTTTCGGGAATTCCCGTCCTGATATCGGAAGAAACGGCGCGGCAAGTCGGCAATGACTGGCTGGTGCGCCGCGTCTTCAACGCAAATCTCAAGGGAGAAGACAGGCCGCAGCCTGTATGGCAACCGCTGGATATGGAATGCAGCCATGCGCCGGTGATGTTGGCCCGTTATGAAATGGCCCTTGCACTTTTTGAAGCCGGCGAACGGGAATCGGCCCTGAACGTACTGAACGAGTTGCTGGATGTGGCGCGTAATGATCAGGCGGCAAGATTCCTTTCTTCATGGATTCGACGTGGCGGATCGCCGGTCATTTCCAATGGTGTCGCCGTCGGCGAGATGCGGGAAAGTGATACGGACTTGCGGGCAGGGACAGAACGGGTCGGCGCCGGCGACTGAAATCAGGGACTGCTGTCCTGCGGCAAGTCTCCCAGTTGCCGCATGCGCTCGAAAGTGAATATCCCGGTATTGTGTCCATCGCTGAACTCGATGTGGTAGGCATAGTTGCCGACCGGAGTCATCGCAAGGACATCCAGCGGGCGAGTCTCGGCTGCCGTGAGAATCCGGAATGGATCGGCTGCCGGCTTCCCGCGATCGGCGACCTTTCCGGAGGTCATTTCCTCGGCGCGGCAAGTGGCGCAACAGCAATGGTCGCGAAGACGTCGAAATGAAATGTGGTCGGATCGACCATCGTTCCACTCGATGATGATTTCGCTTTTGTTACTGTCGCGCTTCAGGCCGACCGGATAGAACGCACTCGTCATGAGCCAGACCGCCGGTTATCGATGAATCGTTGCCCCTTGAGCTCAAATCGCGGAAGGGAACCGGGAGGAACGCATTTGACGTCAATCTTCAGGCCGAGGCGGACTTCCAGTTCCTTTTGCACCCGCCCGGGCCGATTGAGGTGGTCTTCAATTTCGATCGAAAGTACGTCAAGGTTTTTTTCCCGCGACGCTGTCATGCGGAATTCGACTATCTCCGGAAAACTGCGGAGGATCTGTTCCACCGAAGAGGGAAAGATATTCACGCCACGGACAATCATCATGTCATCGACCCGGCCCAGGACTCCTCCCTTCAGGAAAACAAACCGCGATGCCATACCGTGGTCCCGCAGTGGCCGAACAAGATCACCTGTGCGGTAACGGATCACCGGGCAGCCGCTGCGACCCAGGGTGGTGAGAACGAGTTCGCTCAACTCGCCGTCTTCCGCCGGCAGGCCCGATTGCAAACCGAGGAACTCGGCAATGAACTCGGCTTCGTTGACATGAATTCCCTCACCTCGCGGGTCGGCGAACCCCCATGCGCCAACTTCACTGGACCCGGCATGATCGACAACCCTCGCATTCCAGGCCATCTCGATCTTCGATCGGACAACCGGTATTGAGCCGCCGGGCTCGCCGGCGACGATGATGGTTTTCACGGAAGAATCGGCAAGTGACATCTGGTTCTCGGCTGCGACTTCGGCGATATGCAGTGCGTAGCTGGGAGTGCAGCAAACGGCAGTAGCCTGAATCGACCTCAACAAACCGATTCTGGCGAGCGTGCTCATGCCACCGGCCGGGGCAGCGAGGGCCCCGCGACGAATCACAGCGTCATGTGCGCTCCAGAATCCGATGAACGGCCCAAAGGAAAAGGCCATCAACACCCGATCCGTTTCCTTGATCGCAGCGGCATCGAGAGCGTATTGCCAGCATTCAATCCACCAGCGCCAGTCATCGACCGTGTCCAGAATCATCATCGGTCGTCCGCGCGTTCCCGATGTCCGGTGCAGCCTCGAATACTTCCCGGGCGCCCACGTGAGATTCGCCGGAAAGCCGTCCGGCCCGCCGAGCAAGTCGTCCTTGATCGTAAATGGCAATTCTTCCAGTTGACGATGCGAGGAGAATGGGCGAGACCCGGAGCCGCACCTCTGTTCGTAAAAACCATTGTGCGGAAGAACGATCTCAAGCAACCTGTTCAATCGATCCAGCTGCAGGGACTCCAGGGACTTTCTGTCCAGTTGCTGAATCGCCAGCCGCTCTTGATAATCGGTTTCTGTCATAACGGGATCATAAACAAGCGAGTTGCCATCGTCGAGGTGGACTCCGGAGCCAACTGATGTCTTTTGCAGCCCAACATATCCGCGACGCCCGCAATCACCTGCGCAGGAAAGACCCGGAGCTTCGCGAAGTCATCCAGCAGGTCGGTCCGTTCACGCTGCAGCTCAAGCGAAATCGCTTTCACGCAATTGCACGTGCCATCGTCGGCCAGCAAATATCCGGCAAGGCTGCGATGTCGATCTGGAAGCGACTGGAGGACTCGCTGGGTGGCGATGTATCGGCTTGCGGACTGGCAGGCAAGAACGCCATGCAGTTGCGAGAATGCGGTATCTCAAATCAGAAAGCCGGGTATTTGCTCGACCTCGCACAGCGCGTCGATTCGGGGTCACTGAACCTGGCACAACTGGGCCGCAAGGACGACGAAGCCGTTATTGGAGAACTGGTTCAGGTGAAAGGAATCGGCCGTTGGACCGCCCAGATGTTTCTCATCTTTTCACTTGGACGACTGGATATTCTTCCCGTCGACGACCTCGGAATCAAAACCGCAATTATGAAGCGCTATTCCCTGAAAGCCTTGCCGGACAGGGAAAAAATAGAACGGCTGGCTGTGCCCTGGCGTCCGTACGCTTCGGTCGCGTCCTGGTATCTCTGGCAGTGGCTGGATACAACAAAACGTTGATGTGTTGCGAGTTGACCGGAAGAAGCCTGGTTGTGCTGAGTAAGTCAGCCGATGGGCGCTAGCCCACGGTTTCAGGCCTCGGCCCACAAGCGGGTGATCTCCAGGCCGACTTCGCATGCGGCGAGCATCTCGTCCAGGCAGGCGAATTCAAGCGGCGAGTGGATGTTGTGTTGGCCAGACGAGAGGTTGGGTGTGGGAAGCCCCTTCTCGGTGAACTGTGAGCCATCGGTCCCGCCGCGGATGATTCCCTTGACCGGAGTGCGGCCCAGCCGCTCGTGCGCCCGGATCGCGATGTCACCGGCGCGGGGATCCTTGCGCAGGCCATCGGCGAGATTCCGGTATTGTTCGGTCACGGCGACATCGATCTTGCATCCCGTGCGGGAAGCCATAACACGTGTTGCCAGGTCTCTGAGCTGGCTGGCAAATGTACCGAGTTCGGCAGTGTCGAAAGACCGCAACAGGATCTTCACAACGGTTTTCGCCACACCTCCTTCGATCGTGTAGGGATGCAGGAAACCGTCGCGGCCCTCGGTAAGTTCCGGGGCGAGATCCCGGGGCATCAGCTGGATGAATTCCCCCGCGGCCTTGATCGAATTGACCATCTTGCCGAATGCGATCGCCGGGTGGATGTTGGTACCGGTGAAGGTCACCGTCGCCAGGTCTGCGGAAAACGTTTCAAGGTCGATATGGTCCTGGCTCCCCCCGTCAAAGGTGTAGGCAGCGACCGCATTCAACGCCTTCACATCGACATGTTTCGTTCCCCTTCCAATCTCTTCGTCGCACGTGAACAGGACACGCACCGGTCCGCGACGAATCTGCGGATTCTCCATCAGGACTTGGGCGATTTCCATGATGATCGCCATGCCGGCCTTGTCGTCACCACCGAGCAGGGTAGTGCCATCGGTGGTGATCAGCGTCTTGCCGACAAGCCCGGCGAGTTCCGGGCATTGTTCCCGCGTGATGACTTTTGATTTGTCTCCTTCAAGCACGATGTCTTCGCCCTGCCAGTTTTCAATGACGCGGGGCTTCACATTGGCTCCGGTCGTTTCCGGCGATGTGTCGAGATGCGCGTTGAATACGATTGCCGGGCCGTCGCAGTTGCCAGGAACTGTTGCCAGCACAATTCCGTTCTTGTCCTGCACCGCATCCTTCAGACCCATTTCCTTCAACTGCGAAACAACGAGCTTGCCAAGCTCGAGTTGTCCGGGGCTGCTCGGATAATCTGAAGTATCCTCCCGCGCCGTTGTATCGACTTTCACATACTGAAGAAAACGTTCGAGTAATCGATTGCGGTTCATTTGCGAAGTCGTTTCTGATGATGAAAGATGGTATGACGGGGCCTGAATGTCCGGCCAGGCCAATGGGCTTGCGGGCTTGCGCCGGCTTTCTTGTCTTTGTACGGCAGGCCGGGCTGGCGAACTATCGCATTTTCGACATGCCCGATTGTGGAAAAAACCGGCATGGCTGACGGATTTGACCGGTCATGATACCGCATCGCGGGGCATCATTGAACTTGGCCACTGCCGGTAGATGACAAGAGCAAGCCGGGCAGTTATAAATTCTGACATCGAGAACGAGTCCTGTTTCGAATCCTGGAGTCCGGATCAATGAAATTCCGTTCATTGTTGCTTGCATTGATTGCACTTTGTCTCACTGTTCCGGCGGCTGTTTTTTCGCAGGATGACAAGCCTGCCGAGGTCAAGGAAAAGTTCTTTCAGGTCGTCGAAAACGTCGATGCCCGAGTCGAATCCGGAGACGTGCACGAGGTCACACCGGACACGAAGAACTGGACCGCCCTGGAAATCAAGTGGGTAGCCGAAGAAGGAACCCTTGTGAAGAAGGGGGACGTCATTGCAACGTTTGATGTCGAGGATCTCGACCGCAAGATCAAGGAAGCGACGAAAAGTGTTGCTCTCGCAAAACTTGGCTTACAGGGCTCCGAAGCCGAACTCAGTCAGCTCGACAAGACCACGGCTCTGGATGTTGCCATGGCAGAACGAAAAATTCGCAATGCCGAGCAGGACTACAAGTATTTCGTCGAGGTGGAAAAGCCGAATATGGAGAAGACGACGCGGCGCAGCGTTGAGAACTCGCAGCATTCGCTGGAATACGCCACCGAGGAATACAATCAGCTGAAACGTATGTACGATGAAGATGAATTGACGGAAGAATCCGAAGAAATCGTGCTCAAGCGGACCCAGCGCGATGTGGAAAACAGCCAGTTTTATCTGGAACAGGCGCAAATGCGCGCTGCCCATACGCTGGATTATGACCTCCCGCGAACCATGGAACAGAAAACCGATGAACTTGAGCGTGCAAGGCTCGAACACGAACGAACGACCATCAATCTTCCTCTCGAACGCGAAAAGAAAGTCATCGCCTTTGAGAAAGCCAGGCTCGCTCTGGAAAAGGAAGAGCTCGATCTGGAAAGACTGAAAGAAGACCTGTCCAGAATGGAACTCAGGGCCCCTGCGGACGGCGTTGTCTATTACGGCCGGTGCCAGCGTGGAAACTGGGTGGGCGCCCAGGGCCCGCAACGCGACATTGAAGTCGGAAAAGTAGTCCCCCACGACAAGCCTTTGATGACGATTGTTAACTCGGGCGACCTGTTCCTGCGGGCCGATCTTTCGGAATCCCAGCTCGGGCGAATCCAGACTGGCGCTCGCGGTGTTGCAACATCAGGGGCTTTCCCGGGTCAGCCCTTTGCGGTGACCGTCAAGTCAACCACAAGCGTTCCTTTTCAGGCTGACAAGTTCGATTGCCAGATGGCCATGGAATCAGTGCCCGGCGGCCTGATGCCCGGAATGTCCTGCAAGGTTCGCTTTGTCGTGCGCGAGAATCCCAAAGCGCTGTTGGTTCCCGAAAGCAGCGTGTTTACCGACGACGGAATGACACATTTTGTGTTCGTGCAGACCCAGGCGGCAGTCGCTGAAACGAAGACCGAAGCCAAATTCGAGAAGCGGACCGTGAAAGCGGGAATGACTTCCGAAAAAATGACCGAAATCCTCGAAGGCCTTAAGCCCGGGGACGTTGTCAGTCCGGTACGGAAATAGGTTCCGGGTATGTCACTCGCCAGGTGACTTTACGCTATGCAAAGAAAGGCAGCGGTGACGGAATGCGGATGAATAGTGCCAGGTCATTGATTCTGGTATTGGCCGGCATCCTTGCCTGGCCGGCAACCGGGCTGCCCGCGGATCTTTGGCAAGTCCAGGAAGACAAAAAGGAGCAACCTGCGGCCGAGCAGGTCGACAAACTCCTTGATGACCCGTACGACTTTTCCAATCCGCCGGAATTGCCCGAGTATACGGCGCCGACTGCCATCGAAATCCAGAACGCGATTGATCGCGGAATCGATTACCTGGTAAAGAACCAGCGCGAGACCGGTGCCTGGGGCGCGGCAACCAATACCAAGGAACTCAATATTTATGCGCCGGTTCCCGGAGCCCATGATGCCTTCCGCATCGGATCCACGTCGCTTGCCATCACCGCACTTCTCGAAAGTGGAAGCACGGACGAAAAGGTTCAGGCGGCGATCGATCGCGGGCAGGCCTGGCTGCTGAAGGAGCTTCCCTCCCTTCGCCGTGCCACCGGCGATGCCATCTACAATTGCTGGGCGCATGCCTATTCCATTCCGGCCCTGATGGAAATTCGCAAACGTACGGGAGTGACCGATGAGCTCAAGAAACAGATCGATGACCTGATCGTCATGCAGCTCGGAATGCTGGACACCTACGAATCGGTGGATGGCGGGTGGGGCTACTATGACTTTCGCTACGGGGGGCGAAAGCCGACTTCGTCTTCGACGAGTTTCGTCAACGGCACCGTTCTGGTCGTTCTCAAGATGGCCAGTGACGCGGGGTACAAGGTCAACCAGCGAACGGTCGACAGGGCCATTGCTGCAACGATCCGCCAGCAGAAACCCGACTTCACGTACCTCTACGGAGAGTATCTGAAAGACCGGCCCATGATGGGGATCAATCGTCCGGGCGGGTCGCTGGGCCGAAGTCAATGTTGCAATATCGCGTTGCGAATATGGGGCAAGCAGGACATCACCGACAATGTACTGAAGCATTGGCTTGTCCGGCTGTATGTCCGCAACGGCTGGCTCGATATGGGACGCAAGCGGCCCGTTCCCCATGAATCATGGATGCAGGTCGCCGGCTATTTCTACTATTACGGGCATTTCTATGCGGCGCTGTGCATCGAGGCTCTTCCGGCCACCGATCGTCGCCCCTACCAGGAAATGGTAGCGCGGCTCATGCTCGACCGGCAGGAAGTGGATGGGAGCTGGTGGGATTATCCCTTGTACGATTACCACCAGCCCTATGGTACCGGGTTTGCGCTGATGACCCTGCTGCGCTGCCGGTATTCGGAATAACTTTCCGGCGCGAAAGGGATTGGATGGCAAAACCAGCAAACAATTCGATTGAATGGCTGGTATTTGATGTGGAATCGGTTGCGGATGGCCGCCTCGTCTCGTCCGTGCGGTACCCCGGAGAGAAACTGTCTCCGGAAGATGCTATTGCCCGCTATCGGGCAGAACTGCTCGAACAAAACGGTACGGATTTCATCCCCTACACATTTCAGGTGCCGGTTTCGATCGTCGTTGCCAAGCTCGACCGTCATATGCAGATCCTGGATATCACCGCGCTGGATCAGCCGGCCGGACGACCCCACGTGATCACGGAACATTTCTGGCGCGGGTGGTTGTCGTATAACAAGCCGACTCTGGTGAGTTTCAACGGGCGTGGTTTCGACCTGCCGCTGCTGGAGCTCGCGGCTTTCCGCTACGGAATCGGTGCGCCGGCCTGGTTCAATGTCGATGACAAGTCCTGGGAACAACGACGAAACCGCTACAACATCGAATCGCATTTTGATCTGCAGGACTTCCTGACCAATTTCGGCGCATCGCGGCTGGCCGGCGGCCTGAATCTCGTCGCTCAACTGATCGGCAAACCGGGCAAGATGGATGTCACCGGCGACCAGGTGCAGGATCTTTATGATGAAGGGCGTATTGCCGAAATCAATGATTATTGTCGCTGCGATGTGCTTGACACCTATTTCATCTTCCTGCGCGTCTGTGTGCTGACCGGTCGGCTGACATTGGAGGAGGAATCGAAACTGGTCGACAAGACACGTTCCTGGCTGGAGGAGAATGTTTCGAAAGTTCCCGCATGGAAGTCCTATTTGAAGACCTGGAAGAGCTGGGATAATCCCTGGAATTCATGATCTCGGACGCGCGACTTTACGACTGCTTTTGGGGAACAGTCCGGATTTGAAGATTTGCCCGAGGGAGGCGATTCCCGACCGGAGAACGCTTTCGTCGAATGCTGTAAAGCCGAACAAAAGGCCTGGTCGACACGATGGCGACCCGAACCCCGGCGTCGCCGGAATGTCAAATCCATGCGCGGCAAGGAGTCGTGAAATGCCCCCGGCATCGACATCATCGCGAAAAAACCCGGCCTGATTCATTCCTCCGTCTGTGTGCGGAAAGTCCAGCGGGATGTCCTGGTCGGCAGCCGCATCGAGAAATACCTCCAGCCGCCGGGCATAAACCTTGCGACATCGACGGATGTGCGAATAGAAATCGCCGGACGAAATGAAGCTCGCCAGCGTCGCCTGATCGACCAGCGGCCCATGGTCATCGACGATTCTTTTCAAGTCGTTGAATGGTTCTACAAGTTCTGCGGGGAGGACCAAATATCCGATTCGCAAAGACGGGCTCAAAACCTTGCTCATGGTTCCCAGATAGATGACGCGGCCCGATCGATCGAGACTGTGAAGACCGGGAAGTGGCGGGCCCGAGTAGCGGAATTCGGAATCGTAGTCGTCCTCCAGAAGCCACGCGCCGGATCGGGTCGCCACATTGAGAATCGCCATTCGCCGGGCGACTGGAAGACTGGCGCCTGTCGGGAATTGCCGCGAGGGAGTGATGTAAATCAGTCGTGTTCGCGCGTACTTTTCAGGAGGGATTACCCCTTGTTCGTCGACGGGCATCGGGACAATCCTTGCCCGGGCATGGGAAAAAACCTCTTTCGCTCCCTGGTATCCGGGGTCCTCAAGCATGACCCGATCACCCCTTTTAATGAGCAGCCGGCTCAACAGGTAAATGGCTTGTTGCGATCCGGCGGTAATGGCAACCTGTGTCCAGTGGCAGGCCACTCCCCGACTTTCGTTGAGATACAAGGCGATCGCCTGACGCAATTCGGGCCATCCGGAGGAACAGGACGGCTGATAGTCCAGCAGAGCCGGACCAAATGTCTTCAATACCCGGTTTCGATGCCGGTTCCAGCGCGCCAGCGGAAACAGGTTCATGTCTGGCCGACAAGGCCGAAACGGAACCGGTTGCGCGGAAACGCCCTCAGGCCGGATTTTCGATGTCGTAACAGGGGGACGCGCGGTAACAGATTGCGGCGATCCGTTACTTTTTGAGACTTCCAGTTGCGAACTCACAAACAGGCCGGAACGGACAGATGATTCGAGGTAGCCCTCGCCCAAAAGACGATCGCAGGCAGCGACGACCGTATTTCGCGATACGCCAAGGTGGCGGGCGATTTCACGACTGGAGGGAATGGGCTCTCCACGAGGCAATTTCCCCTCAAGAATCTGCGCCTTGAGCGAAACGGCAAGCTGTTGTTGGAGGGACGTTCCCGACTGGCGATCGAGCAACAGGGTCAATCCCGAAATTCGAGACATATCAGGAATCCTTCGTGAAGTGAGCCTTGGCGGGTCGAGGGCACGCCCGCCTCTGGCACCATCAAAAATTAAGAATCTGGAACTTTGAAAGGTCCAGGAAAAAGGGTAAGCTGCCGGTCGGCAATGTCAACTCCCCGGTTCGGAACCGGAATTCACTACAGGACTGAAACGCTTGAACCCCATCTACAGGCTTCGAAAACGGACCGATCGGGGTCGTGTGATCAAGATTATTCTGGCGTTTGCCGCCGTGTATTTGATCTGGGGTTCCACGTATCTGGCCATTCAGGTTGCCATCAAGACACTGCCGCCTTTTCTCATGGCTGGCACGAGGTTTTTGCTGGCGGGAGGCCTGTTGTTTGCCATGGTGCGCCCCAGGGGAAAAGCACCTGATCTGCGGCAATGGCGGCTGGCAGCGATTGTTGGCGGTTTGCTTTTGCTGGGCGGGAACGGGCTGGTCTGTTTTGGACAACAACATGTGCCGTCGGGGCTGGCGGCCCTGCTGGTGTCGTCGCTGCCGCTCTGGATGGCCATTCTCAATTGGTGCTTCTTCAGCGGAGTGCGTCCAACGTTGCGAACGACGCTCAGCGTGATGACAGGGCTGATCGGCGTCGGTTTGCTGTTTGCCGGTTCGCCGCTATGGGCGTCTCCGGACAAGTACATCTACGTGCTGGCCGTGTTTCTGGCACCGGCAAGCTGGGCCATCGGCTCGCTTCGATCTCGACAGGGGGGCTTGCCGAAGTCCCCATGGCTGAGCACATCGATGCAAATGCTCTGTGGCGGAGCGATGTTATTGATTGCAGGCTTCATCCGGGGTGAAGGGGCGGCCGTTGAGCCCGCCGAATTCTCGTTGGAGTCGATTCTCGCGTTTGGATATCTGATAGTCTTTGGCTCGCTGATTGCATTCACGGCATTCGTATGGCTCCTGCAGAATGTCGAACCTGATCGCGTGGCGACCTACGCTTTTGTCAATCCGGTTGTCGCCGTCTTGTTGGGCTGGTGGTTTGCCGGGGAGAAATTGACCCTTTGGCAAATTCCGGGGATGCTGCTGGTCGTGGGAGCCGTTGCGGTCACCGTGCTTCGGCCGATGCCCGCCAGGAAAGAGGAAAAACCGGAATCATGACAGAAATGAACGCGACGTTGCCCGTTCTGGAAACCATTCGCGGGGCCTGTTCCCATGATTGCCCTGATACCTGTTCATGGATTGTGGAAGTCGAGGCTGGCAGGGCAAAGAAACTTTACGGCAATCCGGAGCACCCTTTTACCCGCGGCACCTTGTGCGCCAAGGTCAATCGCTATCTCGATCGTGTCTATCACCCCGACCGGGTTCTCTATCCGTTGAAACGAACCGGGGCGAAAGGGGAAGGGCGCTTCGAACGCGTCAGCTGGGATGAAGCGATGGCCGACGTGGCCCGACGCTGGAAAGCGATCATTGCCGAATCGGGTGCCGAGGCGATTCTGCCATACAGCCACGCCGGGAATCAGGGGATGATCCAGATGGCATCACTTGATCGGCGCTTGTTTGGCGCGTTGGGTTGTTCGAGACTTGAGCGGAGCCTTTGTGGCGAAGTGGCCGGCATCGGACTTGCCGCCACCAACGGACTCCCTTACGGCGTCGATCCGGAAGAACTGGTCCATAGCCGCTATATCGTCCTTTGGGGAACCAATACCATTGTGACGAACTTGCACCTGTGGCCGATCATCGCCGAGGCCCGTCGTCGGGGTGCCCGGTTGATCGTGGTCGATCCAGTTCGCACCCGCACAGCGGAACAGGCCGACTGGCACATAGCGCCGAGACCGGCCAGTGATGCCGCTCTGGCACTGGGCATGATGCACGTAATCATCCGCGACAAGCTGGTCGACGAAGACTTCGTCAGCAAATACGCGAACGGCTTTGATGCGCTCTCACAGCGAGTCGCCGATTACCCGCCGGAAAAAGTTGCCTTGATTACCGGTTTGGCAGAGGAGGACATCACCCGTTTTGCCCGGGAGTATGCCAGTACAAGTCCTTCCATGATTCGTCCGCTGATCGGGCCTGAACATCATCGAAACGGGGCAATGATCTTTCGCACCATGGCGTGTTTGCCGGTACTCACCGGCGCCTGGAAACACCGCGGAGGTGGTCTGGCGAGATCGACCGGGGCTTTGCAATATTCGCGGCTGAACAACGCCGCTTTGCTCATGGAGGAAAAACACAAGACCGGCGCGCGGACCCTGAATATGCGGGATCTCGGCAACCTGCTCGGCTCGGTCGATATCGATCCCCCGATTCGTGCACTGTGTGTCTGGAATGCAAATCCGGTGGTGACCGTTCCCAATCAGCAAAAGATCGTTGAGGGACTTGCCCGCGAGGACTTGTTCACGGTGGTGCACGAATTGTTTGTAACCGAAACCGCCCGATATGCCGATTATGTTTTTCCCGCCACCAGCCAGATCGAACATCTGGATATCGTTCCCGCGTGGGGACACCATTACCTGGCGATGAACCGCCCAGCGATCAACCCGCGTGGCGAATCGGTCTCCAATACCGGGTTTTTTCGCCGTCTCGCGAAAGCCCTGGGGAGACTTGAACCCTGGCTCCATGAATCCGACGAATCGCTGATTCGCTCGGCGCTCAACAGCGGGCATCCCTGGGTGGAGGGAATCACCTTCGAAAAGCTGTGGGATGAAGGATTCGCCCGCTTCAACCACCCGCGCGACTGGAGGCCCTTTGCCGAAGGGTTCCCCACGCCGGATGGGAAAGCCATGTTATGGTCCGATTCGCTGGAAAGAATGCGAATTGATCCGCTCCCCGCAGCCGGCGACTTTCCAGCGCCCGCGATGAATGAGCTGCAGCTGATCTCAGGCAAGACCTTGCATTACCTGAACGGCAGTTATTGCCACATGGACCAACACAGAAAACGCGAGGGAACACTTTTCATTGAAATTCACCGGGACGACGCCGAAAGGCGCCAGCTGTGCGATGGCGAACGCGTGGAGGTATCCAATCACCTCGGATCGGTGATCGCCGATTGCCGGATCTCGGACCGGGTGCGGCCGGGGGTCGCGTGGATGCCGTTCGGAGGATGGGGCGACGCAGCCGGTAACGCAGTTTCAGTGAATGCGCTGACGCCGGAAGAGCCGACCGATTGGGGAGGAGGCAGCGGATTCTACGATGCGTTTGTCGTGGTTGGAAAGGTGTCCGGCCCGGCGACTGCCGTTCCGGGCAAGTTCGCGGCGAGCCGGCAACGAGACTTGCCGTGAGGATTTCAAAATCTCAGATTTCAGATTTCAGATTTCAGATTTTGGATTTTGGATTTGAGATTTGAGATTTGAGATTTGAGATTTGAGATTTGAAGAATCCCCGGGGCAGATAAACTGTTCTGATTTGAAATCTGAAATTCATGATCTGAAATTCAAGCAAACGAAAATCCGGGGCCGGAAACTGTTTCCGGATAAAATTCGCGTTCACCGGGAACAAACTGGAATTCCGGGCGTACACACACAAGGAGCTTCAACTATGCCAACCCTGCCTGCAACAACATTGACAAGTCGTCGTCCTGGTCGCGACGAGTACTTTGAGTATTACGACACGTACGTCCGCCTTGTGCCTGACGGAGAGCTTCCCGAACTTCTGAAATCACAGATTGACGAACTGCGATCGTACTTCGCGACTGTATCCGAAGCGAATGCTTCTGTGCTCCACAATCCGTATACCTGGACCATCAAGCAGGTCGTCGGGCACATGATCGATGCCGAGCGGATTTTTGCCGATCGGCTGCACCGATTTGCCAGCGGAGAGAAGCAGCCGCAACCGGGAATGGACCAGGACCCCTACGTTGCCAGCCAGGATTACGAGTCGCCCTCGCTGAAATCACTCGTCGATGAACTGTTGCATTGTCGCCAGGCCAATCTGCTTCTCATTCATCGTCTCCGTCCGGAGGCATGGGACAATCGCGGTGTGGCCTCAGGTCACACCGTATCGGTCCGCGCGTTGGCCTGGATCCTGGCGGGGCATATCATCCATCACATGAACATCATTCGCAAACGGCTCGCCAGCTGATTCCAAATGGGTTTGCCGCGGAATCACTGGTCCCGGGCAACGAATCGGGTTTCATTGCAGGCATACATGCCGCATTTTCCATTGTAAATCCAGCAGTCGCGACAATGCGGGGTCCTGCACCGGGCACAGATCACGATGGGTCCGTCCAGATCCGAACAACAAACCGGACATCGGGTGTCGTCGATGGCAGCCGCCACCGACTCGCGGAATGTAACACCATCAGCTACGGCAAGCCGAAACTGGTCGTGCAATTCAAGCGAAAGGCGGACGAAATCATCCAGCAAGGCGAAGTTGGCCGGAAAGCCGGTTCGGCGGACAGTCAATTGCCCCCTGGCCAGGGTTATTCCGAGCGGCACAACTGGCGAAAGGGCAGCGAGTTGCGAAATCCGCCATTGGACGGCCTGGGTCAAGAGTCGGCTGGCGACTCCCACGGGATTGGCGTTGATCACAACCTGTGCCGGCATTGAGCTATCTGGTCCCTGCACGAGACGCTCAAGTCGCCGGTCGTCCAGGGTAAATACAGCGCCGTTGGCAACCAGCTCCAGGACCGTAATATCAGCGGACCAGTGAATGGCGACTTCCGTAAAACGGGACGGGGAGAGGAAGCGTTTGACCAGGCGAACACGACATCGGGTATCGCGATACGGGAAGAACGCTGCAGGTTGTCGAAAGAGATTCTTCCCGCGATAGAAGCCACTGTACTTCTGGGCGATTTCCTTGAAAAACAGGGATTTTCCATGTCCCATGGGCGGGTTCATCCATCATTGCCATTGGACGGATCGTCGGAAAACCGGTCGTTGTTGACTCCGGACCTCGATGCGGCAAACCAGCCGCCGCCAAGTCCGATCAACCCTGCCAGGCCCGCCGCAGTTGCAAGAAACGGGAGGGTGTAGCCGGGTGGAATCTTTCCTTCCCTGAGTTCGTCGTTTTGTTGTGTGAGTTCAGCCACTTCATCCTTCAGTCGCAAGGCGGTCGATTCGGCCCTGGCAAGTTTTCCCGAGATCTCGGTATTGTCTTTGGCCAACGTCTGCTGATTCGATTCAAGATCGCTGATGAGCAGGCCTTGACTGCGAATGCTGCTTTTCAGGCCATTGTTCTCAAGCGCCAGTTCGGAGAGTTCCCTGGCCAATTCTTCTCCTTTACCGCCGGTGGTCACCAGTTTTCCGATCATTTCTTCATAAATGCGGTTTCGCGCGGCTTCCGCGGACTGGACATTGCCCGTTGCACTGTTGCCGACAAGGACTTGCCACGCCAGCAATGCGAGCACGAGCGTCTGGATCGCAAGCATTCCGGCGACGGCCATTTCTTGCCACGGGTTGCGGGGTTGATGCAGATGTACCACGGGTTGCATATCGGATTCTCCACCAGGGCCTTCGTATCGTGAATCGTAGTAAGCGGGGTTTGTGCGGGCCAGTTCGTCTGCAAAGTGCAACAATTCACTTCGCCGATGCCGGCCGCTAAAAAGTGTAAATCCGGCCGCGCGCACGGTCGCCCGTTCTCCCTGGCCGTTTCTCCAGTAAAACCATCCCCGGTCGCCACGGCAGGGATCAATGACGAGCGCGACATCGAGTTCGTCGTTAAAAAAGTTCTCGCAGATAAACAGGTCCATGCCGGAAAGGAATACTCCCCAGTCCGGATGGGTATGGTACCAGCCGACCAGCCCGAATTCGCTGGGGAATCTTGCCCTTTGCCGGGTGATTTCCGACCATGTTTCGTGAGTGAACTTGAAACTGCCCCGCGTCGCTTCGTAGTGCTCCGCCCGAATCGACTCGCGGACAGCGACAAAGGGATTCCCGTCCTCATCTATGGACTTTTCACCCAGCAGGACACCGCCGAGCTCCACATGCGTGTTTGTCCGGGCATGGGCCTCCATTTCCCTCATGACATCGAGATCGACAAGGATCGCCAGGTCCTGATCACCGGGGACGCCGCAATGACAGGCTGAAAACTGCGGATCGCGATCGGGCCGCCGGTTTTTTCGCGGTTCCCTGCGCTCCAGATTTCCAAAACTGATGCCGGAATCCATTGGTCCGAGTGGCCAGAGAATTTATATCTGTTGGGGTGAAAGTGCGATGTAGCGAATCTGGTCACCGGTTTCCCAGATGACGATATCCCGGTCCGGCACCCCCAGATCGCACAACCGGCTCCCCGTCCAGGGTCCTTCGCAGTCGAACCGGTGTTCAAGATCGGGAACGCCGGGCAATCCGCAAGTCCTGCAAATCGAATCTCGCTCTGTGAGCTGGCCCAGCGCGCGCAGGACCTTCAAGGAAGTCTGACAAGCCCGGCAACGAAAAAAAGTGACGACATCCCGGTCGAGTACCAGATGCCCCTTTTCCGACAATTTGCCCTGGCGCGCCCAATCGCAAAATTCCGCAATCGTGTCCAGGCAGGTAATCGGCGATTGCTCAATGGGCTCCCAGGTTTCATGGCTGAGGCATTCGGGGTTGTACTGATAGCGGGTCTTGTAAAGCTGATTGCTTTGGCCGTTGAAAACGATTGCACTTCCGGCGTCGACGTCGCGGTCATGCAGGAGCTTGAGAACCTCCTGAACCTGCATGCCGGCGATAATCGATGCGATGGTGGGGGCAGTTGGAACCTTGCCGAGAATCAGGTCTTCGCGGCGAAGCAATGGACAACTGTAGCGAAGTTGCATCAGCCGGTAATCGGCTTCGGTCATGCCGCATTCGTAACACGCGCTGTCCGGCGGCACAAATACCTTGCAAACTCCGTTGATCTCCTGAATGCCTCCATCGATCCAGGGCCGGGAGACTTTCCAGCACATGCGATTGAGCCACAAGCGGGCTTCGCGATTGTCGAGGCAGCCGACGACGACATCCATGTCTCGAACAAGGCCAAGTCCGACATCGGTCATCAGGTTGCCGTGAATCGCCGTAACCTCGACATCCGGATTCAGACGCCGCAACATTTCGGCCGCGACGGTCGCCTTGGGACGTCCGGCATCCTCGGCGCGGAAAAGAACGCTGCGCGAGAGGTTGGAATTCTCGACGCAATCCATGTCGATGACCGTAACGTGGCCAATTCCCAGCAGCGCCAGGTTTTTCAGGACTTCATTTCCCAGGGCTCCTGCCCCGGCGACAAAAACGTGCGCGGCGCGCAGGCGGGACTGGTCCCACCAGCCTATCAGTTCAAGCCGCGAGTAACGGTCGTCGTCGCCGATATAGAATTGAGAATCGCTCATCCCCCTGACCGGAAAGGCCTTGCCCTTGTCGGATGCACGATACGGTATCGGGTCAGTCAATGAAAGTGATCCCGCTGTCCGGTCGGTCATTCGGACTTCGCGATCCGGCCAATACTGGCGGCTGAGGCCCGGCCATGCCGCTCGGGGGAGTCAGAACGACTGGCGGTCGCCTGTCGACTGCCGGCTTTTCGCGACCTGGCTTGGACCCGTCCACACGATTGCGCAATGGCCTGGGATCCAGCGGAAAACGAAAATCCTGCTGGTCCCTTGCCCACAAGGCGGCTTCGCGATTGTAGGGGCTCATGACGTCGAAGTTCTGGTAACGGATCATGTCCCACAGCATGACACACAGCTCATCGAGGCGCAGCGAAGGAACCCAGTTCGCCCCGTACCCTCCCAGGCAAACCACGCCGCTCGCCGAGACATTCGGGTGAAAAATCGGAGTCTGCCAGTTGAGACCAGGCATCATCCGCGGATAGGCGGCTCCCAGTTCGACGATGATCTCATGGCGTTCGCGAATGGCGACCGTCCGACGTTCGGTCTTCCAGGCTCCGGATCCTTTGAAAATCATCCGGTAGGATTCGGGCAACAACGAACTGGCCTGGAATTCAAAGATTGAACTCTCGGCAGCAAGCTGCTGGATTGCCACGTAATCCGCTTCCAGTCGTCGCTGGCGCGGGGATTTGCGTATCGTCATCGGTGTTTGGAGAAATCTGGCCACTCATCGCGAAAAAAGACGCCGGCGGTTTCCCTGGCCTGCGACAATTTCAGGATAAACAATGAGATGGTCCCCGTCACGTACCATGCCCTCCACAAGAGTCTGGTCCTCGCGAAGGCGTTTTCCCCCCTCTTTGTGATCCAGGCTGTAGCTCATGGGCTGGCCATCGGGACCGACGACCGGCAGGTTCATCTTGGTAATGATATTTGGCAAGATCCGTTTAACGGTGACGTTGTCGGCAACGACCGCATCAACTGATTTGGCCCCGGTCTGATCGAGAAAAACAACCTGGGTCCCTTGCCGTTCCGAAGTGGCATTTCCGCTCATGGAAATTCTTGTCTCCCATCAATGCTGTTTCGAGGTCCGGCAGGACTCCCCTCCCTGTGAACGAGGCAGGTTTTCCGCCTGAGGGAATCCAGATCTGCTTTCGGCCCATTCGCCGGAAGCAGCTGTATATTAGCGTTTTTGTTTCAGCGATCAAAAGAAACCGGAAAAAAGGGACTTTGCCGGTCATTTTGGGGAGCTTTCCGTCCGGTTTCCCTGCTTGCCGGGGGACCGCCTGTCCGATCGCCTGACCCTTCTCTCAATTGACCTGGCTTCCCGGGCTCCCCACGCTTCTCTTGTCGTTCCACTCCTTCGAGAGAATCGCATAATGGACCGTGTCATAAAAGACCCCCCACTTGCGCGAGTTCATGCGAAAAGTGCCCTCGCAGGTCATGCCGGCATTCTGCAATACCCGGCCGGAAGCCAGGTTCGGGCCGATGTGGTGGGCGTGAATCCGGTTGAGTCCAAGTTCCTCGAATCCGAACTGGATAATCCGGACGGCGGCGCGCGATGCAATTCCCTTGCCCCAATGGGGGACGGCGATCCAATAGCCCAGTTCCGCACTGGCGTTGCCGGGATCGACGTGCAAGCCTATGGCGCCCACCGGAATCTCCGGTGAATCGATTTCGCAGATGGCAAACACGGCCGAAGCGCCTTTTTCCCACAAGGGCTGCAAACCGGAGATCCACTTCAACGCCGCCCCGTCGGGGTAGGGATGTTCGATCGTCCGGGTGTTGATGGCGATCTCCCGCGCCTGCAAGGCGTTTTGCACGTATTCGGCGTCTCCTTCCGCGCGAAACGGACGCAACAGGAGCCCATCGGCTGTCAATTCCGGTTGTGGGAGTGCGGCAAACGTCGTGAACTCTTCAGTTGATTCACTTGAGGCAGTCATAGCCACTCCAATCTGAAACGCCGCCAATCGGCAAGAAACTGCCTGTCAGGAACCGCGACAGCAACCATCAGTCATGGACCTGGGAACGACGGCAAGGCTGCAGGTTACGCCAATTACCCTTTACTGACAATACAAGCGTGCGGGGGTTCGCCATGCGATTTTCTGTGGTGGCGGAGGGACGTTCTCGAACCGCAGTTGGCAAAGCGGCATTGCCGGACCGGGGTGTCGCGCTGGAAACGGCGATTCAACAGTTCAGCTTGTTCCGGTTGTAGGGCCATGCCTGAAGGCATTGCGGCCATGCGGGAACCCGAAAAACAGGATTTCAACCGCTGATTGTGACCTAGGCTTGCGCAAGAGCCAGAACCTGCCGGTCCGTCGTCAGCTCGTGGCGTCCGGGCTAAACCAATGATTGTCCCAGGTGACCCAATGGGATTCCTGCAACAGTTTTTTCAAAACGTATTCCAGCAGTCGCCCGCCTACCGCGATTATGCCGCGGAACAGGCGCAGCGCGTTCTTGAAGCCATGGAATGGCATCTGGCTGCCGGGATCAACGAGGATTTCGCGTGGACAGAAGCCGTGCGGCCATCGGGCAATTCTCCGATCATGCCGCGCCAGGGTTACCGGCACGACGTGTATCGCGATGCGGAATCCGGCCGCGAAATTCCGGTCATTATCGCAGCCGCCTCACGCGAGGTTCTTTTTCCGCTGTTTATCCAGCTGATCAAACGCCTTGGGGATTCGCTGGACGTCGTGCTCGAGTCCAGCCACGACCATTCAAGTTCAGGGCACGTGGATTTCTATCGGGAACAGATCGATGCTCCGGTGCTGTTGAGCACCTTGATGGACTTCGAGGAGTTTCTTACCCATGATGGCTGCACCGGGATCGCCGTGTTAAACCCGGAGATCCCCCAGGAAGTCCAGTTTGACGAACACAAGATGTTGATCATTTATGGGAGTCCGCTGGAACCGTTCGAACATCTTCTGGAACAGGCCGGCGTCCGCTGCATTGACGACATCGAGTTCATCACGGACGGGGAACACGTTCATTGCACGACCGGCGAATACCAGCAGTGCTTTGAGCAGCTCCGCAACCAGCTCGGCATCGACGCCGATTTCGGCAGCACCAGCTTCTGCGAAGAGTAGCAACGCGTTTTTCCCTCGCGGCGGGCCCCAAGGGATTTCAACCGCGGGATTGCCGAAGCTGGATTCGCAAGAATTCAGCCAGCGGTCAAACCAGGAACAATGGCCCTGAGTGCATTCGGCGGTGCTGCCAAATCACCGAGGTCAGCGTATCAAGCGGTAAGTGCCTCCGCATCCCGTCGCGATTTGTTTCAATGTCGCACTATCGTATTGCATGGAAAATGTATGCACGGTGATATCCCGGTCGCGGCATATGGCGATAATCTGGTCAACGCAATTCGGGCCAAATTCGCCGTCAGACAACAGAAAAATGCACGATGTTCCTGACTGGACTGCGTTTTGGACCGCCGGCACGGGATCTGTACCACCATTGGGAATTATCGATTTCGCAAACTGTTCGTATGCCTGTTTGCGATCATCGCCTGCTGTTACGAGTTTTCCTCCGTCCAGAGTAGAAAAGCTGCTATCGTAAAAAAATGCATTGAATTCCTGACTTGCACCGAGTTTCGCGAGGCTCTTGAGAAACTGGTTGCGGGCGGAGTTGAACTTTTCGGAATCCATGCTCGACGACTTGTCAATCACGAAGGACACGGGGCCTGCTGTTCCTTTGACTCCGTAAAACTCGGCGGAACCCGAGATGTTCCCGATCCCCACAACGTTGGACTCTGGCGTTTCCGGTCCAGGGTCTGATTCTGATTCGCTGATTTCAGCGCTCGTGTCGGACTTGCTATCGCCGGTCGCGTCCTGATTTTCGTCTTGCTGTTGTTCTCCAGGAACAGCTACGGGAGATTCCGTTTCGGCACCTTCCTTGTTTTCGTTTGGCGAACCGGCCTCGTTGTCGACAGGTTGGCCGCTGGCTGTATTTCCTTTTTCCGGTGCATCGTCCATTTTTTCGCCGGCGGATGCCGGCAAGCCGGATCCCGGGGATTCCGAGGCTTCCGGGCCCGGGCTGTTTCCCGTGTCTCCGCCAAAAACGATCATTCGCGACAAGAGCATCAGAAGCAATAAAAGCAATAGCAGCACGATACCGGTTATCAGGATCGGTATGGCGCGGGGTCGCGGTTCCCTGTTTTGGGGAAGTGGCGGGGGCGACACGGGTCTCATTACAGGCATCAGGTTATCTGAAGTTCTTGAAAGTGAGTTCTATTGCACTTTAGGAGCGGTAGTTCGTGGCGATTCCGAAATGACCTGGCCAGGCGTCATCAGAACCAGCTGATATTCCAGCTTGAGTTCACGGAACATCTTTCGCAGGATTGAAAAATGTTCAAAGGAATCTTCCCAAATCGCAACGGTGACAAAGTCCTCCTTGCTGTCGATTCGGCTAAATGTTCTCCTCAGATTGATTTCATCAGTCATGGCAAACCCGCCCTGACTTCTGGTCCGGTAGGCTCCAATATGGAGAATCACCATTGCGTCATCCGGCGAACATTTTTCAAAATCCCTGGAATTGATTTGCAACCCGGAAACCTGTGGTTCTTCGTCCAACGAATACACCGTCGAATTCCGCACCAAAATAACGGTCTGGTCCTTTGTGGTTGCGCGTTCTTTTGGCAAATCAATTTCCTGGCTTCGTGCCTTGATCTCGTTGTCCACCTGCGCGGAAAGTGAATCAAGCTGTGTTTCCGCGTCCTTGAGTTCATGCTCGCCAGCGTGAGCCTTTTCGGCAGATTGCCTCAAAGATTCGCCAAGTTTCAATCGGGCCTCGAGTTGAGCCTGTATTTGTGCCTGGACGTCCACATGTTGGGCCGCCAGCAATTTTGCCTTGGCGATCGATTCTTCTGCCGCGTTCATATCGACAAGAGAAGAAACGATCTTGCTCGCGACCTGCAATTGCTCCATTTCGGATTTCTCCTGGCGCAGTCGGTCAATTTCGCTTCGAATGGACTGGAACTCTGCGTCGACCGACGGGTCCGAAGATGGAGGCCGGGAAGAGCCCAGGAGAATAACGATCAACATTGCCAGAAAGACAATACCACCAAACGTATTGGTAATTGTGTCGAGCAACATGTCCAGACTGTCATCACCGGCCTGGTTCCGTCTGCGTCTCATCTGGCAACAGCCCCTGTATCCGGATCGATGACTGTTACATCCGATGGAATCAGGTCAACACCGAACTCGACTCCTGTCAGGCTTGTTGACCGGCGGACAAGGTCGTACGACTCAACTCCGCCCGGGCGGATCAGCAATACCAGGTATTTGCGACCGGGATGGCTTTTGGCCCATTGAATCAGGGCCTTCAAACGATCTCCTGGCTTTGACTGGTCGAACAGGACAGGCTTTTCCCGCTTGTTGACTTTTGCGAGTTGCCATTGCGTGCCACCGAGTTCGAGAAGCCAGGGCTGATCGGAGGCGGAGCCAGAAACCTCGTAGATTACGCGATTTCCTGCTTTCATTCGATCCAATAACTCTTGCTGTTCCTTTAGCCGGGCCAACAACTCTTGCATGCTGGACGCCTGATCATCAAGCCGCTTTTGGTTCTTCGTTTTGAATTCTTCGCCGGCCGCCAATTCCTCTCGACCGCTTTGTATTAGCCTGGAAGCATTCTGCAGCGAAGTCTCGAGGTGAGTAATGAGTTCCTCTATGCTATTTGTGCCGTACTGCGTCATGAGTTGAACGATTGTGGAATCAGCACGAGACTGCTGCCGCAAGCTCTTTATGTCCTGTTCAAGTACCGTAAGCTGCGATCGCAGGTCTTCGATACTTTCCCGGCTTTCACGGGATTCCGGAACCGGGCGGTCGACAAGAGCCAATGCAAGTAACAACGTGATCAGAATCAGGATTCCGGTCACAGACGTTATGATGTCCTGAAACGCAAACAGCGTTATAGGATTCTCATGCCGGTTTCGACGGCTCATTTCCGCCTCCCCCTGATTCAAAAGGCATTACCCGCAGTCGGGAGACAATGTTCCTCTGGCAGTATTCAGAACAGGCGTCGAGGAACTCTTCTTCGCTCTTTTTCAGAAAAGTCACAATCAGCTGGATGCACAACGCGCAAACGAGGGCGAGCAATGTCGTTTCAAATGCCGTAGCAAGACCTCCTGTTACGACTCGCAAACTGGAAGAAATCTTTGACAGGTCGGCATTCTCCCCAAGCACCTGACCGAAACCGTAGATTGCCGTTGAAAGACCCATCACCGTTCCAATGAAGCCGAGTATCGGGATCGCCCAGACAAATCCCCGCAACAAGGCATAACTGGTCTCCATTGTGGATTCATCCGTCTCCCCCTGCGATCTGAGGATTTCGTCGATGTCATTGACTCTTCCCAGATTTCGCAAGCTGGAAAGCGCAATCTCGATACGGTTCAGCAGCACGAATTTGCGGGGGTCATCGACCAGGGAATGAATCCGGTCAGCAACCTGTGAAGCAGTCGTCCCGGACAGGACAAAATCCGGTGATTCGGGAACGACCGGCAATAAAAGTGCCCGTTCCTGAAGCTTCAGTTTCCGGTGCTTGACCAGAATGATTGCCAACGACCAGGCCGACAGAAGTACCATGACATACGGCGTAAAACCTCGCTCCGTAAACATGGCCGCAAACGGACTTCCATCGAAAAGAAAGAGTAATCCGTACCAGGCGACCGATATCAGGATGCCGGCAAGCGCCGATAGGAGGGTGTTGACACGAGTGAATCTGCCGCCGGCGAATCCCAGTCGGTTCTCAAAGTCCTGTCGTACCCATGAGAGCGCGAATGGATACTCGGCAGTTGCGTGTGCAGGTTGGTCCAAGCAGGTCACCTTTTACTATTCTTACCCGGTCTTAAAAAAAACCGTTCAAGACTATTACCAATAATCCGGAGCCGGGGAAACGCCCGCTAGTTGAAGCACAAAGGATATCACGAACAACGCGGCGAAAACGACCAGGATCACACCACAACAAACCCAGATTTGTCCAAGTTGTTTGTGCGCCCTCTTCAGGCTGGCGTTGTCCTGTTCGATTCTCAACCGGACAAGTGCCGAAGAATACCGGAATAGCTGGGCTGTGAGATACCCAGTCACAATGGTGAAGCCCACTCCAACCAGCGAGCCAATAATGCCTTCATCGGAACTCACTTTGACCGATTGGACAAATATCACGAATGCTCCGATGGCCAGCAAAATGCACCAGGCCGTCAGAATGACGGCACAAGTGACTACCCATCCGCGAGAATCCGCAATGGTTTCAATGATTCCCGAATCAAGGCGAGTTTCCTGCCGTCCCGAGTCTTTGACTTGTGCAACTCGCACGGTCGAAGAGCCAATGAGGCTTTCGACTGTATCAGCTGGAACCCAGTCGTCCATCCCTTCGCGCCAAACCAGAGTAGACGACGAATATTCTCCCGACTGGAGATATCTTTTCAGCGACCCCAAAGACATCGGACCCTTGGGCTTCCCGTTGTCTTCCAGGTACCAGGCGGATTCTTGTTCTGCAGACGCTGGCGGCGATGCCACCTCATCGACTCGCGAAGCGGCAACCGACGCGGCCTCCTGGCCTTTAGGGGAATTGCGTTCCACTTCGCGCGGAGCTGCTTGGCGGGCTGGCAGGAACAGATCCGGGTACTCACTGGCCTTGCGCCACGTTTCGCCATCCTCGGAAACCTGATGGATACGGCCAAGCTGACCCCTGCGGGCCAGCCCCTGCAGTTTCTCCAACGTAAACGGACCCTGAACCCGCCCCTTGATCCGGACATAAAGTGTTGTCATGGCCTTCTTATTCCGATTGCGGTGAAACCGATGGCATCGCACTGCGCCGGCCGTAAACCGGTCGCCCGGACACACGCGGAGACGATTCGTCAATGACAACAACGCCGGCGGTTATCGTTCCGACCGGAATTGGCCGAATTGCCTGCCCGACATCGCCAGCCGATAAAATCATACAATAGAGTTTCTGGTCTGGTATACCAGCGGGCAAGCCGGAGCACGACCAGGTATCATCGTTGTTTCTCAATAGCCAGCCGATGGGTTCGAGAGCCAACGATTCCGATTCTCGGCTATCGGGCTTTTGCCATTCGTTTCTGGCCGGATCGATCTTCCATTGATCGACGTTCTCAATCATCAAGCCGAGGATCTTTCTCGCTTCAGCAATAGCCGCCTGATACTTGCCGATATTCACATTCTGCGAATCGCTGCGACTGGCTGCTATCCAGTCGACATCGACACGATCGATAGCGCGAATCTGGTCCAACACCGGTTGAAATTGCTGCTTGAGAAAGAAATCCCCTTTTACGCCGGCTTCCAGTGTAAACGTCAACAAGTCCAGATAAATCAACGTTTCCGCGTATTTTTCCGTCTGGCTTGCCGTCGCAATCTGTTTTGCCAGTTCGAGAAAAGTTACTTGCCAACCTCGCGCTTTGATTTGGTCAAGTTCCCGATTGATCAAATCCACGGTTTCTTTATGAGGCGCAAAACCTGCGTAAACGACCGCTTCTGTCGGAAAGAACCTTTTCGATTCTACAAAATCCAGCGATCGGAAGAAGCTCTGCCTTTCATTCGAATTGTTAACCGGCTTGCCGGGAAGATAGTACCTCGACTCAAGCTTCGGATCGTCATTCCCCAAAACGATCAGGCCCAACCGATCCCAAAGCGGACCTTTGATTCTTGTCTTCAATTCATTGACAGGTGCGTCGTTTGCTGTGGCAGCGAGTTCAAGGCAGGGACGGACAGCATTGAAACAATCGGATAACCAAAAGGCAGGATGCTTGCCCAACAATTCATTTCCCCTCTGCAGCAGACGGGCGGCAACCGCCGGATCGTGCGCCGTGGCCCAGTCGGCAGCCGTCAGGAATTCCTTCCAATTCACGAAGGCCTCCATATAGCCGGCCGAATTCAGTTCCCCCACAACGGTCCGGAAGTCGGCGACGAGGCGATGATTGGGATTCGTATTGCAGAAAATCTCCAGCTGACCCCGAAACTTGTTTGCATCTCCGACCGTATTGTCAATTCGCTGAAACGCCTGCAGTTCATCGAGGGCCTCCCTGACGATTTTGTGGCGTGCCTTGAGCTGTCCCAGCAGGTCGTCAACAGTTCCAAGCAAGGGCGGGCTGACGATTGGCCTCTGCCCAAAGTAGCCTTGTTTCGTCGACTTCCATGTAGTGATTTCCGCAGCCAACTGGTCGATGTTATCCAGCAGCCCGGCTGTTGAAGGAGCGTTGACCAGCGCCCGCACCTTTTCGACAAAGACCGCCAATTGCTCGCTGAATTGCTGATTTCTTTCTTCAAGGAGGGTGTTTTGCCGATCCCGGACCTGTGCAGCGAATGAATCAAATTGCAGGCGTTGCTCATTGTTCTGAATCAGCTTTTCGGCCGAATCGAGCGATGCGTAGTCCGGAGTATCCACTCCGGCATCCCTGGCCTGAGCCAGTGCCTTGCGAAACATCTCCAGCTTTTGATTGGCCTCATCGCGTGCAGCGGTGATCTGGCTCCACAGGGCAGTAACGGAGGGCTCTGCGCGAATAGCTTCAGGCAAATTCTCGTAAACATCTGCCGCCGCCTGCCAGTTGGACGCCTGATGCAGCGTCGAAAGCTCCTTCACGGACTCTGCCAAACGACGTTGATACTGCCTGTCATGAATTGCCTGGAACAGGAACCAGGCCGCAAGCGCGATTACGGCGATACCTGCCGCGACAGCCATCGCAGTATTCCGTTTCCGCGATCGCTCAAGAGCGTGGCGATATTCAGCAACCCTTTTTTGCAAGACGACTGGCCATGGTCGTTCCAGCCTTTCCACCGAGTGGACCGCTCTCAGAAACGGCTGCAGCTTTTCTCCTTTTTCAATTGCTTGTTCCACGTTTCGGATGGCTACGCTGAACTCGTTTTCGTCCACTTCCCGTTGATCGCAGGTGTCCAGCCAGGCCAGCGCCTCTTCGGCACGAACCATAATCGGATGATCTGCCTGGAGTGCCGCCCGGTTCTGAAATCGGCGCCACTGGTCTCTTGCAACACATCCCGCGACGACATCGTGGGCGGAAAGGGCTTTATCGAGTTCGGGAAGGATTTTCTCCAATTGCTTTCGAGCATGCTCGATCTCGTACGACTGTTTGAGTTTTTCCACTTCCTCGACAAGCGGTTTCGGAACTGGGACTGACCAGCTTCCCGAAAGTTCCTGATCCAGCCCTTCGATTACTGGATAGTCCCGGGCAGCCATTGCTTCACGCAGTTCCACGCGGATTTGCGCGAGGCGGGCCGTTTGCCAGCGCTCCATGTCCTCCGTCCAGCCGGCATTTCCCGGATCCCGTTGCAGCAGTTGAGAAAGGACCTGAATCCGTTTGCCAAGCGGTGCTTTGGCGATGGCCAGTGCCCGATGCCGCCGAAGCAATATTTCCATCGGGCGTTGATCGGTGTAAGCGCTGTCGATCAACTCTGCCAAATCGTGGTTGAGCAGCGGCGGGGTTTCCATATCCAGATTCAGGAGGAGTCCTACCCATTCGTCGAGGCGGGGGAAGTCCAGGCTCGCCACCTCATTGAGCACGGGAGGTTCGAGTTCCGCCATTTGAATCGCTTCGGAACGATGCCCCCGCTCGAGCAAACGGGCGATATCGCGCAGTCGCCGGTTAACTGCCACGACCGCTTCGGAATATTCCGCAGCCATATCCGCCAATAACTCCGGCTCCGCCGTTGAGGCAGAGTCAAGAGCCAGCGTGATGTCATCGATTATTGACGATATCATTACACCTTCCACTCATTCTTGATAAGCGATCTCGCA
>WPCK01149251.1_pt1 | contig 59114 bp, 54 predicted proteins | sample 5399851 | NCBI WGS metagenome assembly WPCK01 (sample SAMN12869471, study PRJNA574797) | sludge metagenome | isolation source: wastewater treatment of pH11 | place: China:Beijing | collected 2019-05-20
AGCGTTCCCGGATCGTGGGCGGGAACTCCCCCTGCCCCAGCAACTCATGGAGTTGTGCGCCGACCTTGTAGTAGCCTTCGGGGGTTTTCTGAGCCATCCACAGCTTCCACCAGCCGTTGGCAATGATGTAGGTCAAGAACAGATCAGAGCCCAGGTAGAACGAGTCGTGTGCTTCGAGTTTGGGGGCAAGTGCCGGATTGGCTGCTGCGATGGCCCGTGCCGTGAGCATACCGACGCTCTTGCCGCCGATGTACCCGGTCCCGATCTCGCGGTCGGCGATGGCCAGCAGGTCCGTCAGCGAGAGATGCCTCTTCGCGAGGTCGACCATGCGGCCGTAGCGCCCGAGCAGCAATCCGGTCAGTGCTTCTTTTGATTCCTGCTGCGCGGCCGTGTCGCCTGAGGCGAGGGCGGCGAATCCGCGGTCGATCAGGACCCGCCACCGATCTTGTGGCTCACGCTGCTGTGAGACCCGACCGAACAAGCGGGAGGTTTCCTCGCTTGAGGTGACGGGAAGCGCCTGCGAATGGTCGAGCCGATGCGGAAAGAACATCGTCGGCGAATAGCGGTTCCAGACTTTGTGCGCGTGCACGTAAGTCGCACTGGCGACATTGTGCAGGTCCAGGAGCAGTTGGGTGGTTTCGCGAATTCCCGCGACGGTCTCAAAGGTGTGCTGGCTGCGCAACAGGCAAAAGTAGGCGATGGTGTCGAGTTCGTAGAGGTACGGGCAGGTCACTTTGAAGAAGTTCATGACCATGAGGTCGGAACACCAGCGATCCAGCAGATCTGTCAGCGAGTCGAAGACGTAATAGACGCCTTCTCCCTCGTCTGAGAGAATCCGGTGCACTGTGGAGGCGAACGTCTCGAAGCCGGGCGTCGGGTCGAGTTCGTAGACGTGTACACCGGTGAGGTCATCGAGCAACGGTTCATGATCCGCGAACCGGATATAGACCGTGCGACGCCCCTCGTCCCCTGCCTGGCGGACGAAGTGCTGGACCATGACCTTGAAGTCGGCAAGTTGATCGATCTGCCACACGACATTGTCGCCGAGCCGTAGATTGTCGATGACTGCGTCAACTCCGAGATGACCGGTGCTGCGGCGGCGATAGTCCTCCATGGGTCAACTTTACGGTGCGAGGGCTAGAGCGAGGCCAGACGCCGGTAGCGGCGATTGCGTGCGACTAGGAGGATCGATGCCAGAATCGAGGCGAGCACGGAGGCCAGGAGAATCGCGACCTTTGCCTCGTCATGTTCAGGCAGGTCGGCGGAGAAACTCAACTCTGCCACCAACAACGACACGGTGAACCCGATGCCAGCGAGCAGACCGATGCCGGTCAGATCGATCCAGGTGATCGAGCGGTCTAGTTTGCTTCGAGTGAAGGTGGTCATCAGCCAGGTCGTGATCAGGATTCCAAGGGGCTTGCCGAAGACGAGTCCGGCAATGACCGCGATGGTCACAGGGTGAGTCAGCGAGGACCCGAGGCCTGCAAGACCGCCGAAGTTCACTCCAGCGGCGAAGAACGCGAACACCGGTACTGCGATGCCTGCGGAAAAGGGCCGGAACCTGAAGTCGAAGATCTCGGCGAGGCCAGGGATATCGGTGCGAGCGCCCGGTGCGCTATTGCTGTACCGCACGGGTACGGCGAAGCCAAGGAGGACTCCTGCCACTGTCGCGTGGATGCCCGAAGCGTGCACCAGAGCCCAGGCGATCAAACCTAACGGCAGCAATACGGCCCATGCGCCAACGGAACGATGGCTGAAGAAATCGCGGAACCGGTGCGCGATGACGCCGTACAGCCCTATCACTGCCAGGCCGATCAACAACGGCACGAACTCGATGTGGTCGGTGTAGAACACGGCGATGATCGTCACTGCGATCAAGTCGTCGACCACGGCTAGTGTGAGCAGGAATATTCGCAGCGCTGGCGGTAGGTGCGATCCGATGATGGCCAGTACGGCGACAGCGAAGGCGATGTCGGTGGCGGTTGGGATAGCCCACCCCTGATGGAGCTGGCTGTGCGAATGGACCACGGCGATGTAGATCAGCGCGGGTACAGCGACCCCGCCCGCAGCCGCAACGATCGGGACGATGGAGGTGCGCAGGTCACGCAGACTTCCTACGATGAACTCTCGTTTGAGCTCTAGCCCGACCAGGAAGAAGAAGATGGCGAGCAAGCCGTCGGCAGCCCACGCTCCCAACGGCAATCGCAGATGCCAGGGCTCATAGCCGATTTCGAAGTTGCGCAGTGCGAAATAGCTTTCAGCCGCAGGCGAGTTGGCCCAGACCAGTGCGATGACGGCTGCTGCGACGAGGAGCACACCACCGGTTGTCTCTTTGCGCAGCACGTGTGACACACGTTGAAGCATGGTGGACGGTTTGGCGTTGGTGCCGGGTTGGGTTGAGTTGGAAGAGACTGTCGTGGCAGGCATGGAAAACTCCATCAGGGTCGGCAAATACTCAAGTGTCGACCAGACTTCCCGACGCGCCGGAAAACAACTTTACCGTGCTGGTAGCCTGATATTCATGTGGACATCGCACTGACCCGACCTGTGTCTGAGGCATAGCCCGGCAGGTTTCCCCTGTCTCGCGAGAGTTTGTCATGTCTGCGTTCCAGCCCATCACTGTCCAGAACCTCAGCGTTTCTTTTGCTGATCGCCTCGTCCTGAAAGATGTCTCATTTTCGGTCTCTCCTGGTGAGCGGGTTGCGCTCGTTGGTGAGAATGGAGCCGGAAAATCCACTGTGTTGCGGGCTATCGCCGGCACGTTGGACGATACCGCTCGATCTACCGGTCGGATTTCCCGCCCACTCGACTTGGTGTGGCTGGATCAGGAGCCTCCGTTCGCAGATGAGAGCACGGTTGCCGAAGCAATCGAGTCAGTCCTGGCCCCGCTGCACCGCGCGGTTCAAGAGGTCGAAGAACTGTCACAGCGACTCGACGATCCGGCTGCTGCGGCTCGTTTCGACGAGGTGCTGTCTTGGGCTGAGTCGCATGATGCCTGGGATGTCGATCGGCGTGCGCAGTTGTTACGGGACGAGTTCGCGTTAGCCGATATCGACCCTGGGCGACAGGTCGGTACGTTGTCAGGTGGCCAGCGCAGCCGGTTGGCATTGGCAACCGTGCTCTCCCGCCGCCCCGATGCGCTATTGCTGGACGAGCCGACAAATCACCTTGATGACGCAACCCTCGAATTGCTGGCCGAGCACCTCTGCGCGCTTGCCACAGTGGTGCTGTTCGCCAGCCATGATCGCGTCTTCCTCGATGATGTGGCCACGGCCTTAATCGACTTGGATGCCACGGCGTTCGGTACTGACGGTATGGGCGGTCGTCGTTTCGGCGGTGGCTGGAGCGATTACGAGCAGGCTCGTGTAGCGGCAAGACGGCGCTGGGAAGAGCAGTACGCCTTAGAACAAGAAGAACTGAAGCGACTGCGGGCCGCGACCAGGATCGGCGCGGACAAGATGGCCCACAATCGGGGCCCACGTGACAACGACAAGTTCATCTACAAGTTCAAAGGTGCCAACGTTGACCGGGCGTTGGCTCGACGTAAGCACGATGCTGAACGGGCATTGGCTGAAGCGCAGGAGAGACAGGTATCGAAACCGCCACGCGAACTGGAATTCACCGCTCGGTTGGCCGCTAATACTGCGCCAGGACCGATGATCATGGGAATTGGGCTAGTCGTGTCAGGACGGCTGCGTCTGGACGAGTTCGTCGTGGACGCTGGCGAACATGTGCTGGTGACCGGTCCCAATGGGGCTGGTAAATCCACGCTACTGGGGGTTTTGGCGCAACGTATCCCCCTTGATGCGGGTTCGCTCGCGGTAACGACCGAACGGATTGCGGAACTCACGCAGGACCCGTACTTCGCCGATCTGTCGCGTACTCCCCTGCAGTTATATGAGCCACTAGAAAAGCTGGGCTTTCCCGCGCTGCGCGAGTTCGGACTGCTTCATATGCGCGATGCTGTCCGCCCCGTTGGCGCCCTGTCCGTGGGACAGCGGCGGCGATTCGCACTGGCGGTGATCATTGCGACGTCACCGGAATTGCTGTTGTTGGACGAGCCCACCAACCACATTTCGCTAGCACTCGCCAGCGAGTTGGAAGAGGCGATGGGAACCTCAACGGGCACCATCGTCGTGGCGTCACACGACCGCTGGTTGCGGCGTCGCTGGACTGGACGAGAGATCACGTTGGCCTAGGCATTCCGGCAGTTGCCCCGCAGCCGCTAACTCAGCCAGTCCTCGATGGTCTCGATGATCTCCGGCGCATCGGGGACGACCGTGGGGCGAAAACGTCGGATTCGACCGTCAGGGTGCACTAGAAACTTCTCGAAATTCCATGTGACCCGCCCTGCTTTGCCCTCGTCATCGGCGGTCTGCGTGAGTTCCTGGTAAAGCGGGTGCGCATGCTTGCCATTGACCTTGATTTTTTCAGTCATCGGGAATGTGACGCCCCAAGTCGTCGAGCAGTACTCCGCGATCTTGTCTTCTGACCCGAGTTCTTGCAGAAACTGATTGCTGGGGCAGCCGATGACGGTGAACCCGCGATCAGCGTAGCGTCGCTGCAATGCTTCGAGTTGTTCGTATTGCGGGGCCAGCCCGCAGCGGGAGGCCACATTGACGACGAGCGCGACCTTGTCACCGACGAGTTTCCCGAACGTGGTTCTCTCACCAGTGAGCGTGGTGAGTTCAATTGTCGTGAGGTCCATGTTCTTCTCCCTGGTGATCTGTTCGCGGTGTCACAGATTCCTTCATAGGACCGTAAGGTCAGGCATCACCGTCCGCGTGCGTATCCATTGCGTTCGGCGCCGAATCGCTTCTGCTCCAGGCGGTAGACACGGTTGTACGCAGCCCGTCCTGGGCCGCTTCGCGCAATCCCATGGCTGACTTTGAGACCTTGTGAGGATTTCTCCTGCAGCACCACATTAAAGGTGCCGCGGTACGCCTTGTGTTTGCTGGTCTGCTTTCCGGTGCAACGCGGTGTGGCGGCGTTGACCCGGCAAGTGTCGCGCACCGTCACCTTGGTCTTCTTGCCCTTCTTCGAGGTCAAGGTGATCACTATGCGAGACGACCACGAACTGGCGTTGCTCTTGGTTGTCGCGACTCGTTTTCCAGCACTTCCATTGGTGTTGCGGAAGGTGGTTGTGCGCTTCATCTGCTTCTTCTTGGAGACGGTCTTCTGCTGGAAGCGCACGGTCTTGGTCTTGAAAGCACGTCGCCCGGCAGCGGTATAGACCTCGGTGGCGGTGTGAGTGCGTTTGACCAGGCGTTCGGTGTGCGTGGACCAGAGGTCGGCAGTGTTCTTGCTCAATTTGAGGGTGATGGAGTGCCGCCCGGTATCAAGGTCCGATACCCATACCGTGCAATAGGTTGTCTTCTCTTGGTTATCGAGATAGGCGCCCACCGAATAGCCCTGCGGAATCGTCACCCCGTGTTTGTTGAGCAGGTTCTCGGCACGCGAGGTGTCACACTTGGGTGTGCTGGCTGCTGCCGTTGCGGGAACCGCCACGGCCATGCCTGTGGCAAGAATCGACAAAAGGGCAATACCGGCAAAACCTCGCAGCTTCTTCATACGATCTAACTCTGCTGGTGTCCGAGAAGAGAACAGGAAGCGGATAGATGAATCCGGCGTTAATTACCCGTAACCAGACGTGGTGCGCTGAGCTGATCGCGCTCGGCGGCGGAATCCACCAAGACGATGGACCGTCGTTGACTGCCGAGGATGAGGCCACTCAACAGGCCGACGTGGAGCGTTACTTGGCAATGCTCGACGAGCTTCCCCACAAGATCGACGCTGATGTCATCGCCGCGGTGCTCTGGTCACTCCATCCGATTGAGGATTACGGCATTTATCAGGCTGCTTACAGCGTGCTGTCCCAGACTGAGCCGACACTCTTCGGCCAGGTCGCCGCTCGAGTGCTTCCTGACTGGCTCGCGAAGAATGGCGATCATGACAGTATCCAGACTGCTTTGATGGGCATTGTCGAGGACGAGTGCCAACCGGCTTTCCTGGATGGTGCGAAACGATGGGACGATGACGAGCGCGCCATCGTGCGAAGCGCGTTGACTCGGTGGCTTCGGGAAGACGAGAGTTGGCTGCCCATCTGCGAAGCCTTGGGCGTCGCTGCGCCTGAGACCACGCTCGACCCCATCCCCGACGACTGGTCTGCGGATTGGAAGTCCGCCGCTGAGGCATTTCGGGCCACCGGCGCCGTGAATCTCGCCTGGCTGGACGAACGGGATTTCGCAGGCAACTTCGACCGTGTCTTCGCGCTGATCGAGCTAGGTCACGGGGAGCGATGGCGTGATGTCGCTGATCTGCTGAATCCGCTGCTGGTTCGCAGACGTAAGGAGATCCCCCGTTTTATCGAGTCACTCGCCGCATTGCCCGCTGACCGCCGGGGCCGGATACTTGCCGCGATCCAACGCGCTCGGCCAGATACCGGGACCTTTCTCGCTGACTTGCTGCGTAACGTCGGCTAGTCGTTCGTAGCGGAACGCGGCGGCCTCGGTCGAGTTCATAGCCTGATTGTAGATTTCGGACCGTGGTGCGCCTACCGTTACGGCGGTTGACTGACCCCGAGGTAGTGGAGCACTGCGAGCACTCGTCGATGGTCGCCGTCTGCTTGGGCGAGGCCCAATTTGGTGAAAATCGCCGAGACGTATTTCTCGACCGTTCCAAGCGAGACGTGCAGCGCCTGCCCGATGGCAGCATTGGAGCGTCCCTGCGCCATCAGTTCCAGAACCTCGCGTTCACGTGCCGTGAGCGACGTGATGCCAGAACGAGTCGACGAAGCGCCGATCAGTTGGCTGACCACATCCGGGTCGAGCACCGTCTCCCCGGCCGCGACTCGTTCCAGGGCATCGACGAACTGGCTGACCTCGGCGACGCGATCTTTGAGAAGATAGCCGATGCCGCTGGGGTTGTCAGAGAGAAGCTCGGTGGCATATCGGGTCTCTACATATTGCGAGAACACCAGTACCGCCGTGCCGGGCCACCGTTGCCGTATCTGTAAGGCGCATTCGATGCCCTCGCTGACAAAGGTGGGCGGCATCCGCACGTCCATGATGATCGCATCGACGTCGGTGTGTTCCAGCGCAGCAAGCAACTCATCGCCGTCGCTCGCCGCGATCGCCACCGTGTGCCCGCGTCCAGTGAGCAACTCGCTCAACGCGAGTCGCAGAATCGCGGAATCCTCGGCGATAGCGAGCTTCATCGGTGACGGTTCTCCCTTCATCGACCGCTCGAATGGCCGTCTCGTTCGGTTGTCGGCTGGTATCTGGCTCTATTGATCCATAGCCGGGTGGTCCGTCACCAGGTTACGGGGCAACGTCACGGTGATGATCGTTGGTCCCCCTTCTGGTGAATCGATCGTAACGTTACCGCCCACGCTTCCTGCTCGCTCTCGGACTGACGCCAATCCGCGTGCACCGCCTCGTCCTTCATCGCGCACCGCGAGGATCAAAAACTCGCCTTCGGTGCGGACAGCGAGCTCTGCGCGATCCGCACCGGAATGCTTCGCGACGTTATTGAGCAGTTCCGCGGCGCAGTAATAAGCGACGGTTTCTACGGTATCGGTGACCTCGTCCCTGATCTGCGTATCGAGGGCGACCGGCAGCGCGGAACGGGATGCGAGCGTCTGCAAGGCAGTGTGTAGTCCCGCATCAAGAGCCGCGGGGTGGATGCCGCGTACTAGCGAACGCAGATCGGTCAACGCATCCTTGGAAGTGTCGTGAGCAGCGGCGATGCTCGCCGCGATGGAGTCTGCCGATTCGCCCGATTCGAGCCGATCTCGTACATCTCCGAGTTTCATGGCGATGGCGACGAGTTGCGCCTGGGTGACATCGTGGAGGTCGCGTTCGATGGATCGCATGCGATTGCTCGTCGCTGCAGCGGTCTGATCACGTTGAGTCTCGAGCTGGGCACGTGCCATGGACGAGGCAGTCGGCCCTAGCAGGCTTGCCGCCAGAAGTGCCTGGAGCCGAGCGAGCCCATTGTTCAGGGCCGGCCAGATCAAGATCAGAAAGACGAGACCGACAGCGGCGAACGCCCCGATGCGCGCGGGAGTGTCGATGAAGTAACCCGTCCATAGTTGCGAGCCACGATGCCAGGTTCCATCTGGTGCTTGCTGGGCGGGCAGGAAAGGGCGCCAGATTGCATATGTTGTAGCGCCCAAGCCGACAAGCAGAAAAGTCGTGGTCAGCACGAAGGAGACAAGTGAGGTGATGAAGCTGGCGAATGAATGCGCCAAAGCGCGCCAACCCGCTCCATCGCTGATGCCAGTTTTGATGAATCCGATAAAACCCGGGCGACGTCGCGGTTTCATGGGAGACGGGATGCTGGTGTCGAGGATGCTGTTCGCCAGACTGCGGTATGCGGCACCGAGCCCGCGCGCGCCGAGGATCATGGCTGCAGGTACCACCAGCCCCACCACGAAGAACGAGATCGGGACGCCGATTGAGATGGTCGCCACCACATAGGCGAATCCGAACGGCGCTAGCAGCATCGTGGAGCACAGGTATCCGAAGGCATGCCAGGTGGTGCCGCGGAACAGGGCAAGAAACGGGGCACGCCGCATGGTGAACAGCGGTGCCGAGGCGAGTGTCGAACGGACCGGCGCTTGATCGTTCGCGAGCGAGACCGTGGGGCGCGATTGGCTGATAGTGCGTGATGTCATATCTTTCATGCTTCCAGTCGTGCCCGCGCTGCTGATACCCGGTACAGGCCCAACATTACTGGGGGTTAACCCCCAGTCGCATGCGTGAGCCAACACTGACATCTCGTCATCGAGTTGTGTCTTGCCATGTGAAATCGTCGCCTTGGTTTCGCTCCCCAGTCCGTGGCTGCTGACCCCTCGTCATACAGTGGGAGCATGATCGAGCGGGACGAGCGCAACGTTGCCAGTAAACACCGTGTGATTGAGCCCAGCGTGCTGTATGTGGGCACACCGGTCTACCTGGTGGCGACGCAGAACCCTGACGGCAGCGCGAACCTGGCTCCTGCTTCGAGTCACTTCGCCCTGGGGCGGATGCTGGTGCTGGGGTTGGAAGAAGGAGGCCAGTCACTCGACAACCTCCGGCGTCATCGCGAGTTGACGGTGAATTTCCCGGCGGCCACGCAATGGACCCATGTGGAGCGTCTTGCCGGGGTGACAGGCAAGAATCCGGTACCCGCCGAAAAAGCGGAGCAGTATGAGTTCGAGCCTCACAAGTTTCAACGTGCTGGGCTGAGCCCGGAGCCTTCTGAACTCGTATCGGTTCCACGTGTGGCTCAGGCTCCGCTGCAACTCGAAGCGCGGGTGCGCCGCATCACCCCCGGAGTCGCAGGGATTTACGGGATGGTCGAGGCGGAGGTCGTTCGAGTTCACGCCGCGGAGAATATCGCCGTGGCAGGGACGAACCACATCAATCCCGACGCATGGCACCCGCTGATCTACTCGTACCGGCACTTCTATGACCGCGGTGGCGAGGTCGGCTGGACGCGAAAGAGTCCCCTGGCGACTCCCCCGGCGGCTGTCGACCGCTGGGAGACGGCGGGCGGACAGTGGCGGGTGGTGTCGGTGGACGAGCACTCCGCCACAGTGGAGTTAAGTCGCTGTGATGGCGGAGAAGTCGCCGAGATCCTCACGCTGTCGAGTGAACACGAGATTCGTTGGGCACGAGTACAACTCGCCATCGAAGGTGGCTAAGTCCGCACGTCCGTCTGGATCACCGGCTGTCGCAAAATAGTGCGCAGTTTCTCGGGCGCTACTTTGCGGGGATCGGACAGGTAGATCTCGTGGTGTTTGCCCGTCATGGTCATGCTGTGCGATGGGATGAACTCGTTATGCATCTCGGCGAGGACGTCGGCCTCGCCGTCGTATGAACCGATATGCAGTGTCTGAACGCACTGTCCCTCGAACAAAGTCTCGAATCGCACCTCATCGAGGCGGTGTGGCGGGTTCTTTTTGCCCGCTTGCTCACGTGCCTGATCGACGAGCTTTGCCTCAACCCAGTCTGGAACCATGATCATCATGGTCCAGTCCCATTCGGCTTTGTTGCGTCCGGTAGTGAACGAGGCCATGTCCTCGGCCCACCACAATCCCTCGAGTGGTGGCACGACATAATCGCGGTCGAGTTCTCGTTTGCTGGCGAATTTGAGCTTGTATGCAATCGGGTAAAGAGCAGCGAGGGCATCGGCATAGGACGGTGAAGTATTCGGGTCTCCGTGGCCATCGATCATCAGATACTGCATGGCAGGCACGTCGAGGATGCGGAACTGACCATGTTTCGCCTGGTAGCTGTCCAGGGTCTTCTTGAAGTCGACTTTGCTGGCCATAGTGGCCCCCGTCCTTCTGCTGGTGAGCATCGTGCACCGATGAGATCAACGTAGCAGTAATCGCGGCGGCATCGTCTAGCGGTTTCCCCGCGCCCGACATCTGACCGACCAGTACGATCAAGCGCGTGAAGGAGGGTGAGATCGCCGCGCTGCGGCGGCGTTGGGATACGGATTGACGGACTTGCGCGGCCTTGTGGCCGGTAAGCAGGGCATTGACCTCAAGTACGTGGTGCTGGAACGCGCTGATTTCAGCTTCGCTCGTGGGGCGATCAATCTATTCGAGTCAGAACTGGTCGACTGCTCATTCGATCGGACGATCTTCTTAGCAGCGCGGATAGCTTGTCACTCGACCTGCGAGACGAGCCCAAGTGACCTAGAGGCGCTTTGAGCCGCAGGTTTACGCGTGTCCTGACGTCCTTGTACTGATTTCTTTTCATATGCCCGCTTGCATGTGTAAGATAAAACTTACATAAGGAGGTGTGGTCTTACGGATATGGACGAGAACGGTGTTCACCATCTGCCGGATGTGCTCGGCGCCCTCAATCACCCCTTGCGCCTCAATGTCATCGCTGCGCTGAGTCAAGAGCGCAAGTACGTCAGCGAGTTGGCGAGAGAACTAGGCATCAGTCGGCCGTTGCTCTATATGCATTTAGAAAGGCTTGAGAAGGCAGGACTCGTCCAAGGCTCTTTGGAACTGTCTGCCGAGGGAAAAGCGATCAAGTGGTATTCGCTGAAGCCGTTTGACATCCGGATCAACCTGGAAACGGTGCTGGCCGCTTTAGCTCAGACCCAACCTCCAACATCGCAAGGAAATGCCGGAATGAAAGGTAACCCCAATGAGTGACTCATGGCTCGCGATCACATACGTCGCGATCTTCGCCGTTATCGGAGGCGTTGTGAGTGTGTGGCTGCTCGCGCGCGCCCGCAAGACTCAGTTACAACAGACTGCCGAAAATGCGGAACAGTACCGTGCTGCTCTTGCCTCACAGTCGGCGACTAATGAGCGGCTTGCCAAAGAGCTGGCGGGAATCAACGAACGTCTCGCTGCTGTCGAGAAGTTGCTGCGCGATGTCGGCTAGTGAGCGCGGCAGAGCAGCGCGGTCGAGTGTCGTTCCTCGGTGGTTCTTCGCCGCCATGGCTTTCTGGCTGCTGATCGCGGCGGCGGCCCTCGCCAACGCCACATCTCTGCCCGTCCGGGCGGATACCCTTGCCGCATTGCTCGGTGCAACGGCTTTTATGCACGGACTCTACTTCCGTCGTTGGCTAGTGGCGGGACCACTCGCGGGAATGGCTCTGCTCGCAGCTGCAGCGCTAGCCTTCGAAGTTGGGCTTGGTCACGACAACACCGTCTATCAGGGCGGTCCGGCTGACGCTATGGGAATCCGGGCGATCTGGATTTCCTTACTCGTCATCGTCAGCGCTGTTATCGCCTGGGCGTTCTGGCTCCACGGGCGCCTGTTGCGGTGGCGCCGTGAAAACCCGTCTGCTGTCACGCCGCTCGATGCGGCTGACGGCGATGAAGTAGCACGGCTCACCGAAGCGGCTGCTGAGCGAGTCGGCTCGATCGAGGAACTGCTGAGCCCTTCGTCGTGAGCACCCAGCGCGTACTGCCTGACACAGGCAGTACGCGCTGTTTAGTCTGCAGGTGCTGTAACAGGAGAGGTTTGCTCAGCTGCACGAAGCACTGCTCGCATGCCGCGAGTGAGCGCTCGTAAGTCTTCTAGCGGAATTTCCGCGAGCGGCCCTTCGTCGAGTTTGGGGCGCGAGGTCAGGATCCGGTGGATGGTCTCGCGGCCGGTAGTCGTGGCCCGTACCTGACGAATGCGCCGATCGCGCGGGTCCTCGGATCGCTCGATCATGTCGTGGGCTTCGAGCCGATCGAGGATTCCCGAGATCGTAGCCAGCGAAACCCCCAGTGTCTCAGCAAGGCGCTGACCGGTGGAGTCGCCGTCGGTGGCGATCAGAATGGCCAAGACCTTGAGCTGTTGAATGGTCAGGTCAATCTCCAGCAGGTGCTGCAACATGCGCGGCACCGCGGAGCTCTCCCACGCGTCTTGCAGAGCGAGTAACTCATCGATGAGTTGATTGCGCTCGTCAGACCTGTCCATATCCCCTGCCATGCGAATCCTCAGGACTCCCCTCAACTTATTTCATTAGCCTTATGCTAACCTTTAGCCTCGTACTAAGGGTTAGGTTACCCCTAACCTCCTCATCTTCTCACTCATCCTCCCACCGGCGGTGCCTATGTTTCGACTAGCCAAAGTCAGCCTTGCCAACCGCGCGCTCGTCGCGCTTCTCACGATCGTCATTACGGGCTTCGGCCTGTTCTCGATGACGGAACTCAAACAAGAGCTCATTCCGTCCATCGAGTTCCCTGCTTCGCAGATCATCACGGTTGTGCCGGGCGCGAGTCCCGAGGTGATGGACGAGCAGGTCAGTTTGCCGCTGTCTCAGGCAGTCCAGGACCTCGCCGATGTCGAAAGCGTCGTCGCAAGCTCCTCGAGCTCGATCTCCATGGTCTCGGTGTCCTACCGATACGGATCTGACAGTGACGCGCTGAAGGCTTCGGTATCTGAGGCCATCGCCGCGATCGAAGCAAACCTCCCCGAAGGGGCAGATCCGGAGATCATGTCCGGGTCGAGTTCGGCGATCCCGGTCATGTTCCTGACAGCAGCCAGCGACACTGTGACTTCGACCGAACTATCCAGTGTCGTGGCCAAGAATGTCGTGCCGACGATTGAGGCTGTCGACGGCGTGCGTGGTGCGACCGCCTCTGGTCTGGAGGCTGAGCGCATCGTCATTGCACCGACGCCGGCTGCGATGGCACAGGGAATCTCGCCGATCACCATCAGTGAGGCACTCAAGGCGAATGGCGTGACCATTCCGATGGGCACCGTGCACCGCGACGGTATCGATCTGCCTGTGCAAGGTGGCGACCCGATCACGCAGATCGACCAACTGGAACTGATCCCCCTTGCCTCCCCCACCGACCCAGGTCAGATCGTCACGCTGGGTGAGATCGCCGAGGTGACCAAGCAGGTCGAGGAAGCCACGAGCATCACCCGGACCAACGGCAGCGAAGCAGTGTCCATCATGGTCATGGCCACCCAAGACGCCGATATCGTCGCGGTCTCCCACGGGGTGCAGGATGCCATCGGCGAACTCAATGCGGAACTCGGCGACGTCAACCTGGCTGTGATCTTCGACCAGGGCCCGTTCATTGAGGAATCGATCCACCACCTTGCCATCAAGGGCGGATTGGGACTGGTCTTCGCGATCATCGTGATCCTGGTCTTCTTGTTCTCGGTTCGCTCCACACTGGTCACGGCCGTGTCCATTCCACTGTCCGTGCTGGTCACCTTCGTCGGCCTGCATCTGGGCGGGCATTCGCTCAATATGCTCACACTGGGGGCGTTGACGATTGCGATCGGGCGAATCGTCGACGACTCGATTGTGGTGATCGAGAACATCAAACGACATCTGGGCTATGGCAAGGAGAAGAAGGAAGCCATTCTCACCGGTGTGCGTGAGGTCGTTGGCGCCATCACCTCGTCCACGTTGACCACGGTTGCAGTATTCCTTCCGATCGCGGTTGTCGGCGGGCTTGTCGGCGAACTCTTCGCACCATTCGCGTTGACGGTCACGATCGCAATGCTGTCCTCGCTCGTCGTGGCTCTCACGATTGTCCCGGTGCTGTCCTATTGGTTCCTGCGGCCACCAGTTGTCACGATCGATGCCGAGACGGTGCGAGTTGAGGCGGAGGCCAAGGAACACCGTAGTTGGCTGCAACGGTCCTATCGTCCAGTCCTGCGTGGCACCCAAAAGCACCCGGTGATCACACTGGTTGCCTCAGTGGTGTTGCTCGTCATCACGGTGGGACTGACGCCGCTGCTCAAGGTGGACTTCCTGGGTGACACTGGCCAGAACGCGATGTACGTGACTCAGAGCTTCCCTGCCGGAACGGACCTGGAGACGATTTCTGAGGGTGCGTCACAGGTTGAGGATGCGCTGCTTGGCATCGACGGTGTCGAAGAGGTCATGTTGACTGCGGGCAGCGGTTCAGGTGCCTTGTCGATGTTGTCGAGCGGTTCATCGGCTACTTTCATCGCCAATACGAGTAAGGACGCTGACCAGGCTGCGTTGCAGGACGAGGCCAAGGCCGCGGTTGAGAAGGTGACTGCCGGTGAGGTCTCAGTTTCGTCCGGGGCTGAGATGGGCGGTTTCGGTGGCAGCGTTGACGTGGTCGTCACCGCTATCGACGAGGCCAATCTGGCTACTGCTGCGACGACGGTATACGAGGCGCTGCAGGATGCTCCCGATGCGTCTGAGGTTTCCAGTGATCTTGCGCCGGCACAGCCGATCGTGCAGGTCAGCGTGGATCGCAATGCGGCCCTGGAACAGGGCATGACCGAGGTTCAGGTGCTGGGCATGGTCGCTGGCACCTTGTCACCGCAGTCGGTCGGTTCGGTGGCCATGGACGGCGAACAGTTGAGCATCTACATTGATGCTGGTCAGGTGCCTAGTACGCCGGACGAGCTGGCCTTGACTCCCCTGCCTACTGCGACTGGGATGGTTCCGCTGTCTGATCTGGCGACGGTGACTGAGGAGACGGTGCCGGTCTCTATTGCTCGTCAAGAGGGCGAACTGGTCGCAACGATCTCGTTGACCCCGAATGAGGGCGAGTTGGGTGCGTTGACAGCTTGGGTCGATACTGCTTTGGGCGATCTTGAACTGCCTGCTGGCGTGCACGCGAAGATCGGCGGTCTGGCTGAGCAGCAGGCGGAGTCCTTTGCCCAGTTGGGTCTGGCGATGATCGTGGCGATCGTGATCGTGTTCGTGTTGTTGGTGGCGGCCTTCCGGTCGCTGATTCAGCCGCTGATCTTGCTGGTGTCCATCCCGTTCGCGGCCACTGGCGCCCTTGCCCTGTTGTTGGTGACTGGTCGACCGCTTGGCATCTCGGCCCTGATCGGTCTGCTGATGCTGATCGGAATTGTGGTGACCAACGCGATCGTGCTGATCGACCTGGTGAACCAGTATCGAGATCAGGGTCAGTCGGTGGCCGATGCCGTGTTCAACGGGGCGCGCCAGCGGCTGCGTCCGATTCTGATGACCGCCCTGGCGACGATCTTCGCGCTGACGCCAATGGCCCTTGGGTTCTTGGGGTCGAGCGGATTCATCTCGCAGGATCTGGCCATCGTGGTGATCGGCGGTTTGGTTTCCTCGACTGCGCTGACTCTGATTCTGGTGCCGGTGCTGTACCAGTTGATTGAAGGTCGGCGCGAGCGTAAGGCTGGTGCGAAGGCTGGTGGTGAGGTCGCGGTTGCGGACACTGATGACGCCGTTGTGGTAGCTGAGGCCAGCGGCGAGTGATTGATGTTAGCACGCTAGCTACTGTCGCGATGACGCTCGCGATGGTTCGGTGAAGTATGGGGGTCGGCTCGTTTGAGTCGACCCCCACTCATTGCTGGCTCCAGATGCCTATGCCGAAATACCGAACTTCCCACCGTTGAGAGCATGCTTAAGGTATACGTTCCAACAAGTACTGGGCGGCTGAGTCTTTTGACCTGGTAGGGCTAGCGCCGCTCTGGTAAATTTCCGGAAATGGCAGCAACGCAGCAATCGCGACCGACGACGGAGCGAGAAACCTGGGGCGGACGCCGCGCTTTCATCATCGCCGCGATCAGTTCCGCGATCGGGCTTGGAAACATCTGGCGTTTTCCCGGTGTCGCCTACGAGAACGGCGGCGGAGCGTTCTTGATTCCCTACCTGGTCGCATTCGTGACCGCAGGTCTTCCGATCCTCTTTCTCGACTATGCGATTGGCCACAAATACCGGTCGGCTCCCCCGCTCGCGTTTCGCCGAATGAACAGGAAAGCAGAACCACTTGGCTGGTGGCAGGTCGGTGTCTCCTACCTGATCCTGACGTACTACTCAGTGGTGATCGCCTGGGCGTTGAGTTTCGTGGTGTTCAGTTTTGGACGCGAGTGGGGCGACAATGCTCCCGCGTTCTTCACTCAGCAGTACCTGAGCCTGTCTGATGCACCTAATCCCACGCTGGCTTTCGTGCCCGGAGTCCTTGTGACGCTGCTGATCGTGTGGATTGGTGCGGTAGCTGTGATGTCATTGGGCCTGCGACGCGGGCTCGACCGAGCGAACAAGTTGACCCTGCCCGCCCTCGTCGGGGTATTCACGATCCTTGTGGCTTACAGTCTGACGCTGCCGGGTGCCTGGGATGGTGTCAACAAGTTCTTTCAGCCGGATTTCGCGGCTCTCGCCGATCCTGCGGTGTGGATTGCCGCCTACGGTCACATCTTCTTTTCCTTCTCCATCGCGTTCGGCATCATGCTGACCTACTCGTCCTATCTGAAACGGCGCAGCGACCTGACCGGATCCGGATCGGTGGTGGCTTTTGCGAACTGCAGTTTTGAGCTTCTGGCTGGCATTGGAGTCTTTGCTGCGCTGGGGTTCTTAGCACATTCGCAGTCTGTGGCCATTGACGAACTTGAAGGGATTGTCGGCGTAGGGCTTGCGTTCATGACCTTCCCTACGATTCTTTCTCAGATGCCAGCCGGCGCTGTCATGGGTGTGATCTTCTTCAGCGCGCTCGTGCTGGCGGGTTTCACGTCCTTGTTGTCCATCTATCAGGTTGTGCAGGGCGCTGTTCAGGACAAATTTGGTTGGACGAGTCGCCGCTCAGCGCTAACCGTTGGCATCGCTGCTGGTATTCCTTCCGTACTGCTGTTCGCTACCACCTCTGGGCTTCATGCACTCGATGTGCTCGATGCGTTTGTGAACAATATCGGCGTGACATTCTCGGCGGTTGTGATGCTCGTCCTTGTGGCGTGGGTGCTGCGGCAAGTCGGGCCGCTGGCTCGCCATCTCAACGCGGTGTCGTCGATCCGTGTTGGTGCGCTATGGAAGGCCGCGGTGATGGCGATCACTCCGGTGGTCATTGCGACCATCTTGATCCGCGGTGCTTGGCACTACATTGCCGATGGCTATGGCGGGTATCCCGGCTGGTATTTGTTCCTGCTCGGCTGGGCGCCAATTGCGTTGCTGGCAGCGTTTAGTTTCGCGATGAGTTATCGGCAATACCGGCGCTCTGGCGCGGATTCGTTTGAGTCCGACGAGGTGGACGAGCCGGTGGGTGTGGTCGCTGGAATGCCACCGGAGACGAGTTCGTTGCCTCGTCCCTACCTAGAGCCGTAAGGAAGGATGATAGCCATGGAGACTAGTTCCATCATCACGATGGTCATTGCGCTTGGGATTCTATGGGGCGGATTGGTGGTTGCGATTTTGCACCTGCACAAGAACCCGGATACTAGTGATCCTGAGTGATTTCACTATGACCGTGTGAGCACCATTCCTCTAGGCGCACGTCCCCAAAGCACTGGTCACGGCCGCACTGCGCGACTAGGGCTGGGGTTCTAGACCGCCCGGGTAGCGAATATGCCAATCACAGAAGCGATTCGATGGCAATCAGATCGCTGAACCTCAGAAAGTGTGCGGTGTTGTCGGTGACGATCGTGTCCGCATTGTGCGCCAACGCAACAGCGACGATGTTGGCGTCGTGCACTTGTTTTCCGGTCGCTAGGTCGCTACCGACCATCTGCATGACAGTTCGAGATGTAGCCATGTCTTCCGGCAGTAACTCGATATCCGATAGGAATTGCTCGACATTCGCGGATGCATGACTTCCGGACAAACCTAGACCGTTTGCTTCGACAGGCCGAGTTGCTACAGCGAGGTATTCTCGTACGATTTGCGCAGTGAGGGCGAGCCGCCGCGTATCGGTGTTGAGAAAATTGAGTGCCCGGTCATGAGCTTCTTGGCTCCGGTCGGTTGCGGCAAGGAACACGTTCGTGTCGACCACCACGCGCCCTCTCGGGTCAGCGTTCATCGTCATCGTAGAAGCCAGTTCGATCAAAGGAGTCAGAGTGACCGGTCTCTACGGTGAATAGCTGCAGAGGAGATGGACGGGAGCCGTGGGTTGGTTCGTTGGCAAGACGAGTCAATGCCTCGCGTATCTCGTGCTGCACCGAAACACCATGCCGCGCGGCGCGGCGCTTGATTGCGGCCAGCGTCTCGTCGGGGACGTCACGGATGTGTACTGCGGGCATAGGAACATGCTACCAGTTAGTGCTAGCAGTATGAATGATGGGTCGTCGCGTGCTGCTACCGCAGGATTCCCGGGAGTGACATCGAGGCGCAGATAGCTCTCGACAGTCTAACTGGCAAGCATCTTTAGTCGTGCCGCGCATCGCAAGAGCACGATCTATTTCATGATGTCGATCGGTATTTTGGGGTAGATCGGGTTGAGTTCAGCACCTAGATCTTCGCGCACTTCTTTGAGAAAAGTTGGCGAGTACCCTCTTCCCTTTACATCAAGCACGATCCGCTGCGTGGCCCCATCTGGGAGGTGTGTTTTCCGTTCAGTCAGTTGCCTCTTCAGCACCGTGACAAGGGGGCTTCGAGAGGCGTTTAGGTCGTAGTTCTTAACTTCGACGGCTTCTAGTCGACCGCCCACGTTACGAACGATGTCGGGCCGAGTAGATCCTGGAGTCCCGTAGGCTACTTCCTTCCCATGGAAGTAGGACTTTTGTTCGCTTCCGCCAAGTTTCTGGAGCACTTTGAGTTCGGATTGCCTCGGAGTTCGTATCGACGAGCTTGCCGAACTTTGTAGTTGTAGCGCTTTACTAACACCACCCCCAATCACGCCGGTAACTGCTGCCCATTTGAAACTTTCACTGCCAGTAAGCGCCGCCGACTTGAGGGTAGCTTCAACGTCTCCCGTCTCAAAGCCTGTGATTGTTCCACTCGCGATCGCCCCGAATGCTCCTGACGCTAGCGCGAAGGTAGTGCCCGTTTTCGCTGAGGCGGCGAAAATAGTGCTCACAGTCGCGGCCGCTGGAAGAGCAACAGCACCAGCAACAACTGAGACCGTCACACATACCAAAATTACCCCAGACCCAATAGCAATATGAACCGTCCTCGGTTTGATGCCGTTTCCTTTTGAGTTTGGAAGGATGATGTTGATCATGCCGAAGAGGATTCCGGAGGAGACGAAGCAGCGTGCGGTCAGGCTCGTGCTCGATCACCTCGATGAGTATTCGAACTTGACGACTGCGTGCGAGACGATCTCGAAACGGTTGGGGTTCGGAGCTGAGTCATTGCGCCGGTGGGTGCGTCAAGCGCAGGTCGATGCTGGTGACCGTCAGGGGGTTACGTCTGTTGAGGCGGAGCGGATCCGCAGGCTTGAGCGTGAGAACCGTGAGTTGCGTGAGGCGAACGCGATCTTGCGGGACGCGGCGGTTTTCTTCGCCGGGGAACTCGACCCCCGACGCCGTTGATTCTCGCGTTTATCGAGGAGCAGCGTGGCATGGGCCGCTCGGTCGGGTCGATCTGCCGGGTTCTGCGGGAGCAGGGCGTGCGGGTCGCCGAGCGGACATATCGGGCATGGAAGCGGGCCTAGCCCAGTGTGCGAGACGTCCAGGACGCGGTCGTGATCGACGCGATCCTCAGCGTCCGTGTGAACGAGGCTGGTGAGCTATCGCCAGAGTCGATGTATGGGCGGCGGAAGATGACCGCGTTGCTGCGCCGACAGGGCTTGAACGTGTCGCTCCGGCGCGTGGACCGGCTGATGCGTCTGGCTGGGCCTCAACGGCCTCGTCCGCGGCAACGGGGTGCGGACCACGATCCCGGATCGCAACGCCGCCCGAGCCCCTGACTTGCTCGATCGTGACTTCACCGCTGACGCCCCGAACCTCCGCTGGGTCGCCGATTTCACCTATGTGAGAACCTGGGCCGGGTTCGTTTATGTGTCGTTCGTGATCGACTGCTTCTCGCGAGCGATCGTCGGCTGGCATGCGAGCAGCGTGAAGACGACCCCGCTGGTGACGACCGCACTGCGGATGGGCCTGTGGCGGCGCGATCGCGCCGGACATCCCGCGACGGACGGTCTGATCCATCACAGCGACGCCGGATCGCAATTCACGTCTGTGTCGTTCGCGGAGACACTCTCTCTGGAGGGCATCGCCGCATCGATCGGATCCATTGGTGACGCATACGATAACGCCCTCGCCGAGTCCACGATTGGGCTGTTCAAGAACGAAGCAATCCGCGACGGATCGCCCTTCCGAACCGGGCCGCTCAAGACCATCGATGACGTCGAATGGGTCACCGCGGGCTGGGTCGATTGGTACAACGTCAGACGACTGCACTCCACACTCGGAGACATCCCACCCGATGAGTTCGAGAACGCGTACTACGCTGGCCACGAAACGCCTCGCCACCCGGTGCTGGCACCCGCATAGGAGCGCCAGAGAACCGAGGACGGTTCACCCAACACCCCGCAGCCACGCTCGAGGAACTACAACAGACCCTCGACGAGTTCCGCCGCTACTACAACGAAGAACGCCCCCATCGCGCGCTCGGCCGGAAAACCCCCACGTTCGCGTACGCACTGATCCCCAAAGCCGCACCCGCGACCCCCAAAGATCCCGGGATCTGGCAAGTCAGATACGACATCATCGATCCATCAGGATCAATCACGCTCCGCTACGCCGGCAAACTCCGACACCTCGGCATCGGCCGCGCACACGCCCGCACCGAGATCATCTGCCTCGTCCACAACCACAACGCGACCGTGATCACCCACACCGGCACCATCCTCGCCGAATTCACCATCGACCCCAACAAGAACTACCAACGAAAAAACGGGTGAACCCACATTTGCGTGGGTTCACCCGTCCGCAATGTCCCGAGACATCACATTGGTCGGGCTGACAGGATTTGAACCTGCGACCCCTTGACCCCCAGTCAAGTGCGCTACCAAACTGCGCCACAGCCCGTCAGCATCGCTAGACACTGAACAACTCCTGCGCGGTGTGCTCAGGAGCCTCAAGAATCTTACCCCATATGGACTGGTGCGTGTGTCGTCAGAGTGAATGGTTTCGATCCTTCAACAGGTTCAGGGCGCCGCCAGCTCAACCGGCACCAACAAAGTCGTTCGTTCCGGTCGCCGTTTTGTTTGGAGTCTTTCACAATGGAGGGAGCATTCGTCACGAACGCCGGACAGCAGGTGGCCCCCGGCAAGAATGCTCCACCCTGAGGACGAGGAAGTCATGGCACGCACGCGACAACTACGGCTCATTGCCGTAACCATCACAGGCATCTTGCTCACCGCTGGACTCATCAGCCCAGCCACCCACGCAGACGACACCGCATCGTCAGTCGCGCCGTCCGTCACACCGGCACCCACCAAGGCTAGGGCCGAAACGGCCGCGCCTGTCGCCACCGCTATCCCCCAGTCCCCAGGCACCCGCGGCGACAAGCCACGCCTGATCCTCAAAAAGAAGTGGGTGCCAGCAGGTAGAAACGCAACCTTACGGCTCACACCAGAACCAGCCGGGACAGTCACGTGGCAGGTCAAACGCCACGGCGCTGGATCCTCACACACCAAGAAGTGGCAGACGATCAAGACCACCCGCACGGCCAGACTCACCATCAAGGCAAAGAAATCACTGCACAAGGCGCGCTACCGGGCGATCTCGTCTACCGGAATCAAATCAAACACTGTCCGCCTACGCGTGATGACCAAACCCAAGATATCCAAGCAACCCACCTCACAACTGCTCCGTCCCGGAATGTCCGCCAACCTTCAGGTCAAGGCGACTGGCGGCAAGTTGCGTTATCAATGGCAGACCGAGGCAGCGAACAGCACCACCTGGACCAAGATCGCGGGCAGCGACGCCAAGCGTTTGACCGTAACAGCCTCGGCGAACAATTCGGCACAGTATCGCGTCGTAGTACGTAACAAGAAGGGACGAGTCACCTCCGAAGCAGCCATCATCGTTCCCACTCCCTCAAACGGCAACGATGACGAACATCCGTACGGCGGCACTCCTGGCCCAAGCACCAGCAATCCGGACCCAGGTGGCAGTACCCCAGATCCCGGCAGTAATGATCCAGACCCGGGAGGAAATTCGCCGGATCCAGGCGACGGCGCCAACCCCGATGACGACGAGGACGAGGATGACAACGGCGACGACCTCCCCGATCCCCCGCCGCCCGCACCTTATAAGCCGCAGATCGTCTACGTGCCGAAGCAGCCCGATTTCCCCTCCGACGCACAGCTCGACGCTGATGAGACAGCGCTCGTCCAGGCCGCTGGTACGGCAGGTGGGACCAATAAAGTCGACCTGATGCGCAGCGCCCTGCGCGTGCGCTCCGACGCAACCGTCAACCAGGTCGTCCCCGGACGCGCAGAGAACCCCGCCAACGTGCGCAGAGTCGAACAGATCTTGCCGGAAGCCAAGTTCGACGAGCTCTTCCCGGTCCGCAACACTGCCTACAGTTACGTGAACCTGCTGCGTGCCATCGCCAAGTTCCCGGCCTACTGCGACGCCTACACCGACGGGCGCGACTCAGAGGCCATCTGCCGCAAGCTGCTCGTCACATCATTCGCCCACATGGTCCAAGAAACCGGGGCGAACTATCCGGCGCTGACACCCGCCGTGGCGTTGGCGCAGTACCCCGACAACGCCAACCCGGTGTTGCACACGATGCCCGCGAACACACCCATCGCCACCTATCGCCAAGCGCTGTGGTACCTGCGCGAGATCAGTTACACCGAGCAAAGCCGCGGCTTCTACACCGAGTGCTACCCAGGGTCAACCGTGTGGGGCGTTTTCGCGCCGTGCGGGCAGGACGAGCAGGGCCAGACTTTCTCCTACTTCGGACGAGGCGCCAAACAACTCTCCTATAACTACAACTACGGTCAGTTCTCCACATCGCTCTACGGCGATGCGAACGTGCTCCTAGACGATCCAGCCAGTGTGGCCGACACCTGGCTGAACTTCGCCTCGGCGATCTGGTTCACGGTCTACCCGCAGTCCCCCAAACCTCCGATGACCTGGGTGATCGACGGCACTTGGCAGCCCAACAGCGTTGACCTTGCCAACAACATGACGCCTGGTTTCGGGGCAACAGTGCAGATCATCAACGGCGGCCTTGAATGCGACAAGGGCACAGAGCAGCCCCAGGTCGTCAACCGCATCGCCGCCTACCGTGAATTCGCTCACGCTCTAGGGGTTCCGATTCCTGCAGACGAGATGCTCGGCTGTGCCACATCCAAAGGGTTTATGGCCGGTTCAGCGGCAGCCACCGACACGTACCTGGACCAAGACTGGAGTTGGAACTCGTCCAACCCCTCCGGCAAGTCCTACAAATGCAAGCCGGTGACCTACCAAACGCCGTTCAACCTGGCAGCCTCAGGCGACTACGAAGCTTGCGTCGACTACTTCTTCCGCGGGCAGGTCTGGTACCAGGGCGAGCTGAAGATCGACAACACCTAGGTCACGCGGCAGTTACCGGCGGCGCTTCTCGCGTACGCGCACCGAGATCTCAATGGGCGTGCCGACGAATCCGAAGGTCTCGCGCAGGCGACGCTCGATGTATCGACGGTATCCAGCTTCGATGAAGCCGGAGGCGAAGACAACGAAGCGCGGCGGACGGGACGAGACTTGCGTCGCGAACAAGATACGCGGCTGCTTACCGCCACGTACCGGGTGCGGGTGGGCAGCAACCAACTCGCCCAGGAACGCGTTCAAACGCCCGGTGGGGATACGGGTCTCCCAGGACTCCAATGCCTGCTCCAACGCGGGTACGAGTTTGGCAGCGTGCCAGCCGGTCTTGGCAGACAGATTCACGCGCGGTGCCCAGCGTACCTGCACGAGGTCTTTCTCGATCTCGCGCTCCAGGTAGGGGCGACGGTCCTCGTCCACCAAATCCCACTTGTTGTACGCCAATACGAGTGCCCGGCCAGCATCGATCACCTGCTGCACCACACGCACGTCCTGTTCAGTCATCGGCGCTGACGCGTCGATCAACGCCACCGCGACCTCCGCCTTGTCGATGGCGGCCTGCGTGCGCAGCGACGCATAGAAGTCAGCGCCCTTGGTCTGGTGCACGCGACGACGAATTCCCGCGGTGTCGACGAAGAGCCACGGGACCCCCTGCAGTTCGATCAACTCGTCCACCGGGTCACGAGTGGTGCCAGCGGTCTCATCGACCACGACACGGTTTGAGCCGGCGACCTTGTTCAGCAGTGAGGACTTCCCGACATTCGGCCGACCGACCAGCGCGACACGGCGCGGCCCGTCGGGACGTGCCACACCGTAGGCGCTCTCACGTGGCAGCACGTCCATTGCGGCGTCGAGCAGATCGCCGACCCCGCGGCCATGCAGTGCGGAGACGCCAATCGGCTCCCCCAGCCCAAGGCCCCACAGCAAAGCGGCGTCGGCCTCGGCACCCGGACCGTCCACCTTGTTAGCGGCCAGTACCACGGGCTTGCCGGAGCGGCGCAGCAACCGGACGACCTGTTCGTCAGTGTCGGTGGCACCGACGGTCGCGTCCACGACGAAGATCACCGCGTCGGCCTGGTCGATGGCGACCTCGGCCTGTTCGGCGACCTTGGCGTCCATCCCCGCGACATCGACCTCCCAGCCGCCGGTGTCCACCAGGGTGAACCGTCGTCCGGCCCAGTCTGCCGGGTAACTCACCCGGTCGCGGGTCACACCGGGCTTGTCTTCGACGACCGCTTCGCGTCGCCCTATGATGCGGTTGACGAGGGTCGACTTGCCCACGTTGGGGCGGCCCACGATTGCTAGAACCGGGAAGATCTCCGCAGCCGGACGGCCCTCATCGTCGAACTCGTCGTCGAGCAGGTGCAGGTCTTCGTCGTCGAGTTCGTACTCCTCCAAGCCTGCCCTGAGCGCACGTTCGCGTGCCAGGTCGTCTTCGGTCTCATCGAAATTTGCCTCCACCACCGTCTCGGCAGCAACGCCGGTGTCCTCCGGTGAATTGTCGGAGCCTGCGGGCATGCCGCTAGAAAAGGAATCGGTGGTGTTCATGTCATCCATTGTCGCAGGTATGGGTTACGGTAGCGCAATCTGGTGTTCGGCCACCGCAGTTTGCACGAGTGCCGCCAACGCCGCTCGAATCTGCTCGTTCGCGGACTCCAGCGCCTCTTTGCCGGTCTGCCCGGCCTCACGGCGCACCGCGACCGGCTCACCGAATTGAACGGCCAGTCGGCGCCGAAAACCGGGAATCACGCCGACCTTCTCCCCCGTGCGGCGCGTGCCCAAGATCGCCACGGGAACCACCGGCGCACCGGTATTGAGCGCCAGCCAGGCTGCACCACCGTGGATATCATCGACCTGTCCGGCACCGCGCGATCCTTCCGGGAAGATGCCGACCGCACCACCGCGTTTCAGCACAGCGCGCGCCGTGGCCAGTGCCGACCGGCCGCCATTGCGGTCGACCGGGATCTGTCCGGCGCCACGCAGGACAGCACCCACGAGACCGTGGAACATCTCCTGCTTGACCAGGATGTGCAGACGGCGCGGAGCAACCCCCAACAGCACCGGACCGTCGATCACCCCGGTGTGATTGCCTGCCAAGATCACCGGACCATCTGCCGGTACCGCGGCCCGGTTCACGACCCGGGTACGCCAGATGACATGGGCTAGAAACCAGCCCACTTTATGTGACCACCGTGGCCCGAAGGTACCCGGAACCGTATGAGCCGGTCGCGCCATTAACCGAGCACCGGACGCGGTGGAGCCTGCTCGGCGACGATGCGCAGGGCAGCGGCCACCGTCTGATCGAAGTCAAGATCGGACGAGTCCAAAGTCACCACGCCGTCAGCTGCGACCGTAAAGGCTGTGACAGTCGAATCATCGCGGTCGCGTCGCACCACCTGGTCGCGTGTGGCCGCGACTGACGCGGCGTCAGCAGTGCCGTGCACTTCCAGTGCGCGCCGCGCCAAGCGCGCTTCTTCCGACGCAGTGAGCAGGACGCGCACGTCGGCGTCGGGAGCGACCACCGTGGTGATGTCACGCCCTTCTGCGACGATCCCGCGTCCTGCCGAGAACCCGTCGTGGCGCTGTTCGGCTTCGATGATCCGGCGCTGCCGCGCCCGCAGTTCCGCGCGCACATCGAGATTGGTGGCGACTCGTGAAACGACCGAGGTCACCTCGGTGCTGCGGATCGCCTCGGCCACGTCGTCGCCGTCAAGTACGACACCGGGCTCCAATGGATCGAGAATCTGCACCAGCGGCATTGCCACGACTGCTGCCGCCACGGCCGCTGCGTCGTCCAGGTCGATACCGCTGCGGGTCACCCATAAGGTGGCCGCTCGGTACATCGCCCCGGTGTCCAGGTAGGACAGCCCCAAAGAGCGTGCCACAGCCTTCGACACGGAGGACTTTCCAGAACCCGACGGTCCATCGATAGCGATCGAGAGCGGTGTCTTCACGGGCAGTTCAGTGGCGGCATCAGTCATTGGGCAATGTCCTTACGTAGCGCCGCGGCGCCGTGGAGGTAGATGTGGCGGATCTCACTGCGGGTCTTCGTGGTGTTGATGTGCATCATCAGTCGGATCACCCGCGGCAGCGCGTGCGGCACCGCGATTTCGACCGAGCACATCAGTGGCACGTCGCCGAGACCCATCTCGCGGGCGGCGGCAGCCGGAAAGTCCGACACCAGGTCGGGTGTGGCGGTAAAGATCACCGAGATCAGGTCATCGACAGTCAAGTTGTTGGCTTCGAGGACTGCGGCCACCAACTCGCGGGTGCGCTCGTACAGGTGTTCGCGCTCGTCCTGATCCAGCTGCGTGGCACCGCGCACCGCGCGCACCACTGTGCCCCTGGTCGATGTCATAGTCCCACCAACCCCATCAACTGGCCGACCTCGGTGTTAGAGAGCACTCGGGTGCTGCCCGGGCGAATCGTGTCAATGCGAATCGGCCCGAACTGGGTGCGCACCAGCCGTGTCACCGGGAATCCGACATGCTCGAACATACGACGCACGATGCGGTTGCGTCCCTCGTGCAGACGCACCTCGACCTGCGATTCCTTGCCGTTGAAGTCGATGAACCGATACGAGTCGAGTTTCGCTGGCCCATCGTCCAACGTGATGCCCGCAAGCAGCTTCTTTCCAGCGCCTTGAGTGATGTTGCCGCGCACCTGAACCAGATACGTCTTCATGACCTGATAGGACGGGTGTGTAAGCCGGTGCGCCAGTTCGCCGTCGTTGGTCAGCAACAGCAGGCCTTCCGAATCGGTGTCGAGCCGTCCGACGTGGAAGAACCGCTCGGAACGGTTGTAGACGTACTCGGCGACGGTCGGGCGTCCTTCCGGTTCCTCAAGGGCCATCGTCGACACGACCCCGGCGGGTTTGTTCAGCGCCACCGTGACCTTGGACTCGTCGGTGTGAACACGCATCCCATCGACCAGGATCACCTGCTTATTGGGGTCGACCCGCACACCGAGTTCCATGACGATCTGCCCATCGACCTCGACGCGCCCATCGGCGATGAGCTCTTCGCAGGCACGTCGCGACGCGACCCCGGCGCTGGCGAGCACCTTTTGCAGCCGGATTCCGTCGGCTACGTGAACGTCGACGGTCGGCTGCGACTTCTTGCGTTGTTGCGACTGCGAACCGTCAGCCGAGGTACGGCCTTGCCGGGTCGGGGCGTGGTGGGCGGGCTTACGTCGTCCACCGCGGGTGGTACTCATTGGTTCTCCTTGATCACGGCATCGAGTGAGTCGATGTCAGGTAGGTGCGGCGCCAACGGGGCGAGTTCATCAAGCGATGTCATCCCCATTCGCTCTAAGAAGTATCCCGTAGTTGCGTACTGCAATGCACCTGTTCCCTCTTCGGTGCCCACTTCGGCAATCAGCCCGCGTGCGCTCAGCGTGCGCACCACGCCGTCTACGTTGACGCCGCGGATCGCTGAGATCTGCCCGCGGGTGACAGGTTGACGGTAGGCCACAATCGACAAAGTCTCCAGCGCTGCTTGCGTCAGCCGTGCGGTCTGCCCGTCGAGAACGAATCTGCCGACGAGCTCGGCGTGAGCAGCTGCCGAATACATTCGCCAACCGGCCGCGACCTGGCGCAGCACGAAACCGCGCGGCCGCACAGACCCGTCATTGCCCAGATATTCTTCGACGAGTTCACCCAACGCCTTTTCCACCTGGTCGACGGGCGTACCGGTCACTTCGGCCAACTTGACGGTCGGAACCGGCTCGTCGATCACCATCAAAATGGCTTCGAGTGCGGCATGCAAGCCACCTGGCAGCGTGGTGACGTCGATCTCAGGTGCGTCGTCACTCGAAACTGCCTGTGCAGTGGCAGCATCGTCGTTGCTCATGCGTCCTCCGTGGTCTCAGCCTGGTCAGGTTGGGCAGGTTCTGGCTGCGGCGGCGAATCGGCACCGGGCGCCTGGTCGAAGTCACTGTCGGTGGCGTGCACGTAGCTGCCCTCGTCCCCGGTCCATCGCACTGACAGTTCACCCAGGGGCGCAACCTGCTCAAAGGCGACGGCACCATCGCGGAACAGCTCCAGCAGCGCGAGGAACCGGCCAACGACCACCATTGTCGAATCGGCATCGGAGATCAGTGCCCGAAAGGACGAGGTCCTATGGTGCCGGAGCCGTTCGATCAGCAACGCGGCCTGCTCGCGCACTGAAACCGCCGGTGCGTGCAGGTGGCTCAAAGACACTTCCGTGGGGGCTGCCGGACGGTTCAGCGCTCCGGCAGCGATGGCGGCGAACTCGTCTTTGCCGATGGACCAGATCAGGTCAGGCAGGATGGATGCGAACTGCGGCTCTAGGCTCACCGAACGCGGATACCAGCGGCTTTCACGTTCGAAGGTCTGCGACAACGTGTCCGCGACCTGCCGATATGCGCGGTATTGCAGCAGCCGGGCGAACAACAGGTCACGGGATTCGAGCAGTTCCAGGTCTTCCGGGTCGTCGTCGCCGTGAGTGGGCAGCAGTCGCGCAGCCTTCAAGTCCAGTAGCGTCGCCGCGATGATCAGGAACTCGCTGGTGGTGTCCAGCGCCCATTCGCCTGACGCCCGCATGGTGGCGATGAACTCGTCGGTGACCTGTGCCAATGCGATCTCGGTGACATCGAGTTTGTGTTTGGCGATCAACGACAGCAGCAGGTCGAACGGTCCGGAGAAGTTCGACAGTGTGACCTCGAACCCGGTCGGCTTCGGGCTGGTGCCTTCACCGAGGTCAACGACTTCAGGCTGCGTCACCACGGGCGATCAGCTCGCGGGCCAGTTGACGGTATGCCTGCGCGCCGGCGTGGTTGGGCGCGAACCTCGTGATCGGTTCGGCTGCGACCGAGGCATCGGGGAACTTCACGGTGCGGCCGATGACGGTATGCAGCAGTGAGTCCCCGAAGGCCTGGTGCACTCGTTCGATGACCTCGCGGGCGTGCAGGGTGCGTGAATCGAACATGGTGGCGACGATGCCGTCGATCTTCAGTCGCGGGTTCAGCCGGTCGCGGACCTTCTCGATTGTCTCGACGAGCAGTGCCACACCACGCAGCGCGAAGAACTCGCATTCGAGCGGAATCAGAACGCCATGTGCCGCTGTCAAGGCGTTCACGGTCAACAGTCCCAGAGAAGGCTGGCAGTCGATCAGGATGACGTCGTAGTCATCGCTGACGTCGCGCAGGATGCGTGACAAAACTGACTCTCGGGCGACTTCCCCGACGAGCTGCACCTCTGCGGCCGACAGGTCGATGTTGGCGGGAAGAATATCGAGACTGGGGAACTCAGTGTGCTGGATTACGCTGCGCGTGTCGGGACGAGCCGCCACCAGCAGGTCGTAGATCGTCGCGTCCAGGTCGTGAGTTCCAACTCCCAGCCCAACGCTGGCCGCACCCTGCGGGTCGAAATCGACGATGAGCACCTTACGGCCATACTCTGCCAGGGCCGCAGCGACGTTGATGGTGGTGGTGGTCTTGCCCACCCCGCCTTTTTGGTTGCACATGGCGATGATGCGTGCCGGACCATGGGTGCTCAGCGGTGCGGGCGCTGAGAAAACGGGCATGGGTCTGCCAACGGCGTCAAGAGTGCTAGAGGTCGTCTTGAGCGAGCCGGAGCGGGCTGAATCGTTGGTAGAACTCACGGCATAACGCTACCGCATCTGCCCTGCACTTTTCCCGTCACGCCTCGACAATTTAGCCGCGCGCACGCGGATGCGCCGTGATGTAGACCTCGCGCAAATGCTCTGGGGTCACCTTGGTGTACAACTGCGTCGTGGTGACCGAGGCGTGTCCTAGCAGTTCTTGGACAACGCGAATGTCAGCGCCGCCTTGCAGTAGATGTGTTGCGAACGAGTGCCGCAGCACGTGCGGACTCAGATGTACCTCGTCATCGGGAAAGGCTCGCCCTGCGGCGGCCTGGATGATCGCCCAGCCGGATTGGCGCGAGAGTCGGTTGCCTCGAGTATTGAGAAAGACTGCTGGCGTTCCACGGCCTGCCGAGGCCAGGGCGGGACGAGCTCGTACCAAGTACTGGTCGAGTGCACTTGCCGCATAGGAGCCCACCGGAACGATACGTTCCTTATCGCCCTTGCCGAGCAGCCGAACGGCATCGATGCCTTCGTCGCCGCCCAGGTCGTCGATATCGAGGCCTACGGCTTCGGAGACCCGCGAACCCGTACCGTAGAGCAGTTCCAAGAATGCCTTATCGCGCATGCCAACAGGGGTGTCAGTCTCGACAGCATCCAATAGTTGCGAAACCTGCTGCGTGGACAATGCCTTCGGGAGCCGTTGCGCCACCTGTGGACGACGCAGTGCCTCAGTTGGATCCGTCGTGAGCAATCCTTCCGTGACGGCAAAGCGATACAGGCCCCGTACCGCGGCGATGGTGCGAGCCGTGGAGGCGGTCGATAGTGGCGGGTGTGCGGGCGTGCCGGTGCGAAGTTCGAGGACGAACTGGTCGAGATCGCCTGGTTCGACGGCAAGCACGTCGATTCGACGCGACTCCAGGTATGCGGCGAGCCGAGTCAGGTCACGTCGGTATGCCGCCAAGGAGTTCTTTGCCAAGCCCCGTTCGACGGCCAAGTGGTTGAGGTACGTCTGGATTACCACGGCAAGAAGACATCGACGGCGATCAGGACGAACAGTGCCGAAAGGTAGCTGATCGAACCGTGGAATACCCGCATCGCATCGAGTTTGCCTCGCTCCGGATGATTAGCGCGCCGCAGCAGTTGGATGCAAGCCCAGGTGAACCAAGCGCCCAACCCGATAGCGCCGATACCGTAGACAAAGGTCATATCCGCGACCGGCCACAGCACGATCGTGCATGCCACCATGCCCAGGGTGTAGGCAATCATCTCGGTGGCCACACGCCGATCCCCTGCCACCACCGGCAGCATCGGAACGCCCGCTTTGGCGTAGTCCGCACGGAACTTCATCGACAGCGGCCAATAGTGCGGCGGTGTCCAGAAGAAGATGACGAGGAAAAGCAATACCGGTGGCCAGGCGAGACTGTCGGTGACCGCTGCCCAGCCGATCAGCACCGGCATACAACCAGCCGCGCCGCCCCACACAATGTTCTGAGGCGTGCGGCGTTTCAGCACGATGGAGTAACCGACCACGTAAATCAAGATCGCGATGGCGGTGAGCACGGAGGAGAGCGGGTTGACCACGAACCAGAACCACACCAGCGAAAACACGCCGAGGATCGTGCCGAAAATCAACGCTGCCCGGCCGGAGACCTCGCCTGTCGCCAGTGGCCGCCGCTTGGTGCGCTTCATTTGAGCGTCGATATCGCGGTCAACGTAGCAGTTGAACACTCCCGAAGCCCCCGCTGAGGCGTACCCACCGATCAGCGTGGCCAGGACCAACCAGAACGAGGGGAAACCGTCAGCCGCCAAGATCATCGTGGGGATGGTCGCGACCAGGAGCAGCTCAATGACGCGTGGCTTGGTCAAAGCCACATAGGCGCCGACACGATCACGCAATCGCGCGAAATCCCACCGTGATTCGTCGTTTGACACGTCGGCCGTACCGTCGACCAAGGGTGGGCGTCGCTTTGAAGCGGCGGAATTCGGACTGTGCACGCTCTGGAGCGCTCCGTTCAACTCGTTTCGGCGCACATCGAAAGTCAATCCAAACGCAAAGCGCCAAGTTATGCGGTCCAACCATCCTAATTGACTCAGTCAGCCAATACAGCCGAAACACGTCCCCTGCGTAGGAATTCAGTCCCGGCCGTGCCGACTCGTCCCAGACAGTGGGACAAAACCTGGTCAGAAAATGGGACAACTGGGAAACACGCTATAGGCTAGGAAAGTTGTAGCGGTAGGTGTCACGTAACGGATAACCGGACATTTCGGATCACTTCGATGATGCTTCGCAATCCACTGTGAAGTTCATCACGCGTCCCCTAGCCGCACGTAAGTAATGACATTGCTTCTTAGCCCTGCGAAGCGGGCAGCAATGGCGACATCGACCACGGAAGGTTAGGCGATCCAGTGAACGTCCCGGCACCCCGCGCTAGCACAGTCGGCTGGAATGATCTCGACGTCAAGGCAATCAACACGGCACGGGCACTGGCTGCTGACGCTGTAGAGAAGGTCGGAAACGGCCACCCGGGCACCGCCATCTCCTTGGCTCCAGCCGCGTACTTGCTGTACCAGAACTGGCTACGTCACGACCCGTCGGACACCGGCTGGTGGGGACGTGACCGGTTCGTGCTGTCGTGCGGGCACTCGTCGCTGACCCAGTATCTGCAACTGTATCTGGGCGGGTTCGGTCTCGAACTCGAGGACATTGAGGCGCTGCGCACCTTCAACTCGTTGACCCCTGGTCACCCGGAGTACGGACACACCGACGGCGTCGAGATCACCACCGGTCCACTGGGACAAGGACTGGCGTCTGCCGTTGGCTTCGCTGCCGCGCAGCGCCGTGTGCGCGGACTGCTCGACCCAGCCGCAGCGCCCGGTACCAGCCCGTTCGACCACCGTGTCTTCGTACTCGCCTCCGACGGCGATCTGCAAGAGGGCGTCACCAGCGAAGCCAGTTCCTTCGCCGGAACCCAGAAACTCGGCAACTTGATCGTCATCTGGGATGACAACCGCATCTCCATCGAGGGTGACACCAACATCGCCTTCACCGAGAACGTCGCTGCCCGTTATGAGGCCTACGGCTGGCACATCCAGACCGTCGACTGGACCGCTGGTCCGAACGGCTACGTCGAAGACATTGACGCGCTCAACGCCGCCATCGAAGCGGCCGTGGCCGAAACCGACAGGCCTTCGTTCATCGCGCTGCGCACCATCATCGCGTGGCCCGCCCCCACCAAGCAGAACGATCACGCTTCACACGGTTCCAAGCTCGGCGCTGACGAGGTTGCACGCCTCAAGGGCGCCATCGGTCTGGACCCGGACAAGCAATTCGATGTCGACCCCGAGGTCATCGCCCACTCACGCGAGCTCGTGGAGCGCGGTCAGCAGGCCCACAAGGAATGGGACCAGCAACTCGCCGCCTGGCGCGTGGCCAACCCAGAGCGCTCCGAGCTCTTCGACCGGCTCGCGAGCCGGGAACTCCCCGGCGACTGGGCCAATGCGCTGCCGACCTTCGAAGCTGGCACGGCGGTCGCCACCCGGTCCGCATCCGGCAAGGTCCTCAGCGCGCTTGCCCCGGTATTGCCGGAACTGTGGGGCGGCTCCGCCGACCTGGCGGGTTCGAACAACACCACGATGACAGGTGAGCCATCGTTCATCCCCGCCGAATACTCCACCGCTGAATTCCAGGGCACCGAGTATGGCCGTACTCTGCACTTCGGCATCCGTGAGCACGGTATGGGCGCGATCCTGTCGGGTATCGCACTGTCAGGCCTGACCCGTCCTTATGGCGGCACCTTCTTCCAGTTCTCCGACTACATGCGTGGCGCGGTTCGCCTCGCCTCGTTGATGAACATTCCGGTCACATACGTGTGGACGCACGACTCCATAGGTCTAGGTGAAGACGGTCCGACGCACCAGCCGGTTGAGCACCTGGCGGCTACTCGTGCCATCCCCAACCTTTCCATTGTGCGCCCTGCCGACGCCAACGAGACGGTTGCGGCATGGAAGGCCATCCTGGAGCGTGACAACGGTCCGGTTGGCCTGATTCTGACCCGCCAGAACGTGCCGACCTTCCCACGCGGCACCGATGGTTTCGCAGCGGCATCCGGTCTGGAGCGCGGCGCCTACGTGCTGATTGAGTCCTCGACGGCGACCCCTGAGGTCATCTTGATCGCCACCGGCTCCGAGGTTCAACTCGCCGTTGCGGCTCGCGAACAGCTCGAAGCACAGGGAATCGGCACCCGCGTTGTATCGGCACCGTGCCTGGAATGGTTCGAGGAGCAGGACGAGCAGTACCGTGAGTCAGTGCTGCCAGCCGCCGTTGCCGCGCGGGTCAGCGTCGAAGCGGGTCTCGCGCTGTCCTGGTACAAGTACCTTGGGGTACACGGTCGTGCAGTCAGCCTGGAGCACTACGGTGCCTCAGCATCGTTCGAGAAACTCTATGAAGAGTTCGGCCTGACCGACGCTGCAGTTGTGGCCGCGGCCAAGGAATCGCTCACCGCCGTCAAGGGATCTTGATCCCGAGCACTCCTCGACATCCGTTCGCTTTAGATTGGTGAATTAGTGCCCAAATCAGTCAAGATCAGTGCAGATCACAATCCGTTGCGGGATCCCCGCGACCTGCGCCTGCCGCGCAGTGCAGGCCCGAGCGGTTTGGTGATCTTCGGCGTCACCGGCGACCTGGCACGCAAGAAGCTCATGCCAGCGGTCTACGACCTCGCTAACCGCGGTCTGCTCCCCCCTGGCTTCGCGCTGACCGGCTTCGCGCGCCGCGACTGGGAGAAACAGGACTTTGCCCAGGTCGTACACGACGCTGTCAAAGCACACTCGCGAACACCGTTTCGGGAATCGACGTGGAAGCAACTGTCCGAAGGCATTCGCTTCGTGCAGGGAACCTTCGATGACCCCGAAGCCTTCGAAAGGCTTAGCGAGACGGTTCACGAGTTAGACCGCGACCGCGGCACCCGTGGCAATCATGCGTTCTACCTGTCGGTGCCGCCGAGTTCGTTCCCGCTGGTCTGCCGCCAACTGGCCGCTTCCGGCCTGTCGAAGTCACCTGAAGACGCCTGGCGCCGGGTCATCATCGAAAAGCCCTTCGGTCATGATCTGGAATCCGCACAAGAACTCGACGAGGTCGTCTCTGAAGTGTTCTCCCCCGAGTCGGTGTTCCGCATCGACCACTATCTGGGGAAAGAGACGGTTCAGAACCTGCTGGCACTGCGGTTCGCCAACCAGCTCTATGAGCCGATCTGGAACGCGCACTATGTCGACCACGTTCAGATCACCATGGCTGAGGATATCGGCATCGGCGGCCGTGCCGGCTACTACGACGGTATCGGTGCGGCTCGCGACGTGATCCAGAACCACCTGCTGCAACTGCTGGCGCTGACCGCCATGGAAGAGCCGGTGTCGTTCTCCGCCGATGCACTCGTCGCTGAAAAACTCAAGGTGTTTTCCGCGATCAGGCTGCCACGCGACCTGTCCAAGCACACTGCCCGCGGACAGTACGTCGGCGGCTGGCAAGGCGGCGAACAGGTACCCGGATACCTTGAAGAGGCCGGCATCAGCCCCGATTCGACAACCGAGACCTATGCCGCGATCCGGCTCGACATCGACACCCGGCGTTGGGCGGGAGTCCCGTTCTATCTGCGCGCGGGAAAGCGTCTGGGACGGCGCGTCACCGAGATCGCCGTGGTGTTCAAGACCGCACCGCATCTGCCGTTCCACAACACCTCGGAGTTGGGCAAGAACGCGCTGGTGATCCGGGTTCAGCCGGATGAGGGCGTGACCATCAAGTTCGGTTCCAAGGTGCCCGGCACTGCGATGGAAGTGCGCGATGTCACGATGGACTTCGGCTACGGTCATTCGTTCACCGAATCCTCGCCTGAGGCGTACGAACGCCTGATCCTGGATGTCCTGCTGGGCGACCCCCCGCTCTTCCCTCGTCACGAAGAGGTGGAATGGTCGTGGCGCATCCTCGACCCAATCGAGAAGCACTGGGCGGCCAAGGGGCGACCCGACCCGTACCGGGTCGGCACCTGGGGGCCGCAAAGCGCAGACGACATGCTGGCACGCGATGGACGAGCCTGGCGTCGCCCATGACCGCCACTAGCTCCGCCGGTCGAGTAGTGAGCTTGCGAACGTATCGAGCGTCGGGTCGAGCCCGCCGAGACCACCCCACGACACCCACAAGGAGCCCCCGATGATCGTAGATATCGCTGGTACCACCGCATCAGCGGTCGCAAAGCGGCTGGTGAAACTGCGCGAGGAAGGCGGCGCTGTCGCACTCGGACGTGTCCTGACCCTTGTGATCGTTGCCCACGACGATGACGTCGAAACCGCCGTCGAGGCCGCTAACGCCGCCAGCCGCGAACATCCCTGTCGTGTCATCGTCGTGGCGCACGACGACAACAATGGCGGTTCCGAGGCTCGTCTTGACGCGCAGATTCGTGTCGGTGGCGATGCCGGGGCGAGCGAAGTAGTGGTGTTGCACCCGCAGGGCGATATTCACGGGCATCTCGACACGCTCATCATGCCCTTGCTGCTGCCGGACACCCCGATTGTGGCGTGGTGGCCGAGCGAATTGCCGCGCAACACCGGCGAAAGGGCCGTTGCGGACTTGGCCCAGGCGCTGATCACTGACTCCGTCAGTTCGGAGCGACCCCATGAAATGCTCGCGGAACTCCGCAAGAGGCATCACCCTCGTCACACCGATCTGGCGTGGACTCGCGCAACTGTATGGCGCGGACTGCTTGCTGCGACCCTGGACAACCCGCCGTATGAGCCGGTGCAGCGTGCCCTTGTTGAAGGCGATGGCTCGCACCCGTCACTCGACCTGGTCGCCGCCTGGTTGGCGCAGTCACTACGCTGCCCGGTGGAAATCAAGCGCGTCGACGGCGCGCAAGCGGTGACCAAGGTGGTGCTGTCGCGCGCCAGCGGCGACATCGTCATCGCGCGACCAGAAGGCGCCGTGGCAACGCTGAGTCAGCCTGGCCAGCCAACGCACCGGATCTCACTTCCGGTACGCACGCTGCGTGAATGTCTGGCAGAGGAATTGCGCCGCCTGGATCCCGACGAGGTCTATGGCGAAGTTCTCGTCAAAGGATTGGCCCGACTCGAAGGTTGGGACAAAGTTCCGGCAGGAGACCGACTATGAGTGCACCCTTCGTGGTGGTCCACCCGACCGCCGATGTCCTCGCCGACGCCGTCGCGGCGCGACTGCTGACTCGCATCATCGATCTGCAGTGCGTCCGTGCCCCGGTTCACATCGTGGTCACGGGCGGCACCCTCGGCATCGGTTCACTGGCGGCGGCTGCGCGCAGCAGCCTGCTGGCAGCTGTGGACTGGTCTGAGGTCCACATTTGGTGGGGCGACGAGCGATTTGTACCAGCCGGCGACGCCGATCGCAACGAACTGCAGGCACGCGAGGCGCTACTGAACCTGCTGGTGAGCGACTTTGGCCTGCCGGAGCACAATGTCCACGTGATGCCGGCAGCCGTTGATGGCTTGGACGACGAACAGGCCGCGCTGAGTTACGCTGCGGAACTGCAGCACTATGCAGCGCCCGGCAAGTCCATCCCCGCCTTTGATGTGTTGATGTTGGGAGTGGGTCCGGACGCTCATGTGGCATCGCTGTTCCCAGGTCATCCCGGCTTGTCACGCACGGGTGCCACCGCTGGGGTGCAGGACTCCCCTAAGCCGCCTCCTACGCGCGTCACGTTGACTTTCGACACGATCAACAACGCCCGTGAGGTCTGGCTGATCGCCGCCGGCGCGGGCAAGGCCGAGGCAGTGCGCAAGGCTCTGTCCGGTGCCCCCGTTGAAGAAGCGCCCGCCGGGCACGTGCATGGCACCGAGCGCACCCTGTGGCTGCTGGACACCGAGGCCAGCAACTAGAGCCCTTCTCCTCATCGCGTTGCCGCAGGATAACTTCCCTGTCGACGGTTTGTTTCCCGGCACCAGGGAAGAAAACCTGCGGCATTCAGAGTGTGGTTTCGGACCCTTCGACACTTCAGGAAACGGCAATCTCCACTAGGGACTCATTGAAGCAATAGCAAAGGGCGCCCCAGCCAAATGGCCGGGGCGCCCTTTGAATGCTTGTGGGCTATCCGTTAGCTGCCGAATCCGTACTTCTGCAGCAGACCGATCAGGATGATCGAGACGAACCACACGATGGCGAAGCCGATCGTAATACGGTTCAAGTTGCGTTCCGCCACACCTGAGGAGCTTGCGGACTGTGCGATACCGCCACCGAACATATCGGCCAGACCGCCACCCTTACCCTTGTGCATCAGAATCAGCAGAATCAGGAATGCACTGGTCAGGAGCATGATGACCTGTAACACGATCAGCAAAACATCCACAGTTTCAACAACTCTCGTCAGAAATGGCACGCCCTCAAATTATCGGACGCAACGGACAACCCCACTAGTCTACGCTATGTCTGGCGCTGCCAGCCACAACGTGGCGGGCGAGTCAGGCGATCTTGTAGTAGCTCGCGATCTTGGCGAACTCTTCCGGATCGAGGCTCGCGCCACCGACCAGACCACCGTCGATGTCCTTCTCGGCCATCAGTTCGACGATCGAGCTCGACTTGACTGAGCCACCGTAAAGGACGCGTACCGCGTCGGCGACCTCTGCCGAATACAGTTCAGCCAACCGGGCACGGATCGCGCCGATGACTTCCTGTGCGTCAGCGGGCGTTGCGACCTCGCCGGTGCCGATCGCCCAGACGGGCTCGTAGGCGATAACGATCTTGGCTGCCTCTTCGGCAGTCAGACCAGCCAGCGCACCGTCGACCTGAGCCAGCGTGTAAGACACGTGCTCACCAGCCCTGCGGATGTCCAGGCCCTCACCGACACACACGATCGGGATCAGATCGTGGTCGAGTGCGGCCTTGGTCTTGGCTGCTACGAGTTCGTCAGTCTCGCCGTGGTACTGACGACGTTCCGAGTGACCCACGGCAACGTAGGTCACGCCGAGCTTGGCGAGGAACACCGGCGAGATCTCACCGGTGTATGCGCCTGAGACATGCTGGGAGACGTCCTGTGCTCCGTACTTGACGCCCAGGCCCTCGGCTTCGACCACGGTCTGAATCGAACGCAGATCGGTGAACGGTGCGAGGACCGCGACGTCGACCTTGTCGAAGTCATGCTTCGCGTCGCGCAGCGTCCAGGCAAGTTTTTGTACCTGGTGAACCGCCTCGAGGTGGTCGAGGTTCAACTTCCAGTTTCCCGCGATCAGCGGGGTGCGAGTTGCCACGTTGTGGACTCCTTCTAGTTAAAAGACCGTAGATTGAGGATCAGGCTTCGAGGACTGCGATTCCGGGGAGTTCCTTGCCCTCAAGGAACTCAAGGCTTGCGCCACCACCGGTTGAGATGTGTGAGAATCCGGCCTCGTCGAATCCGAGGATACGCACTGCGGCGGCAGAGTCGCCACCACCGACGACCGAGAAGGCTCCTGCGGCGGTTGCGTCGACGATGCCCTGTGCGACGGCCCGAGTTCCACCTGAGAACGCCTCGAACTCGAAGACGCCTGCTGGACCGTTCCACACAATGGTCTTGGCGTCAGCCAATTTGGCCTCGAAGAGCTTCTGCGATTCTGGGCCGATGTCGAGGCCCATCTGGTCGGCCGGAATCGCGTCAGCGGCGACAACGGTGGCCGGGGCATCCGACTTGAACTCGGGGGCGACCACGACGTCCACGGGAACGACGATCTCGACACCCTTGGCGGCGGCTGTCTCCAGATATCCCTTGACGGTGTCGATCTGGTCAGCCTCCAGCAACGAGGTGCCGACGTTATAGCCCTTGGCGGCCAGGAAGGTGAATGCCATGCCGCCACCGATGAGCAGGCGGTCCGCCTTGCTCAGCAGGTTCTCGATCACGCCGAGCTTGTCCGAGACCTTCGAGCCACCCAGGACCACAGCATAGGGACGAGCAGGGCTTTCGGTTGCCTTCTTGAGAGATTCGACCTCTTTGAGGACGAGCAGCCCTGTCGCAGCAGGCAGAGCCTTGGCGATGTCGTAAACCGACGCCTGCTTGCGGTGCACGACACCGAAGCCATCGGAGACGTAAGCGTCAGCGAGTTCTGCCAGTTCGGCAGCCAGTGCCGCCCGCTCGGCTTCGTCCTTGGAGGTTTCGCGAGCGTCGAAGCGGACGTTCTCCAGCAGTGCCACATCACCGTCGTTCAGCGCCGCGACAGTGGCTTTGGCTGAGTCACCCACCAGGTCACTGGCAAGGGCCACGTCTTGTCCCAGCAACTCCCCCAGTCGCTTCGCAACCGGTGCGAGTGAGAACTTCGGGTCCGGTGCGCCCTTGGGACGGCCGAGGTGCGCCACGAGCACGACTTTGGCACCAGCAGCGATCAAAGTCTTGATCGTCGGTAGTGCGGCTCGAATCCGGCCGTCGTCGGTGATGGTTGTACCGTCGAGCGGCACATTGAAGTCAGAGCGAACCAGAACGCGTTTGCCGCGCAGGTCGCCCAGGGACTCGATGGTCTTGACTGCCACTGCTGTCTCCTTGTGGAAGAGATACGTCTCACAACTGGTGAAACGAGAACTTGTCGAACGAATGAGGCGAAGTCAGCGTCGAGGTGTTCGCCCCGGACAGCACAACGTCCGCGTGCGCGGTGCGGCCTAGTGCCACTGGCGCACGCGGACGGAGTGCATGTCTTCTGTAGAACCGACTATGTCGGATCAGTGAGATCAGAGACGCTCTGCGACGTACTCGGTCAGAGCGACGAGGCTGTTGGAGTAGCCCCACTCGTTGTCGTACCAGGAGACGACCTTGACCTGGTCGCCGATCACCTTGGTCAGACCAGCGTCGAAGATCGACTGGTGTGGGTTGGTGACGATGTCAGACGAGACGATCGGGTCGTCAACGTACTCCAGAACACCCTTCAGCGGGCCTTCTGAAGCAGCCTTGATAGCAGCGTTGACCTCTTCGACCGTGACTTCCTTGGAAGCCGTGAAGGTCAGGTCGGTTGCCGAACCCGTGATGGTCGGAACACGCAGCGCGTAGCCGTCGAGCTTGCCCTTGAGCTCAGGGAGCACGAGGGAAACAGCCTTGGCGGCACCGGTCGAGGTCGGAACGATGTTCTGAGCTGCGGCACGTGCACGGCGCAGGTCCTTGTGCGGACCGTCCTGCAGGTTCTGGTCACCGGTGTAAGCGTGGATCGTGGTCATCAGACCGCGCTCGATGCCGAAGGCGTCGTTCAGAGCCTTGGCCAGCGGTGCGAGGCAGTTGGTGGTGCACGATGCGTTCGAAATGACGTGCTGGGTGGCAGGGTCGTAGTCGGTGTGGTTCACGCCGACGACGAAGGTGCCGTCTTCGTTCTTCGCAGGTGCGGAGATGATGACCTTCTTAGCGCCAGCATCGATGTGTGCCTTGGCCTTGCTGCCGTCCGTGAAGAATCCGGTGGACTCGATCACGATGTCAGCGCCGAGGTCCGCCCACGGAAGGTTAGCGGGGTCACGCTCTGCCAGGGCGCGGATCTTCTTGCCGTCAACGATGATGTTGTCATCGTCGAAGTCAACCGACAGTGGGAACCGACCAAGTACGGTGTCGTACTTCAGTAGGTGTGCCAGTGTCTTGTTGTCGGTCAAGTCGTTTACGCCGACGATCTCGATGTCTGCACCCGCAGCCACAATGGCGCGGAAGAAGTTACGACCGATGCGTCCGAAGCCGTTAATACCGACGCGAACTGTCACTATGCCCTCCTCAGGGAGCGCCGGGGCTACCGGCGCATTCGGTAGATGTATCCAGCGCGCGTGACACGCGCTGACGTGTCGAACTGTGGGCAATCCTCCGGCCACATCGTCCAGTATTCGCAACGAACACGGTCGACTATGGATTCAGATTACTTGCTGTCCTATTTGACATGATCGAGCCTATACCTGCCTTTGAGATATAGTCCGGGACCTACGTCCACGATGGGCATTGACCCGAATCGGTCATGTCACATGTTCCACTTTACCGGCACATGGAACATTCACCACAAATTGGGCATGTCCTCAAGTCAAAGATCAAGCAAATCCGGACTTAATCCCGCTTCGGTGTCCGGAATGCCCAATTCGACGGCGCGGCGGTCAGCCGTGGCGAGCAGACGACGGATACGCCCCGCGACTGCGTCCTTGGTCAACGGCGGGTCAGCGTGTTGTCCCAGTTCTTCCAATGACGCTTCACGGTGCGCGATGCGCAGCTCGCCGGCTTGTCGCAAGTGATCGGGAACGTCGCCGCCGAGAATCTCGAAGGCTCGTTCGACGCGGGCGCTTGCTGCGACCGCCGCGCGGGCGGAACGCCGCAAGTTCGCGTCGTCGAAGTTGGCGAGGCGGTTCGCGGTACCACGCACTTCCCGATGTTCGCGTCGCTCCAACCACACCTGAAGAGTGCTGGAAGCGCCCATGCGCTTCAGCATCTCCGCAATCGCGTCACCATCACGGATCACCACGCGGTCGACGCCGCGCACTTCACGGGCCTTGGCTTGAACCCCGAGGCGACGAGCCGCCCCGACCAGTGCCATCGCAGCCTCGGTTCCCGGGCAGGTGACTTCCATCGCCGTCGAGCGTCCGGGCTCAGTCAGGGAGCCGTGCGCCAGGAACGCGCCGCGCCAGGCTGCCTCAATCTCCGCTGCACCGCCAGCGACGACCTGCGGGGGCAGACCACGTACCGGCCGACCACGCACGTCGAGAAGTCCGGTTTGACGGGCCAGAGTCTCGCCGTCGCGCACCACCCGCACCACATAGCGTGCGCTGCGCTTCAGCCCACCTCCCGAGACCACGATGAGCTCGGAATTGTGACCGTACACATCCTTGATGGCGTCCTGAAGGCGCCGCGCGGTCAATTGGGAATCAACCTCGGCTTCAATGACGATTCGTCCCGAAATGATGTGCAGGCCGCCAGAAAAGCGGAGCATCGCCGCCACCTCGGCTTTTCGGCACGAGACCTTGTCTACAGATATCTGTGCGAGTTCTTCTTTCACATCACTCGTCAACGCCATGGGGACCATCATGTCACCGTCTTTGCGTTGAATCGAGTTCAGCGGGCAAGACCGCTACGACATGCTCGCGATCTAGACCGCATAGCAGGCTGACTTCAGCCGGACAAGGCACTAGACCGAATCGTCCACACCGAAAATCTCGCGGTAAGCGGCTGCCAGCCGCAGCCGCTCATGACGAGCAGTGCCGTCAGCCCGGCGCACATCGGAGACGACAAGCCGCGCGCCCAGCCGCGCCGCCGCCGCCCGCATGCGACGAGGCGATGAGAACTGCGACGGGTCCACCAAGATGACATCGAACCGCATATCCGGCGCATGGGAATGCAACGCGTCGAGCTGATCTACCGCAGTCATCCCGAATGACTCGTCGTCCCCAGTGCCGATATTCAATGTCAGCAGTCGGTGAGCGCGCGATTCGATAATCGCCTGACGGAGTTTCGGCACCACCAGGTGCGGCATCACCGAAGAGAACCACGATCCCGGACCGAAGACCACCCATTCAGCGTCTGCGACGGCGCTCAGCACCTCCTGCGGCACGGGCGGGTCATCGGGAGTCAGGCGAATCCGGTTGATCCGTCCCGCGGCCAGCGCGACCTGCGTCTGGCCGAAGACCGCGCGACTTTCACCTTCAACATCGATATCGGCCTCAATAGCCAAAGGCACGGCCGCCATGGGAAGGACTCGTCCACGAGCCCCCAACAACCGTGCGATCCAGTCCAAGCCTTCGACGCTGTCGCCCAGCAACTCCCACAACGCCACAATCAGAAGGTTGCCCACAGCATGATGGTCCAGTTCGCCATCGGAACTGAAGCGGTACTGCAGTACGTCACGCCAGGTCTGACCCCACTCAGAGTCGTCACACAGCGCTGAGAGCGCCATGCGCAGGTCACCTGGAGGCAATGCGCCGAATTCTTGCCGTAGCCGACCGGATGAGCCGCCATCGTCCGCCACAGTCACCACACCGGTAATGCGGTCGGTCACCAGGCGCAGGGCCGAAAGTGTGGCCGCCAGGCCGTGTCCCCCGCCGAAGGCAACGACTTCAGGACGAGCCTCGACATGACGCAGGCGGGGTTCCGGAATCGCTGAGGACACCGCTGGGATCGAACCGGTCGCGGGACGCGCGGTACGGGCACTACTTGGCAGTTCCATTGATCACTCCCGACCCAGATCCCGAGCTGTAGTCACGACCGCGTGCCCGGACTCACGCAGTTCCTCAGCCAAAGCGTCGGCAATCGCCACTGATCGATGCTGTCCCCCGGTGCAACCAATCGCAATCGTCGTGTAGCGCTTTTCCTCGCGTTCGTAGCCAGCCAGCACTGGCTGAAGAGCGGCAGCATATTTCGTCACGAAGTCGCGAGCACCGTCCTGCTCCAGCACATAGTCTCGTACGGGGGCGTCCTTCCCGCTGAGGTGGCGCAGCTCAGTGATCCAATACGGGTTCGCGAGGAATCGCACGTCGGCGACATGATCGGCATCCAGTGGCAGACCATGTTTGAATCCGAATGAGACGATTGAGACCCGCAGCACTCCCGGATGGTCGGAGGCGACCGCAGGGCGCAGCACCCGCGCCAGATCGTTGACCGACAGGTCGGATGTGTCAATGACCAGGTCACTGCGACGACGGATCGGCTCGAGTAGTTCGCGTTCGGCGGCGATGCCGTCCAGAACCCGGCCCTCGGGAGCCAACGGGTGCGGTCGTCGCACCTGCTCGAAACGTTTGACGAGCGTCGCGTCCGAGGCATCGAGGAACAGCAGTTGGAAGTTGGCTCCGGACCGGCGCAGGTCTTCCACGGCGCCGCCCATGCCTGCGAAGAACTCCTTGCCACGCACATCGAGCACTACGGCGAGCCGGCGTACCGATGAGCCGGTGCGCGAGACCAGATCGACCAGCGGCGGCAACAAGTTGGGTGGCAAGTTATCGACTACGAACCATTGCATGTCTTCGAGTACGTCGGCGGCGCGGGTGCGTCCAGCGCCTGACATTCCCGTGATCACCACGACGGTGACGCCTTCGCTGACAGGTCGATGAGCTGCGGCTTCCACCGCAGGAATGCCGTGCGGAACTGTCATGGGATTCGGCTCGTTCATGATGCCAGCATGCCAGGAATTGATCTCACTTGGTTGACGTGTCCGTCGTCGTGTCGTCACTCGGCTCCGCTCGCTCGGTCAATCCGAGTCCTTCCCGGAGCCGTTGTACCGAGACTTTGCCCATTCCGGCGACCGTCAGGAGTTCGTCCGCGGACGCGGCCCTGATGGCCTTGACCGAGCCGAAATGCGACAGAAGTGCCTTGGCCCGAACGGGGCCGACGCCGGGTATCTCATCTAGCACAGAGGCGGTCATGGTCGCCGAACGCCGTTTCCGGTGCGCTCTGATCGCAAATCGGTGGGCTTCGTCTCGGATCTGCTGCATCATGTACAGGCCTTGGGAGGACCGCTCCAGGATCAGTGGGTAGTCCTCGTCTGGCAGCCAGACCTCTTCAAGGCGCTTGGCCAGTCCGCATAGTGCAACATTCGTGATGCCCAGTTCCTGGAACACCTCCCACGCTGCTGCCACCTGGGGTGCGCCGCCGTCGACGACGACGAGCTGCGGCGGGTAGGCGAACCGTTTGGGGCTGTTGTCGGTCGGTTGATCCTGCGGCGCTTCCTGCCGCCGGAACCTGCGTCGCAGCACCTCCCGCATCGCTTCGGTGTCGTCTCTTGCGCCGTCGCCAGTTTCGCCTTTGATGGCAAAGGTGCGGTATTCGCTCTTACGAGGCAGACCGTCTTCGAAGACCACCATGGATGCCATCTGCGATGTGCCCTGGGTGTGGGAGATGTCGTAGCACTCGATGCGCAGTGGCGCCTCGCCCATGCCGAAGGCCTCCTGGAGGTCTTGCAGCGCACGGCTCCGGGTGGTCAGATCACCCGAGCGGCGCATGCGATGCAGATTCAGCGCGTGTTCGGCGTTCTTTCGCACCGTGGCGGCAAGCTCCGCCTTTTCACCGCGCTGCGGCACACGCACCTCAACCTTGCTGCCGCGCCCTTTGCCCAGCCATTTCTCGACAGCATCCTGGCCCTCCGGCTCCGCCGGGACCAAAACCAGTGGCGGGATCGCATCCCGCATATTCCAGTCCATATCCGCAGTGGTGAAGTACTCGCCGTAGGCCTGTTCCAGCACGCTAGCGACCAATTCGGTATCGGTGCGCGGTTCCTGGATCTCGACGATCCAGCCGCGTTGTCCCCTGACCCGGCCATCGCGTACGTAGAAGACCTGGACGGATGCTTCCAGTTCATCGCGGACCATGGCGTAGACGTCTGCGTTGGTGCCGTCGGTGAGCACCAGGGCGTTCTTTTCCATGGCGGATTCCAGTGCTTTGATGCTGTCTCGCAACACCGCGGCACGTTCAAAGTCGAGGTCCTGTGAGGCTTGTTGCATCTGTGCAGTGAAACGCCTGATCAGGGCTGACGAGCGGCCCGCGAGAAAGTCACACAGGTCTTCGGCCAGTTTGCGGTGACCTGCCGCGTCGATGCGTCCGACACACGGCGCGGAACATTTGTCGATATAGCCCAGCAGGCAGGGGCGTCCCTGCAGCTCCGCACGCCGGAACACGCCACTCGAACAGGTACGCACCGGGAACGGCTTCAGCAAGATGTCGAGGGTGTCGCGGATAGCCCAGGCCTGCGCGAACGGACCGAAATAGCGGTTACCGGGCTTCTTCGCCCCGCGCATCACGAAGGCTCGCGGATACTTTTCCGACATGGTCACTGCCAGATAGGGGTATGACTTGTCGTCGCGGTACTTGATATTGAAGCGCGGATCGAACTCCTTGATCCACATGTACTCCAGTGCAAGAGACTCGACCTCAGTGCCGACAATCGTCCATTCCACGCTTGAGGCTGTCGTGACCATCTGCTGAGTACGACGGTGCAGCGTGTGCAGCGGCTGAAAATAGTTGGCCAGTCGTGAGCGCAGGTTCTTCGCTTTGCCGACGTAGATGACCCGGCCGTGCTCGTCCTTGAAGCGGTACACACCGGGCGAAGTCGGCACTTCACCCGGTGCGGGACGGTACTCAGCGGGATCAGCCATAGTTCAATTGTCGCGCGAAATTTTCCTGGAAGGAGAATATGACAGGGCTTGCGATACACGAGTTTCGTCCCCGGCAGACACGTGACAAGGCATGATTCTGGCCGGTATCGTCGATTTTGGGACCTAAGTCCCTGAATAAGTTCCCAGACTGACTATGACCCGCGCACGCCTTTAAACCTGGAGAAGACCATGACTCTGACTATGCCTCCGCCGACTCCGCAATCCACAAGCGCTAGAACTCATCGCACACTGATCGCGTTGATTAGCCTGCTAGCCCTCGTCGTGACCGCTGCACTGACAGCGACACCGGTGAGTGCCGCGAACCTGATTGAATCTGAGACCAACGATTCGACCGCCAGCGCTAACACATTGCCTCTTGGCGACACCATGACCGGGAAAACCTCGGGCAGCGGCTATAACGATCATGACTATTTCTACATTCCGATATCGAAGCCAGGAAGGCTTCACATCGAATTGAAGTTTCCGCAGCATCTTTCAGGGCAGGCCTACGATGTCAAGGTGTATGACGCCTCACACGCTCTTCGGTTCAGCAAGGACCTTATCGGCGCTGACGCCGCCGGAGACTGGGCAAGTGACTATGCCATTTACATGACCGGCGGAGCTTACGTCAGCATTTACGCCACTAGCGGCCGCCCCGTCTGGGGCCACAATTACACATTACGTGTGACGTCTGTTCCGGGACTTGTTGAAAGTGAATTCAATGAGTCCACTAGCAGTGCGACTACTTTGCCGTTGAGCGCCACCATCCAGGGATCCACTCTTTCTAGCGGCTACAACGATCACGACTACTACTTCGTCCCGATTTCCCGACCTGGCCGGGTCAACATCGATTTGAAGTTCCCCACGGGGCTTGCAGGACAGGCTTATGATGTGCAGGTGCTAGATGCGCGTGGTGATGCACGATTCGGTCGTTCGTTGAACGGTAGCGATGCGTCAGGTGCTTGGGCCCGTACCGTATCGCTCTACACCACCGGTTCCATATATATCCGGATCTACAGCCCTAACTCACGACCAGTGTGGGGTAAGCCTTACACGCTGCGTGTCACATCTACTCCCACAAATGTGGAAGCAGAGCCAAACAACTCCATGAATCAAGCCACAGGCCTTCCTCTCGGCGCAACGATCTACGGTTCGACGATGAGCACCGGCTACAACGATTACGACTACTACTACACGCCGATAAGTAAAGCCAAGCGTGTCAGTTTCGTTCTGAGATACCCGAAGACCTCCGGTGCCGCCTACTCGGTGGCGATCCTGGATGTCAATGGACGGGAGTTATATCGTCGGGACCTCACAGGCGCGCAAGCTAACGGGAATTGGGCCCAGAAAATCGCTGTGAAAGCGCCACGTGGCGGAGTATACATACGTATTTCAGCATCTACATCGAGCCCGATGTGGGAGAAGGGCTACTCGCTTCGAGTCGGATATGCATTTGCGAAGAAGCCTCAGCCTCGTATCAAAGGGAAGTTACGTACTGGCAAGAAGCTCAAGGTGAAGCCTGGTAAGTGGAAGCCCAAGTCAGCCAAGTTGAAATACCAGTGGCTTCGCAACGGCAAAGCCATCAAGAAGGCGACCAAAGCCAAGTACAAGGTGACCAAGAAGGACCGGAAGAAGAAGATCTCCGTCCGCGTCAAAGCGACAGCCAAGAACTATGTCACTGTCACGAAGAAGTCCAAGGCGGTGCGGATCAGCAGATGACCGAACTTAATGTCGCCTCGGTGAACTGAGCGCGATACCCGGACGTGTCTCCGTTTCAGAAGTCACGCCGGCAGGATTTCCGCAAGAAACCTGCCGGTGTGGCTCTCTTGAACTCGGGCAACGTCCTCTGGCGGGCCTTCGGCCACCACCATGCCGCCGCCAGAACCGCCTTCAGGCCCCATATCGATGACCCAGTCCGCGTTCTTGATCACGTCGAGGTTGTGCTCGATCACAATGACGGTGTTGCCCTTATCCGCCAAGGACTGCAGCACACCGAGCAGTTTACGGATGTCCTCGAAGTGCAACCCAGTCGTAGGCTCGTCCAAGACGTACACGGTGCGTCCCGTCGACCGACGCTGCAGCTCCGCGGCCAGCTTCACTCGTTGCGCTTCTCCCCCGGACAACGTGGGAGCCGGCTGTCCGAGCCGAACATAGCCGAGCCCGACATCGACCAGGGTCTTCAAATGGCGTCGGATTCGAGGGACCGCCGCGAAGAACTCTTCAGCTTCCTCAATCGGCATATGCAGCACGTCTGCCACCGTTTTCCCCTTGTAATGGACCTCAAGGGTTTCGCGGTTGTAGCGCGCCCCGTGACAGACCTCACATGGAACATACACGTCGGGCAGGAAGTTCATCTCGATCTTGATGGTTCCATCGCCTGAACATGCGTCGCAGCGCCCGCCTTTGACATTGAACGAGAACCGCCCCGGCCCGTAGCCTCGAACCTTGGCCTCAGTGGTTTCCGCGAAGAGCTTGCGCACGGAATCCCACACCCCGGTGTATGTCGCCGGGTTGGACCGTGGCGTCCGACCAATCGGGCCCTGGTCGACGTGAACGACCTTGTCCAGGTGCTCCAGACCGGTCACACGCCGATGCCGTCCAGCCACGCGCTTGGCACCATTGAGTTCATTGGCGAGCACGGTGTAGAGGATCGAGTTGACCAGAGTCGACTTTCCAGAACCGCTCACGCCCGTGACGGCCGTCAACACCCCTAGCGGAAACGCCACATCGACGTTGCGCAGATTATTCTCACGAGCACCGACGACGGTGATCATGCGATCTTTGTCCATGGCGCGCCGCTCGGCTGGCATCGGGATCGAGCGGCGCCCTGCGATATATGCGCCGGTGACCGAGTCCTTAGACTTCAGCAAACCCTTGAGGTCACCGGAGTGCACGACTCGTCCGCCGTGTTCCCCTGCCCCGGGGCCGACATCGACGATCCAGTCAGCCGTGCGAATGGTGTCTTCGTCGTGTTCGACCACGATGAGCGTGTTGCCGAGATCGCGCAGTCTGGTCAGAGTGTCGATCAGACGCCGGTTGTCACGTTGGTGAAGTCCGATGGAAGGCTCGTCCAAGACATACAACACCCCGACGAGACCCGACCCGATCTGCGTCGCCAACCGGATACGCTGCGCCTCTCCACCCGAAAGGGTTCCCGCGGCGCGGGACATCGTCAGATAGTCCAAGCCGACATCGAGCAGGAAGCCGAGTCGTGCCTGGATCTCTTTGAGCACCTGCCCGGCGATCGCCTGTTCACGCTGACCGAGGGTCAGATCGTTCAGGAATGCGCTGGCGTCGCGAATGGACAGGTCACACACCTGAGCGATGGAATGACCGTCGACCTTCACCGCGAGCACTTCTGGCTTCAATCGTGCGCCCTGGCAGGCCGGGCATGGCACCTCGCGCATATACGCTTCGTACTTCTCCTTCGACCACTCGGATTCGGTCTCGTCGTGACGCCGTTCCAGGAAGGCGATGACACCCTCGAAGCCTGTGGCGTAGCGGCGTTCTCGTCCCCATCGGTTGCGGTAGCGAACCTTCACGTCATAGTTGCGCCCGTACAGGACGGCTTCCTGGACCTTCTTGGACAGGTCCTGCCACGGCGTGTCCATCTCGAAGTCGAGTTCATCCGCCAACCCGATCAAGATGCGCTGAAAGTACTCACTCGAGGTCTGCGTCCACGGTGCGATGGCACCTTCGGCCAAGGACTTCTCAGGATCGGGGACGACCAACTCCGGATCGACTTCCAACCGCATGCCCAGCCCGGTGCACTCAGTACAGGCGCCGTAGGGCGCGTTGAACGAGAAGGTGCGCGGTTCGATCTCCTCAAGGGTGAGCGGGTGGTCGTTGGGACAAGCACGGTGTTCGGAGAAGCGACGTTCCCGGTCCGGATCATCGGCATCCGCGTCAACGAATTCAACGACCAACAGGCCAGAAGCCAGACGTAGCGCGGTTTCGACGGAATCGGTGAGTCGGCGTCGGACACCTTCTTTAGCGACCAGCCGGTCGACCACGACATCGATATCGTGCTTGAGTTTCTTCTCAAGCGTTGGTGGTTGCGAAAGAGATACCACAGTGCCATCGACCCGGGCTCGTGAAAAGCCTTGTGTCACCAACTCGCTGAAGAGTTCGGCGTATTCGCCTTTGCGGCCGCGCACTACCGGCGCGAGCAGCATGTAGCGGGTGCCTTCTGGTAGCTCTAGCAACCGGTCCACGATCTGCTGCGGTGTTTGGGCGACGATGCGCTCATCGCATATCGGACAGTGCGGCGTACCCGCGCGAGCGAAGAGCAAGCGCAGATAGTCGTAAACCTCGGTGATGGTTCCCACGGTCGAGCGCGGGTTCCGGTTGGTCGACTTCTGGTCGATCGAGACCGCTGGAGACAGGCCCTCGATGAAATCGACATCCGGCTTGTCCATCTGTCCCAGGAATTGCCGGGCATAGGCCGACAATGATTCGACGTAGCGCCGCTGGCCTTCCGCGAAGATGGTGTCAAATGCCAATGACGACTTGCCCGATCCGGACAATCCGGTGAAAACGATCAATTGATCGCGTGGCAGGTCGAGGTCGACATTGCGAAGGTTGTGCTCACGTGCACCCTTGATAACGAGGCGTTCACTCACTTGGCCATTCTAGGGCGACCGCACCGTTATTCGCACGTTTGTTCGATACGTGTCGTTGATCACATCGTGATGAGTTGCGTTCAGTCAGAGATTGTTCGACAGTCAAAACATGACAGAGCATGCGATGAGCACTCCCGACCCGATCATCGATTGCGGCAATTTCACCATTGTCCGACTCGTAGCAGGGGCCATGGACAACAACGTGTATGTGCTTACCTGCGCTTCGTCACAGGAGGTGCTCGTCGTCGATGCCGCCGCGGAACCAGAACGCATCCTAGCCACGACCCGGCCGAACAAGATACGCAAGGTGCTCACCACGCACAGTCACCGAGACCACTGGGAGCACGGGCTGGCAGCTGTCGTCGCCGCATCCGGCGCGACGAGTTACGCTGGCCGACTGGACGCGTCGGCGATCTCAGTGCACACCGATGTCCTGCTAGACCACGGTGACACCGTGACTTTTGGGGCGGTCACCGGTGACGTCATCGGGCTGAGCGGACACACACCGGGTTCGGTCTGTCTAGTGCTCACGGCCGATGACGGTATCCACCACATCTTTTCGGGTGATTCATTGTTTCCCGGTGGCGTTGGCAAGACCACCACACCGGATGACTTCCGCAGCCTCATCGATGGTGTCACGATGCGGATCTTCGATGTCTATGACGATTCCACCGTCGTCCATCCCGGACACGGGCTGCCGACCACACTTGGCAGCGAACGCGGTGCGCTGCCGCATTGGCGTGAACGTGGCTGGTGACCGGGCCTGCTTGAATAGAACCATGAAGACTTTCGCTGTGACCTATGCCTACGACGCCCAAACCTCACTGCGCGATGAGGTACGACCGCGCCACCGGGCTTTCCTCTCCGGGCTCTACGCCGCCGGCGTGCTGCTGGCATCTGGTCCGGTAACAAGTGGAGCTTCACAAGGAGCATTGATCATCGTCAAGGCGGAAGACGAGGCCGCGGCACTCGCCTTCCTCGACAACGATCCCTTTGTCATCGAAGGCACGGTGGCTGAACGGCAAGCAGTGGAATGGACACCGGTCTTCGGCCCCTGGACGCCGTAGTAGCCGCTGCGCTAGTTGTCGCGACGACTCACCGGATCGTCGGTTGACGGCTGGGCGGGCTGCTCGTCACTTTCTTGCCCATCGTGTGCAGCACTGGTCGGCGGAATGTATTCCGCCAAGGTGCGGCGAGCCAACTCTCCCTGGTGTGCGATGCCGGCTGCCTTCTTACCCATCTTCTGGGATTCGGCGCGTTTGCCGACAGTCAGACTCAGCACTGTGGTGATCACCAGAATGCCAAGGATCACACTCAACGACAGAGCCGTCGAGACCTCGGGAATCGCGTCGACGTGCTCCCCACCGTTGATGAACGGAACCTCGTTGGTGTGCAGCGCGTGGATGATCAGTTTTGCGCCGATGAAGGCGAGGATCGCTCCCAATCCGTATGAGAGGTAGACGAGTTTGTCGAGCAGTCCGTCGATCAGGAAGAACAGCTGCCGCAGCCCGAGCAGTGCGAAGGCGTTCGCTGTGAAGACCAGATAGGTCTCCTGGGTGAGTCCGAAGATCGCCGGAATCGAGTCCACGGCAAAGAGCAGGTCGGCAGACCCGATCGCCAGGATCACGATGAACATCGGTGTGGCAACGAGGCGGCCGCTCTCCTTGGCGAACATCCGATCACCGATGTAGCCCTTGGAGGTCGGCACGCTGCGACGCATCAAACGTAGGAAGCCGTTTTCCTGATAGCCCTCGTCGGGGTCGTGGCCACTGCCCTTGATCTGAGTCCAGGCGGTGTAAAGCAGGAATGCCCCGAAGAGGTAGAAAACGGCGGAGAAGTGCGCGATGATCGTGGCGCCGACCAAGATGAAGATGGTGCGCAGCACGAGTGCGATGACGATTCCGAACAGCAGAACCTTCTGCTGGAATTCGCGCGGCACCCTGAAACTGCTCATGATGAGCACGAACACGAAAAGGTTGTCGATGGACAGGCTCTTCTCGGTGATGAACCCGGCGTAGTACTGTGCCGCGTGGGTGGCGTCCCAGAACACCAGGATAAGCAGGCCGAAGGCGAGACCGATTACGACGTATACCGCTGACCAGGTTGCCGATTCTTTGAGTTTGGGAGCGTGCGGTGTGCGCACATGACCGACAAAGTCGATGGTCAGCATTGCGATGATCGCGGCGATGGTGGCTATCCAGGCCCAGGCAGGTACACCCATATCAATTCCTTCGTGACAGAACTAGTGGCGACACGAAGGTCTCTTCCACCATTGAGGCCGACTACCCGGAACGAATACGGCGAACAGCCGATTCGTTCGTGATGACGAGCGAGTCGATTAGGAATACTCCCCTTCAGAGGCTTGACTTTAGCACGGTGACAAATCGCCCGCATCGGGCAGAGCGTCAGCGTGTCGCTTCTCTCATTTGACGCAGTTCCTTCTTCAGATCGGAGATCTCGTCACGCAGCCGGGCAGCCAGCTCGAATTTGAGTTCTGCTGCGGCACCGCGCATCTGTTCGCTGAGGTCCTGAATGAGTTCGACGAGCTCTCCCTCGGCCTGAGGAACCGCGCGACGTACTGCGACACCATGTTTGACCCCGGTTTCCAGGTCAATCTGAGCGGCACCAGCCGCAGTGGTACGGCTTTTACCCGCGCCGCGGTATCCAGACGCGAGAAGCTCCTCAGTGTCGACATCCTCACGTGCCAACATGTCAGTCACGTCGGCGATCTTCTTACGCAAGGGCTGCGGGTCGATGCCGTTGGCCGTGTTGTACTCGATCTGCTTGCTGCGGCGTCGTTCTGTCTCCTCGATCGCTGTCGCCATGGAGTCTGTGATCTTGTCCGCGTACATGTGAACTTCGCCGGAAACGTTGCGGGCTGCTCGTCCGATGGTTTGGATCAGGGAGCGTTCCGAACGCAGGAAGCCTTCTTTGTCCGCATCCAGAATCGACACCAGGGAGACTTCCGGCAGGTCCAGTCCCTCACGTAACAGGTTGATGCCCACCAGGACATCGAATTGACCGAGTCGAAGTTCGCGGAGCAACTCGACGCGGCGCAGGGTATCGACATCCGAGTGCAGGTACTGCACCTTGACACCGTGCTCCAGAAAGTAGTCGGTGAGGTCTTCCGCCATCTTCTTGGTCAGTGTCGTGACCAGGACGCGCTCGTCCTTTGCCACTCGTTCCCGGATCTCACCGAGAAGATCGTCGATCTGACCCTTCGTGGGTTTGACCACTACCTTGGGGTCGACCAGACCCGTTGGACGAATGATCTGTTCGACCACACCGTCCGATTGCGCCAATTCGTAGGGTCCGGGCGTAGCCGATAAGTACACGGTCTGTCCGATACGCTCCAGGAACTCCTCCCAGCGCAGCGGCCTGTTGTCCATGGCGCTCGGCAGACGGAACCCGAAATCGACCAGATTCCGTTTCCGAGACATATCCCCCTCGTACATCGCCCCGATTTGCGGAACCGTCACGTGGGACTCGTCGATCACGAGCAGGAAGTCCTCTGGGAAGTAATCGAGGAGCGTGTGCGGCGCGCTGCCTGGTTCGCGGCCGTCGATATGACGTGAATAGTTCTCAATTCCCGAGCAACTGCCGATCTCCCGCATCATTTCGATGTCATAGGTGGTGCGCATCCGCAGTCGTTGTGCTTCGAGCAGCTTGTTCTGTCGTTCCAGATCGGATAGACGTTGTTCGAGTTCTTCCTCGATGGACCGGATGGCGCGTTCCATGCGTTCTGGTCCCGCAACATAGTGCGTTGCCGGGAACACGAAGATCGAATCCTCGCCGCGCACGACGTCTCCCGTGACGGGATGCAAGGTGGCGATCGATTCGATCTCGTCCCCGAAGAACTCAATGCGAACTGCGAGTTCCTCGTAGACCGGAATGATTTCCACCGTGTCGCCGCGCACCCGGAACGTACCGCGGGTGAATGCCATGTCGTTGCGGGTGTATTGCATCGTGACGAACTGTCGCAGCAGTTGATCGCGCTCCACGACATCACCGACGCGAAGCTGCACCATCCGGTCAACGTACTCCTGCGGAGTTCCCAGACCGTATATGCAGGACACCGAGGCGACCACCACAACGTCGCGTCTGGTCAGCAGGCTCGAGGTGGCAGAGTGGCGCAACCGTTCGACCTCGTCGTTGATGGACGAGTCTTTCTCGATGTAGGTATCGGTCTGCGCGATATAGGCTTCAGGCTGGTAGTAGTCGTAGTACGACACGAAGTATTCGACGGCGTTGTTCGGGAGCAGTTCCCGGAACTCTGCTGCCAACTGCGCCGCCAACGTCTTGTTGGGCGCCATGATCAAAGTGGGGCGCTGGAGTTTTTCGACCAGCCAGGCGGTGGTAGCCGATTTTCCAGTACCGGTGGCGCCGAGGAGGACGACATCCTTCTCCCCCGCCTCAATACGTTCCGCGAGCTCAGCGATGGCGGTGGGCTGATCCCCGGAGGGCTCAAATTCGGAGATGACTTCGAATGGTGCCACGGTACGTTGCAGATCAGTCACTGGACGCATCTCATCAGCCTACATTGATAGGACAAGTGTTCGACTCTCTTGGGCTGCGCTGTCGGCTAAAGCTGCCTCATGAAGTCAGCTTCTGCCACAGATCGTCTACTTGCCGACGAAGATCGTCAGGAGTCTTGGTGCCGTCCAACACCGTGTCAGCGGAATCTACTCGCACTTGATCGGGCACTTGCGACGCGACCCGGCGGCGGGCGTCCGGCAATGACATGTGGCGTACTTCGACGAGTCTGGCGATGCGAAGATCAGCAGGTGCGTGGACGACAACGAGGTGATCGAAATCGTCCTGCTGCCCGGTTTCTATCAGGAGCGGAATATCGTGCACGATCACCTTGGCAGCGCCTTCGGCAGCGGCTCCATGTTCCGCCTCGTCTGACAACGTCTCCACGATGGGGTGGACGATGCCGTTGAGGTCGCGTAGCGAGTCCTCGTCGCCGAAAACCACCGATGCCAGCGCCGTACGGTTGAGCGAACCATCGGGATGGAGGATCTCCGGACCGAAACGGTCCTCGAGCTGCTGCAACCCATCGGTGCCTACCGCGACGGCATCGCGCGCCAACTGGTCGTGATCGATCACCACCGCGCCCAATTCCCGCAGTCGCTGTGATGCCACAGACTTGCCTGCGGCAATGCCACCTGTCAGCCCTATTCGGATCATGCCACCATGATGCCCTAGAACGACTGTTGGCGACCACCCCAATCGGGATGATCGCCAACAGTTAAGGATCTACTGATCAGTTGCTGGTGAGCTTCTCACGCAGCGCTGCAAGTGCTTCATCGGAAGCAAGCGTGCCCTGGTCGGTCTCTGCCGGTTCGGAGGTGTAGCTGGCCGGAGCCGCTTCGCCTTCTTCTTCCGTTGCGGATGCTGCGGCGGCCTGGTCGGCGCTGAGTGCCTCGGCAACCTGCTGCTTGTGCGAGGTCCAACGCTCGTGCGCCTTGGCATACTCCGCTTCCCAAGCCTCACGCTGGGTCTCGTAGCCTTCGAGCCATTCGTTGCTCTCCGGGTCGAAGCCCTCGGGGTACTTGTAGTTGCCCTCTTCGTCGTACTCGGCAGCCATGCCGTACAGAGCCGGGTCGAAGTCTTCCGAAGTCGGGTCGACGCCCTCGTTGGCCTGCTTGAGCGAGAGCGAGATACGACGACGGTCGAGCTCGATGTCGATGATCTTGACGAAGACCTCGGAGCCGACGGTGACGACCTGCTCCGGCAGCTCAACGTGGCGCTGAGCGAGCTCGGAGATGTGGACGAGACCTTCGATGCCGTCCTCGACGCGCACGAAGGCACCGAATGGAACGAGCTTGGTGACCTTACCCGGGACAACCTGGCCGATGGCGTGGGTGCGGGCGAAGGTCTGCCATGGGTCTTCCTGGGTGGCCTTGAGCGAGAGCGAGACACGCTCACGGTCGAAGTCCACATCGAGAACCTCGACGGTGACTTCCTGGCCGACCTCGACGACCTCGTTCGGGTGGTCGATGTGCTTCCAGCTGAGCTCGGAGACGTGGACGAGACCGTCTACGCCGCCCAAGTCCACGAATGCACCGAAGTTGACGATGGACGAGACCACACCGGGACGAACCTGTCCCTTTTGCAGGGTCTGCAAGAAGGTGGAACGGACCTCGGACTGTGTCTGCTCGAGCCAGGCGCGACGTGACAGCACAACGTTGTTGCGGTTCTTGTCGAGTTCGATGATCTTGGCGTCGATCTGCTTGCCGATGTATGGCTGCAGGTCGCGCACGCGTCGCATTTCAACCAGCGAAGCTGGTAGGAAGCCGCGCAGGCCGATGTCGAGGATGAGACCACCCTTGACGACCTCGATGACGGTACCGGTAACGATGCCGTCTTCTTCCTTGATCTTCTCGATCGTTCCCCAAGCGCGCTCGTACTGTGCGCGCTTCTTCGAAAGGATGAGTCGGCCTTCTTTGTCTTCCTTCTGAAGAACGAGTGCCTCAACCTGGTCGCCGACGTTGACGATCTCTGAGGGATCTACGTCGTGCTTGATGGAGAGTTCACGGGAAGGGATAACGCCTTCGGTCTTGTAACCGATGTCGAGGAGAACCTCGTCACGGTCGACCTTGACGATGGTGCCGTCGACGATGTCGCCATCGTTGAAGTATTTGATGGTCGCGTCAACAGCTGCAAGGAAGTCGTCTGCGGTGCCGATGTCGTTGACGGCAACTTCAGGGACGGACTTCGTGGAGGTCGGGGTGGTCATATAAGTCAGATGCTCCGATGCGGACAGGAATAGTGCGGACAGGTTTTCTTGGTGGCGTGCTATCGAGTGCCTGATTCGGCATAGATGAATTCACTTGCGAACGTACGTCAATCACTCTGAGTGCGCAGCGCGCGAATTGCACTGCGCGAGGGCATAGCAAAACCGCCAATAATAATACTACCCACGGTCAAGTATGGTCAAAACCATCACGGTTCGGTTGCAGGCGCTCCTCTCTTGCGCGCCCGAAAAACTAGGAGCACAAGAGAGGAACACAACTGATCAACGCTCAACTACGCGAGTGCTTGCGCGACCCGAAGCAGTTCGTCCGGAACCAACTTCACCTTGCCCGCGATCTCCTGCAGACTGACCATCTCGACTCGTCCGCCGTTCAACGCCGTCATCACGTCGCTCTCACCGCGGTGAATCGCATCGACAGCAGCC
>WPCK01195865.1_pt1 | contig 58856 bp, 46 predicted proteins | sample 5399851 | NCBI WGS metagenome assembly WPCK01 (sample SAMN12869471, study PRJNA574797) | sludge metagenome | isolation source: wastewater treatment of pH11 | place: China:Beijing | collected 2019-05-20
CCAATCACAACCGGCCGGCAATCATCACGGTACTTTACGCGACCTAGCACGACTCCCCCACTCTCTTTTTCCGAGTGGAACAACAGCGGCGGCGGGAGTTCCTGAAACTCGTTGACTCGCAATCGGTCGGTGGCGACCGTCGCGGTTGGCAAATGCCAAAGCGTGGCCAATTCCTCGTGGCTGATTAGAAATGTCGGAACTGGTTTCCGGAAATGTCCCTTTCGCGGCTTGCTACAACGAAACGTCGCAAGTCGCGACCGTGTAAATGCCCCCAATGCTCCATTGATATTTCGGATTCGAGATTGCGCAGCAGCAGTTTCGCCGAGAGGAACCAGGACGGTGATTCGGATTGTCGCCTCGAACAGGTGGCCGCCGATCTTGTCGGATGCAGCCTGGATGTCGTCCTCGCGGTCGTGAATTCGACTGCCAGTAGTGTCGAGAATCGTGTGACTTGTTGCGGGACTTTTTTTCGCCAAGCGGGCAAGAAACCAAAGCGGGTATCGGAGTTTTCCGAGAGCGTGTCGGGCATAGAACCTCGCCAGTCGGTGACGTGACCGAAAAAACTCCCGGTCAAGAAGTTTGACGGCTTTGATCGCACGCTGCGCAGAGGTATGGCTTGCCGGGGTGAGAGATATTTCCAGCGACGTTAGCCCCACGCTGGCCTGAAGTGCATTGAGCAGGCTGCTCAACGGGTCGGCGAAGACCCGGATCAGCGAATCCTCAAACTGGGCGTGACGCAGGATCGGAAATAAATCAGGAACGAGCCGTATATCGGCCGTCCAAGTTTCGCAATCTGGGATTTCGAGCGGTTTGTGTTCGGCGATAGTTGCTCGCGGATAGTTGGCTTCGATCGGATCGAGAATCGCTGACCGCAATCCTTGTGGGCACCGAAGCGTCAATCCCACCTGACCATCGAATCCGGCAAAACCAACTGTGAGGTGCGAACGGCGCGGAAGCCCCTGGTGAATGGAGGCGAATGCCTTTTCCATGTACCTTGGGCTGCGGTCGTTGTTGGGGGGAGCGGTCAACAAGAACTGCACAAGAAGAGTTTACGGCGACGCGAATCAAAATCAGATTTCGCAACAAGAGAATCGTTGCGTGGTGTTGCATGAGTCACCAATAAAAACCGCCTCTTTCGACCTGCGTACGTCGTCCGAGGCGGGCTCCGTTTGTCTCACACTCAGAGACTCACTTCCTCATTCCCATGGGGGCGGGAAGAAGGGGTGCGGCTTGATACCCGCACCAAGCACTCCGGGCGAACGCTCGTAGCAAGGAAAGGCTACCAGACATTTGGTCGCGTCGGGAATCGTTGCCAGAGCTCTTTGGCCTTCGACCTGAGGATGGAGGGGTCAGGGAATAGATAGACGCATCGGTCGATGTGACCGAAGCGCTCTCGCGATTACGTTTCAGCCCACGATACTTCTAGTACCATATCCTTCGCTTATTGTTTTTTTGTGAGCGTTTTCTCAACCAACTCCCCGCTGGGGAGATGCATCTACTCTCGTTAAAATACGAAGTCCCATTTCAATTCATGGAATCCATTGAATGCCAACAGATCCAATTGTCCATTGTTTGCAGGAACTTACCGATTACGACGCGTTCGAAAAACTATGCAACGCCTTGATGAGTGGGCTTGGGTACCCGGATATCGAACCTTTAGGAGGACGTTCAGACAAGGGACGCGATGGACTCCATTTTTGCGAGCGAAACAACATTAAAAGCATTTTTGCCTTCTCAGTCCGGCAAGATTGGCTCGTCAAGCTAAATGAAGACTGCAATAAGATAATAGTGAAGTATAAACATCCTTGCGATGAACTTGTCTACGTCACGACAGCGAATTTAACCGCGGCTCAACGGGACAAAGCAATCGCCGACGTCAAAGCTAATTTCGGCTTTGCTCTGAAAATCTACGGTTTGGAACGGCTTCGAGTTCAACTCGCCGAAAACCAGCGACATTTGATTCCGCAACATCCGCAAATTTTTTGTTGGCCATATTTTGCTTTTCGCGGAGGCGTGTCGACTGCCTTTGGTCGAGATCTAGTTGTCTTAGATCACGTCCCTCAAGACCAAACCCTTGCTGTTTGGCTTGCGCGTCGACTAATGTTAGAGGGATATGCAGTCTGGTGTAACGGCTTAGCGCCAATGGCAGGCGAGTCCATTGACGAAACGCTGCGAATGCTAATCGAGAATCGGGCAATTAAATATGTGCCTGTAATTTCCCCCTCGGCATTAGATGACGCTGACTTCCTTAGTCGGGTTGTGCTGGCCAACGGCTCGCAAGTCGGGTTAATTCTGCCTGCTAGATCCATACCTTACGATAGCCAGCGTTTGCCATCGCAAATCCGTCGCCTTGAAGTCGCCGACTTTACAACCGGCTGGATATCGGGTCTTGGCGCCGTTCTAAACCAATTGAGTACGCTGACCGGCATCAAACGGATCGAGTCTGAACGCGGTAATGACATCGCGTTACAGTCATTTATTCCAGAGCCATTGACCAAACAAGTAACGGAGCCGCTTTGGACAAACAGCTTTGAAGTTACGCAGCTTCCAGAAAATCTGTATGCCTTTAAGAGCCAAAGTGTGATTAAGAATTCTGAACTTTGCAAAGTTGAAGATAGTTGGGCGTATTCAAGAATCGATGGCAGGACATTTGTTTCATTTGAAGTCCCGCCACAGAGTCTGAACTTAACTTTCCGCAATGCTATCCGATTGGCGACGACAGAAAGCATCAACGAAATTCCCACCACAATCGCTGTCCGGGAGATACTTAGGCGCGCTTTAAGGATTCGCGGGCTTGAACTGGGGCTGGCTTGGTGCGTTGATCGAGAAGTACTCTACTTCCCAACGGGCGATGCAAATCCACAGAGAAACATTCCCTACACAACCGTAAACGGAAAACGATCGACCGTTGGCGTAACGGGATTTCGACAATGGGGATCAGGCGAGCGAGCAACTAAGTTCTATTACCAATTGGCTCCATCCTTCAAAGTTACCATCGACGCTGATAAGAGATACTCTGTAGTAATGAGAATATATGTCCGGGTAACCGACAACAAGGGCGAACTATTCTCCGGGAAGGCTATTGGTCGACGACGTAAGAAAGTCACCAAGAGCTGGTGGAATGACCATTTCCTTGCCCGCACCCTTGGTGTTATTCAGTTTTTTGGCGACGGCCGCAATGAAATACGTTTTGGCGAAGGCGAAGATCGAATAGCTATATCGACGACCCCACTAATCTGGAACTGTCCTGTGTCAATTGATGAGGCGGCGGTTGATCGAATCGGAGACTTCCAAGAGGAATTGGCAACTCTCAGCATTCGGAACGATTCTTGGGAGGAAAACGAGTCTGAGGAGGAAGAACAATGAGTCAGTTTATTCTTTTCGATGAACCCAATGCCATTTTTGCTGGCGACCGAGAAGCTTCTGATCCACATGACGGACTCGCCCTATATGGTGCCTTCGATTCACAAGGAAAGAGTGGAGAGATGCCGCCTCATGCAGTGATTGGGACAACGAGAGGCCTAAAGCTTTGGCACGAATGGTCAAATCGTTTTAACCGTCCCGCGTCTTGTGTTGATCTTGCCCGTCATCGACCGTGGCCACCATTCGTTGGGTTTGAAGTTGCGTTTGGCGCGACCTGGCCACAACCGTTGCGTAGCTTTGAACTTGATGAAGGATTGTTGGATGTATCTTCGCGCAGGATTAATAAGAATGAACGCGTTCTTCAAGTCACCAATCAATACTTGAGTCAATTTGAATCCATCAAAAAAATGGATAACCAACCAAGTACAGTAGTTTGTGTCGTTCCGGACTTTGTCTATCAAAACTGCCGTCCTAAGTCTTACGTGGCAGATGCTACAGAATCTGAATCCGATAGCTTGTTGCTTTCAATCGGAAGAGAAAAGGCCAGAACAGGCCAAATGTCATTTTTTGAAGAGTCTCAGGGGTTTGGAGAAGCGATCGACCTTTCCGAACAATTTGGATTTTCACTCGATTTCCGACGTCAGCTTAAGGCCCGGGTAATGCCACACGGAATTCCGGTTCAAATTGTCAAGGAATCGACATTGACAGTAACAGATCAGATTCTAAACGGAGAGAAAGGAACGAACCCGCTGTCGGATCGGCTTTGGAATTTGGGTACGGCACTTTTTTACAAATCAGGCAAAAAGCCGTGGAAAATTGCAGGAGCACGGAAGGGAGTCTGCTACCTCGGTATCTCGTACAAACTTCAAGAGGGAAGTAACCGGACTGCATGTTGTGCGGCACAGATGTTTATCGACAGCGGAGACGGCATCGTGTTTCTTGGTGACTTTGGGCCTTGGTACTCCGAGAAAGAGGGAGAGTTTCATTTGACAAAACCTGCCGCTGAGAAACTGCTTCGCGGAGCCCTGGAAACATTTCGAGATCAGGGAGGCCCCGACATAGAGGAAGTTTTTATACATGCCACTTCCGGAATCAACTACGAAGAGATTTGTGGATTCCGGAATGCTGTCGCCCAAGATTGTAAGGTGGTTGGCATTAAAGTCCGACAGGATCGCGCCGGGCTAAGAATGTTTCGCAATGGTCGCCGTCCCGTGTTGCGAGGGATGCTTTGGAAGCAATCGTCTCGCCATGGGTTGCTTTATACGAATGGTTTCAAGCCGCGGCTTGGAACGTACGATGGATTCGAAGTACCCGTTCCATTGGAAATTCGCATCCAACACGGGAAGGCCGATATTGAAACGGTCGCCAAAGACATATTGGCGTTGACCAAATTAAACTACAACGCCTGTTTGTTGGGCGAAGGCCTGCCCATCACTATTAAGTTTTCAGGTGCAATTGGTGAAATCTTATTGGCAAACCCTTCGTTGCCTCGAACGGAATATCGACACAACTTCAAATTCTACATATAGGCGAGAAGACATTCGACCTAATTGATTCCCTTCGGTCCGACACACCGAAGGGGCGAGTTCAAACAACTCTTTGCGTTGCGATTGGTGGCTGGAGTCGCACGGGAGGACGGAGATTGTGCGGGGAAGTTGGCTGCGAGTTTACGATTGATTGCCAGTGGCCGAAATGATCGTTCAGGATCGGTTCGATGACTGTTTCCGATGCTACCAGAAACTGATCTTGGGAAGTGGCCAAGACCAAACGTCGGCTTTTATTTCGCGCGAGTTCGCCTGCCAGGTAGAGCATGTGATTTGCCCTGTCGGTGCTGCGCGTCAAAAAGACGACGCGAAACGCGGGGCGTGGACCGACTCTTCCCCCGTTCTTCCAAACCTGTAGTACCCAGTCCTGGTACGACTCATAACCAAGAATTTTGGAGCGAATTGATTGCTCTCGCCGTGAGTCGAGCGGTTCAGTGGCGTTGTCGATCTCGAACAGCAGATTGAATGTGTGCCCGGCAAACAAGAGTTGGAATTGGCAATCGGGTTGTTGTCGGTACTCCCCTACCTCAAGCGTAAGTCGCCCATCGCCCGACGCTTGGGTGACTGTGACTCGCGATCGGTGACAGGAAACCAGAAGGTGGACAATCACGTCAGCCGTGATCATGGCGTGTTGAAAACGCGATGGGGCTATCTCGGTACCGGTGTACTTTGGAATAGTTTCGTCAAAATCTGTGTGAACGGCACGGAAGCCACTTGCCGCAAGTCGATAGTAATGAAGTGTCCCTCCCGTGAATTGGGCAGTTGCGCAAGTCTTGATGAAGCCGGCCTGCGTCAGGGACTGCAAGCGTTCGCGAACACGACGTTCGTCTCGAAAAGGCTCACCTGGGAATGTCTCGCTTGCGCGGCGAATTTGGCTCGCCGTGGCTGGCGTGATTTCAAGGAAGCGAAGCAACGCAAAATCGCGATCGCTGAGCGTGACGATGTTCGGCATGTTTGCGTGTTAGACTACCAGTCGGTAGCATCAGTCGCACTTGCGTATGAGTCGGTCTGGTGGCTTCATCGATATCGATCGGCTTCAGGCTGAAACGTCTCTCGAAGAGGCGGCGGCAAAGTGTGGCGCGTCGATCGAAGTGAAGGGCAACGATTCAGAAAAGAGAATTGATTGTCCGTTTGGCTGTATTGGCGATCATGACGGCCGAAAGGAACTGGCGATCAACGTCGAAAACCCGCAAAAGATATTTCAATGCCATGCCTACGGATGTGGATTCCGGGGAAACCTGTTGACGCTCATGCATGCCTGGACGACTGGGGCAAAGCCAACAGGTGGCAAGCTGAAGGGCGAAGAATTTCAGCGGATCAAACGTATCCTGGCGGGCTCGATGCAGGAATCAAAACGAACTGACGTTCAGAAGGAATCACTGTCACAACATCGAGACGCAGTCACTCCCCCACTTCCTAGCAACATCCCGCTTATCGATGCCGCCGATCCCAAGGTTCGCGAGCTGCATGATATCGATTCAAAGTTCGTGACCGACTTTACCGTTATGAATCCGGCGGCTGCGGCATATGTGCGCCGACATCCCTGTTTGACGCCGGAGGCGATGAAGAAATGGCGATGCGGATATTTGCCGAACGATGGCGGAGGGGATAAACGTGGCTGGTCCCTCCGTGGCAGCATGGTCTACCGAGTTCTTTCGGAAACGGGCAAAGTGCTCTGTTGGGTCGGCCGCGACCTGAATTACGAACAGAAAGAAGTCACGATCTCCGGCTTGACTCCCGCTGAACGAGCTAAACGGGAAGTTCCGGCAAAGCACCGGTTCCCCAAAGGCTTCCATCGCGGCAGCGAACTCTACGGCCAGCAGGCCAGCCGACTAAACGAACCCGGCTATCGCGAATTCATCGCCAATCACGGCCTGATTATCGTCGAAGGCTTCAACGACGTCATTAACCTTGACAACCTTCGCATTCCCGCCCTCGGCATCATGTCCAACCGCATCACTGAAGCCCAAGTGGAGAAGATCACACGATGGGCAGTACAACTCGGCAAGAACCGGGTAAACTTGATGTTCGACAACGACGATGCCGGGGTCGAAGGCGCAAAAGACGCCCTTTGGCGGCTGGCAGAGCGAAGGCTCGACGTCCGCTTGGCTTGGTCGCCCAACATGTACAACGGTGACTTTCGGGGCAAACAACCCGAGTCGATTTTGACTGGGTTTTCGGGGTTCAGTTAAGGCCAATTTGCACCTGCGTCGGTGTGTCGGACCGAAGCAGTCTTTGCCTTTCACAAAGGCGGCCGGGTGATCGGCGCTCGTTTGGTTTTTGTTATCGGATCCAAGCCTGATGAGTACAATCGCGCTTTGAAACTGCCTAGATTGCCTATTTGCTCCAATGCAAGGCGGAACCGATTTCCAGATTTTTTTGAGATGCACTACTACGCGCATTGCCTATCTTTATGGGGACATTGCGCCTACCGAGACGCCTATGGCCAGAAACAGCCCCACCGAACAGGTTGAAATACAGCAAGGGGCTGGTGCGCGCCTTCACGAATATCAAGACTCACAAAAGCCACAGCTGACCGCTGACGTCGAGCACAAGCTCAGTGGGCTAATCCAGCAAGGTAATCGAGCGCTGAAAGATCTGAACGAAGAAGTTACCGAATGTATGGTGTCGTGCATTCAAGAATGGGACCTTGCTCCGCTGTCGGCCACCGTCGTCGTGGAATCGATAGGGGAAGCGATTTGCATTGAACTCGTCAAGTGTGCTGCCGATAGAAGTGGGCTACTTGGGTTCATCCAGGCGGTTACCAACGTGATCCGCGACAAGGTTGGCGATCTGCTTGAAGAGGCCGTTCCTCGCCGTGATCTCAACGTCGAGTCCTGGCTTGATACGCGGATCTCCTTACGGAACATCGAGAAAACGCTTTCGACAAGGCTGTTCCCGGCCGCGAGCTTATGGAGTGAACTGGAAGCGCGGGAGGCGGCCATCAATGAGCTGGCGGAATCCCACATGCGCATGGCAAGACCATTCGCGATGCGCGCGATGCGCCAAGCGTTTGAACTCGATGACTTGCTCAATGAGGCATTTTTGATCCTTCGGCGCGCAGCGGAGGGCTTCGACCCTCACAATGGGAATCGGTTTTCGAGTTACGCCAAAACCGCGCTCGAGCGCGAATTGAAGCGAAAGTCGCCAAGCCGGATCGGACTCAGACGGCAATCAGCCGCCCAAGTAAGAGCGTTCGAGGACGCCCGCCAGTCGCTGTCGCAGCAACGGGGCGCCTCGGTGTCGCGGGACGAAGTCTACGATTTGCTTGCCTTCGATGGGCGAACCAGGATTCAAATCGAGAATGTGCGGAGAATCCTCGGCGTACGCCAACGTTCTCAGCGGGACGGCGACCTGAATCTGGAAGACGCCCCCAATGCCGCTGATTCGCAAGCAGCCAATCCCGCCGAGGAGGCTGCGGATCGAGAAGAGCACGCTAGGCTGCTAGCCGCCATGGAAAAGCTGACAGCGCTCGAAAAGGTGGTCGTTATCGGAGTGTGCAAGTTCGGCAAGTCCTATCGCGGATTGGCGAAGGAATTGCACAAATCTCCGAGCACACTTCGCGAGACGTTCTTGCAGGCACTGGAAAAGCTGGCACAACGAATTGATTCCAAATGGATAAGACCTAAACCGCGATAAGGCGAATCCAACCATGGTTGGAGCATCATCATGACTGTGAAAGACACGAAGCATAACGGACCTCGCCGCGCTCGCCCGGGTGGTTTGAAATCGGGGGAACAACGGTGTGTTTCGGCGGAGTGGTTGTTCAAGTTCGCCGACAACGGACTTGAATTTGCGCCCACGGAGGAGCGGGAACATGTCGCGAGTTGCGCATACTGTGCAGAAAAGTTCACGGTCCTTTACGCTGCCAAACTTCTTGCGGCGCTACCGTCTCGTTGGACGACGCACCTGGGCAGCGCTTTGCGAAGTTGGAACCTAGATTCCGTTGACGGGGCACAACAGGTTTTGGGAGCGGTCCAGTTTGATGATCGCACGTTTGTCACGTGCCACGAAGATGAGTGGGTTCCGTCGACAACTAAGATGCGGGTGAACCTAGTGCTCGATCGGCAGTTGAAGTTCTTCTCATTGAGCATTCTCGATGTGCCACTGGGAATCGCGAGCATCTCGATCTTCTCGTCGGAAGGTCAACAGCCGCTGCGCTGTGACGAGAATGAGCACGTATTTGAGATTGCCTACAGCGTTGGAGAGTTGGAAATCAGCGAAGAGTGCCACCTGTCGTACGATGATCTGACTACGCTGTTGTTGGCTCACAAGTTGGAGATAGTCGTCGACATGAAGCCGGTGGATGATGGCACCTGCCAGGCGGCCCCCAACGACGTCATTGAGTTGCTGGAACAGCAACAGGCGATCGAACGCTATGCGGACTACGTGTTGCCGTGTGGCTGGCATAGCGACACGTACATCAACTCTTCGACGCTGTGCTCGTCGGAAGAGTCGATGAATTTTCTGGCTGCGAAACTGGACTTTCTGTTCTGGGACAAGCACTTCGATACGGTGCTGGCCAACGGCTGGGCGATGGGCCTGATCGCAAGGCGATTGGCGGCGACGCGAGCCGCTCAGGGGCGAAGGATGCCGACCCGGCAGGTACTCTGCGAGGGATATCAGGAGCCGATCTTTCTCGACGATATTATTCCGGGAAGCCAAGTCATCATTGTACTGGATGTGGTCATCTCGGGTCGTCTCGCCCTGGAGCTCAAGCGGCTGGTGCAAGCGGCTGGCGCTGATGTCGTGGGGGTTGCTGCCATCGTTCGCCCACACGGCGCAACTGATGTCCCCAATCTGGACCTGCGAGTTCTCTGCGAAGTCGAGATGAACCTGTCGGTACAGCGGCCCAGCTTCGGACGCAGTAGCGAGCTGCCGCAACAGGTGTTCAATCCAATCGCGGGTTGCATGACGACCAGGTCCATGTCCCCGCGAAGCCCTTCCCAATTCTTGCAAGAGGATCCGAGCGCGAGGGAGTTATGGAGTTACGTGCAAACTGCGGAGGCCTACGAACACCATCGTCGCGAGGGAGACACGCATTACATTGGTTTCGTCGATACGAAAAAATTGATGGAGTGCGGCCAGATTGGGAAGGACCTGGTCGCAAAGCTGGTGGATGTGATCTTCAACTCGGGAAACCGTCCCGGCTACTTGCTGATCCCTCATCGCTCGCGTGTAGGCATCCTGGCCGAGATGATGTCACGCGAATTTGTGCGTGCACACGGATTCCGGCCGAAGACTGTCGTGGCGACGCGGCGCTGGACCACGGGACAATGGGAAGTTGCAGTTGAAGACTTCGGCCGATTACACGATGCCGACGTACTGATCGTCGATACGGCAGCCGGACACGGCCGCACCATCGACCAGTTGACGACGCTCGCGGGAAAGGCCAAGGCGCTCCGTGTCGGAGCGGCGGTGCTGCTTAGTCGTCTAACGCCACCCTGCGAAGACGCGTTCAATTTGCGGCTCACGGGTGGATTTCATCGGCTTTACAACCTGCCGATTCGACCCGTCGCGATTCGCGGAGATCGAATCGACCTCTGTCCTGTGTGTCGAAAAAAGGATGCAATTCGGCGCTTCGCGCAGGACTCGGACATTGAGGCGCTTGAGAAGTGGGCGGACAGCCTGTTCAAGATGAAGGGGCGTGCGGTCGAAGCGGTGCGCCGCCCAAGCGAGAAACAGTTGATGCTCTTCGAATCGGAACAGCCCTTCTTGTCGGCCTGTGGGGCCGCAGTGGCCAGTGGTGTGACGTTGCACGCGCTGGGCGCGGCCAGCACAAACGGCAGCGCGCCGTTGAGCCTGCCGGAGCTATTTGACGAACGGATTTCTTGGCGGGTGCGGGCCACGATGGTGGAAAATCTGCCGGCCGGGATCCTAGAGTGGAGCGGCAACGCATTATTGGCAGATCTTGTGAATGTGTTGGATCAGGGCGCGTATCCGTCCGTTTGGAAAGCTGCCGCCAACTTGCTGGCTCGGGAAGGGAACGACATTTGGCTTAACTATCTGGAATCGATGCTCAGCCGAGCTGACGAGAACAAAAAGCGGATCTCGTACTCTTTTTGGAATCACATGGCTTGCAACACGTACCTCTCAGCATCCGGCGGTAGCGATGCAAGGCAAGAGCTGTTGGCGCGGATTGATCAAATGCTCAGCCGCCATCAAGCAGAAGATGTACGGGTTGGGTTGAGGCAAATGTTGGATGTGATTCGAGACTGAGCTCGATTGAAGCGCGCCAGAAAGGTCTTCGTGCCAGTGATGGTCGAGCACGCGTCGGCACAAGGTTGCGAGAAAATCGCATACCGAAGAATCTTAGGCGCACTTCGTCTTACGCCGCCTATCTCCTAGATACAGGACGAGCCGAGCGTTGCGGTTGGTGTCGTACTGGAGAACAAGTGAGGGATTGCCGCGCAACGTGTGCACGGGGTTCGCTCTCGATTTTCACAAATAGGAGCCGAGATCATGGCGCAGCTAAAGCAAGAACTCATCGAGGAGGATCGTCACGGTGGACGGCGCGTGGAGGTGACGGCCCACGTGACCGGCCATGCCACGCAGACCTTTGTTGCTGCGGCGGGGACGAGTTTGGAGCAGGTTATGACGCAGGCTGCGGCGTTGGCCGGTGTGGCGCTCCTCCCACCCAGAAGCAAACCCTTCGATCGCTTGCATGAAAGGCACGGCGAGCAAGTCGGCGCAGTTATCGACAATCTCGACCAATCCCTCGGCGAGTACCTGCGCCAAGGCGGTCGCCGGCCGCACTTCACGGTGGAATTGGTGCTCGCCGTTCACGTCAACACCCGTTGGGACGTGGCGGTGCAGGAGTCAATGAGCCCGCGTGAAATCTTGGCGCTGCCGCGGATTCACCTGGATCCGGCGAAATACTCACTGTATCTGCCCGAGAGCACGCAGGAACTCCCCGCCGACACGCCAATCAAGCTGACTCGCGGAATCGACTTGGAGGCGCAGCCCGACGGTAAGTACGGCGGAGGACAGTAAGATAGCACCAGAACGCGCTCGCGAGGAAGTGGCGAAGCTCGCCGCCGGGGGTATGGCGATCGAGCTAGTCGAACTGGCGGGGCAGTGGTACGCGCATGCCAGCAGCGGTGCGGTGCCCTCACCTCCCTGGAACAAGGCCAGCTTTGACATCCTGGTCGCCATCCCCGCGGCTTACGACGCCGCTGATCTGGATGGCTTCTACGTTGAACTGCCCTGTAGGTTCGGCGATGGAGAACATTCGCGCATTCAAGGCCAGGTGATTGAAGTCCTCGGTCAGCAGTGGCGCCTGGTGTCGTGGCACTATCCCGACAACCGGCCGTGGATGCGGGGCGTCGACAATCTCGATACGCACTTCGTTCACTGCCGCGGGTTCTTCATGCACCGGGGAGCGGTCAATGCGAAGTGACATGCGAATCTCGGAAGCGGATTGGGGCTCGCTCCGCAGTCACCTGGCCAACTCTTTCCGCGGCCGGGGTGCGCCCGAGACGGGCGCCCTGGCGATTCTAGGTGAGTGTCGAACCGCGGCGAAACACGAATTCCTGGTGGTGAAGATGTTGTTGCCCGAGCCGGGCGACCTCAAGATCGCCTCCAGCGGCGAAGTGGTGTTCGCGTCGTCGTACATTCGCCGCGCGCATCTCGAAATGCGGCGCCAGGAGCTCGCGGGGATCGCCGTTTTTCATACTCACCCCTTTGCCGATAGTGACGTGGGTTTTTCGCCGTATGACGACGAACAAGAACCCACGTTGGTGGAGAACCTGTTGGATCTGGAGCCGAAGACTCGTTTGGTGAGCGTGGTCGCAGGACGGCAGAGTCAAAGCGGGCGCAGTTACTCGTCGCCGACTAGCGTGCAGTCGCTGAAACGGCTGATTGTGGTTGGGCATCGTTTGAGCAACTTGGGGCTCGACGGGCGACCGCCCGAGCCGCCACCCGCTCCTGCAGCGATCTTTGATCGCGGCTTGGCCTTGACCGGCCGCGGTGCGTTGTGCCAGCTGTCGCAGATGACGATCGTAGTGGTGGGCGCGAGCGGCACTGGTTCGTTGATGTGCGAGCTGCTGGCGCGGGCCGGCTGCCGGCGCATCATCCTGATCGATCATGATATCGTCCGCGATGTCAACTTGAATCGGATTCTGCATGCGACGGTTAAAGATGCGCGGCGGGGAGTCGCCAAGGTGCGAGTGCTGCAGCGCGCGATTGAGGCGTTTGGCCTTGGTTGCCACGTGGAGCCGATCCAGGGTTCAATCCTCGACCGCGACATACTCCGCCGGGTGCTCGATGGCGACCTGGTGATCGGTTGTGTTGACCGCGACCTGCCGCGACACTTGTTGTGCGAATTGTCGTATCGACACCTGCTCCCCTTCATCGACGTTGGTTCGGAGATCGGCGGTGACGAGGACGGAATCGTTTCAGTGGAGAGTCGCGCTAGCTACGTCGCTCCCGGGCGGGACTGCTTGATGTGCGCGGGTATCGTCACGCCGCGACGCCTGCGCTTCGAGTCGCTGACTGCCAGCGAGCGGCAGCGTGAGATTGCCCTAGGATACTCGGACGACCTGCGGATCAACCAACCGGCCGTCATGGACTTGAACATGCGGGCCGCGAGCAATGGGATGCTCCTGCTCCGGCATCTTTTGCAGCCGTATCTTCGGGAACCGCTGCCAGTAAAGCTGTGCGAGAACGCGGTCACTTACCGCATGATTCCCGTTTCCACGGCGCTCAAAGCAAATAAGGTTTGCCCCGTTTGCCGTTGCAACCGACTCTTCGGCTACGGTGATTGCGGCCCGACGATCGGATTTGATGCGGCGCTGGCGGGCCGCATTCTTGGAGAGGGAGCAACACCGACTCTGCTGTCACCTAACGCCACAAGGGCCGCACGCCCACTGGTTCGCAAACCGCAATTTCTGAACCGCGTGCGCGACGCAGTGAAGTTGATCTTGAAGCGGTAACATCGCCCCGTTCATTTCCAAAAGGTTTCGTCATCGACGTAACCGGAATCAAATCCGCCAATTCGCACGGCGGAGCATTAGTGGGGCGGACAGACGAATGCTCTACATGGCAGGCAGCTTCGGGGCAGAAATTTCAATTGGCTTCGCAATGCATTCGGCTCTCCTCGAATTGTCGTGAGAATGGAACGAGTTGAGAATCCGTTGAGTCTTGCCCGCTTCGGTCACGTTGTATGAGGCCGTCGAGAAAATTTGCTCGCCCTCCGGGCTCGCCGACGGGCCGTAGGGCCCGTGTTGTGCGGGCGATCGTCGCTGGCCGACCGAAGGGGAGGTCGCGACAGGCGGGCGAGAGCCGCGAAAGGTCACGGTGCCGTGCCAGCGTGTCGATCGCCCGCCTGTCGCGGCGGAGCCGGCGACGATCCTGCCCCTCATCGCGTGGTAGGATTTCGGCTTTCCCAAGCCGCGTTGTGGGTCGAACTGCGTTCGCCATTCCCCCACTCCCAAGTCGCCACCCCCGGCGATCGTTCGGCGATTGCTGGGCGACCGTTCTCTAGCGGCGAATCACTTTCGCCGCGCGGACCATTTTAGATTCGATCCGCTTTAACTCGACCAGTGGCAGCCGGTTTCTTTTTCCTGAGTTGTAATTCGTGGCGGATTGCTCCGTCAATCCGCCCTGGACAATTCCATTTCAAAAAAGCAGGCGGGCAGCGCCCGCAAGTTTGTTTATACAGTTAACGCTTTGAAGTCACTTTGTAGGGGCGGACTGGAACTGGATAATTTGGCTTTGGCTGGCCAACAAACCTTGTTCGGCCTAACAAAAAGGTCCGCAGTTCACCAATAGTTGGTCCGACAACCACCAACAGTCGGATGTCGAACTGGTCCGCGATTCACCAATGCTCAACGGTCGTGTTGCTGGAGAACCCAAACACTGAAGTCAGGGAACTGGAACAACTCCCGCTCGATCTTGCCGATGGCCGCTTCGTGCGAGGCGTCGCGAACTCGATGAGGCTCCGTGCGCGAATAGAGCTGCCGAAAAATGGGGAGCATCTTATCGTAGGCAGTTTTCGCCAGACTGGTTTCGAGGAATGATTGAAGGGCCAGTTGCCTTGCCGCATCATAATCCGCGCGAAGTTTCTGTTGGTTCCGATCGAGTGTGGCCCGCTCGGCTTCCCACTGGCGACGCTTCTGTTCCTTCTCATGGGCGTAAATCCAATCCGGGGGCAATCGCTGGTTTTGGAGATTGTCGATGAGGTAGGCGGCGGGTGATGCCTTGAAACCGTTGAATCCCGATGGCGACTTATGCATCGCCGCGTCGGTGATGCGCACCCATCGCTCGATCAGTCCCCTGCTGTACTGTTTGAAGATTCGCCGAATGGCAGATTCGTCGACGCCGAAAGTCTTGAGCGGCTCATACAAGGGATCATCGACGAGCGTTCGGCTTCGGGTTTTAGTCAATTCGGCAAACGGCGCGCGGAAGTAGGGGCCTTCGAAGAACTGGACCACATAGACTCCCTTGGCTCGTTTGAGAATCAGGTCCCGGGGATCGGATTGTCCCCTGCCGAGTTCGATCACCTTGAGATCGAGCAATTCCCGAATGCAGAGTAGCAACTCGTACCTGCGTTTCTTGAGCGGGCGGGATGCACTGAAACCCAGTCCATTGATAGTGAGATCATCGACGTTCATGAAGACCCGCTTGGTTCTCCAGAACCGGTCCTTTAATTTGAGGAAAAGCCGCCGACTGGCGGGAGAAAGTTCCCGATAAAGGTCGAGATCGAATAGCAATGTTCCGCCCGTGGCGCGGCACATTTTGAAAAACATCGGAGACCACTCAATTCGCCACAGTCGTTCAGGGTCAACGGCACCCCCTCTTTTTCGGGTTGGCAGAAAACTGCTGAAGAAGTGCGTGGTGATTCGTTCATGTTGTTTCGTGACCGGGTTGTAAAACGCGGTGTTTTGGTACGCGACCGTCGCGAGTCGTTCGAGTGAACCGCGAAGCTGGTCGTACTGGAATCCTCCCATCGACATTCCCAGTCGTTTGATCATCCAGTAGGGCGTTGCCAAAAGCGTGTTACTCTCCCGCCGCCGGTCGAGGCTCAGTCCCAGTAACCCCCACAAGACGTATTCGTCGATCGACTGCAAACCGAGCGGCGCGAAGATGGTTACACTCGCTCCCCTCTTCTCGCCGTCGACCATGAAGTTGTAACGGGTCGAGTGCGTTGCCGAATCGAGCTTGCCTCCCTTCAGCGGCCAGAGTGCAGTTTCAAGAAGGGACAATTGAGCAATCCCCTCTCGTTCGATCCCCGGAATGCGATATCGATTTCCGTTTCGTGATGCGGGGCCGGTTGGGACTGTGCGAGTTGCCACGTGAACGGGCTAGAAAATCTTTTTGTGAAGCCAGGCAAAGCGCCCTTTGGATTTGGTGGTTGATTGACTCCCCTCTCCCGGCGAGGCCGCTTCCGTCTGGGTGTGGACCGGCTTCTGTTGTCGATGCGAACCATCGGTGAGAGCGAGCTGCTGCTGCAACGAACCCATGAGGATGTTTCCCTCACGCAATCGCTGGCTGAGTTCCTTGAGCAATTCATTCTGGGTATCGATCTGTTTGTTCTTGATTCCAAGTTCGCGCTGGAGCATCTCAATCACGGCGGCCGATCCCCTGTCGCCGTTGACGGGGGTGGGCTTCACTGGACCGGATTGATTCCGGGATTTCGATTGCACTTCGCGCTGGAGCAGTTCCTCGCTGATTTTCCATGCAAACGTATCGCCTTTCAGGCGAAGAGCCTTGGCTTGCTTTTCATCCGGCTCGATGTGGTGGCGATCCGGGTGCCTGGGATTTTCGAGGATGGGGTAAAAAATGCGCCTGATGCTGGAAGGGGATTTGCCGGTGAGCGCGGCAGCTTCCTTGACGGTGAGAAATGCGGGCATGGGGAGGAGGGGAGTGGACTGGGCGGACGATACCCTTCCAATTCCGCCGAGGGAAGCGCACCAGAAAACATTCCACGCAAAGTTCCACGGAAGGATATCAGGCAGGATTTCGGCAGCGTGTCAGGAAAACGTTCCGTCGCTTGCGGATCCGAAGAACGTTCGCTTGATGGAATGGTATCGGAATCGACCCGGCAACTTGCCGTCGGAAACTACGGGAAGGGTATCGGTACCTGCTTTCTGGAAGGGTATCAGCCGATGGGCTGGAAGGGTTTCGGCATCCTTCCAAAAAGGGTACCACGGTAGCCTTTCACCGGCGAATGTGCCGGGTGTTTCATGATTAGAAAGGGCTCAAATCGATCAAAGGTCGGATACCAGAGGGCACCCCCGGTAACGGACGAAACGTTTCCGATACCCTTTCGCGGAAAGGGGAGTGGGTTTCAGGGAAGGGGATTGTGCGGCTTTTAATAATCGGACGGGAGGAGCGCCGTGATCGCGATCTCATCCTCGATGACCCAGAGATTTTCATCGCCGTCAGACTCGAAGACCTGCAAGTAGTCGAGTCCACCCTTTTCGTCGGCGAGAACTCGGAGCTGGTCAATCGCCTGGCGGATGGAGTCTTGATAAAGAGAGATGGCGGCCGGAGTGGCGACGAGTTGTTTGGTCAGCGGATTGAACTGCCATTTGGAATCCGGATGGTCGAACGGGATTTCTTGTTGCTTGAGTCTCACGGAGTGGGGGAGTGACCGTCGCGTATCGTAACAAGGTTGTGCAGCGAGCGCTACGCATCGATGTAACCGAAGCGTATTGGATAGACGCCTCAAAGTGGCCCAGCGCCGAAGTTGATACGGGATTCACAAGTTGAATACATTGGAGCTATGGCCGAGGTATCGAACTGGAGAAAGCGCGCTTTGGAGAATGAACGGAACAATTAATATGCAAGAGCTTTGTCTATGTACGTCCGCAATTCTTCTGCGACATCCTCGAATTGGTCTTTCTGTAGTAGTTGTCGCTCGTCGGTGAGTTCGATCACGTCGCCCCCAAGACTTATGCCCATGTCGTCCACCAGCCCAACAACCATTTGCGCATCAGCTGGCCGCTGATCTCGCATGAACTCAAGCATCCGCTTCCAGTTTTCCGGATCCTGGTCTTGTTGCCTCGGTGAATCGATGACGATAGGACAGCGCGTTGTGGTCGAGTATCTTTCGATCGTTTTTATGATGGCGAAGTAAAACGCGAGCAACGCACGGGGAAGATCGCTGCCGTTTTCCCTGATCTTTGAATATACCTCTTTGTAACCGGCCTCAGTAAGCTCTTTCACTTGGAGCTGCTGCAAAAATGCGTTCATTCGGCCGTGGTAGTATTCCCTGATCTCCTTCGACCGCTTCTTCGACGAAGCATCCTTCATTTCCTTCTCCGCATTTATTACTTGATCGTCGAGCTCGCCAATTCGTTGGTTAAGGGCCTTCAACTCGTCACGCAATACCGTCCGCACCTCCTTTTTGCCTTCACTCCTCAGGATGTCTTTCAGCTTGATTTCACCCTGCCTCATTTCGAGTATTGCGGTGATCTGTGCGATTTGTTCGGATGCGGCGGCGACGGTTGCCTTCTTCTTTTCCAAATCCGAGACGCACACTTCGTACTCGTCGTTCAGTTGGACGAGCAGGGCACGCATCTGGTCTTCGTCCTGAGCGATGCCGAATCTCTCGGCAAACGAATTGTGGTACTCGGCGCCGCAAGTCGGACACTCAATTTCCTCCGCCAGTTTCTCGCTTGCGAATTCAAAGTCCTTGCCTAGCTCGGTCGCGGCAAGTTCGGTGATCTCCTTTTGGCGTTCGATGGACGAGCGACGATTCTCGATCGCAACCAGCTCTTCACGCAGCGCGGCCTCGCTTTTCTGAAGTTCGTTGCACCGTCGAAGAAGCAACACGATCTCTTGTTCGTAGTTCGTGATACTTAGGTCGAACTGAGTGTTGGAAATCAGTTCAATCCGCTCCAGAACTCGATTAATGACCGAACGTTCTTGCCGAACTTGTTCCAAGTCCGTCTCCGCGAGAGTCTTTCGGCTTTTCGCCTTGTAGTACTCATTGGGCTTAATGCCTGCATGAAACTGAGCAATTGCGGGGCGGTACGCCTTGAATTGTCTCAGAAAGTCGAATGAATCCCAGTTGTCAATCCAACTCGCATCTTGGTCGGCGTAAAACGGCAAGAAAAGAAACGCCGGTGTGGCCTGCTCGGGTTGGGCGCTAGAGTTATTCGTCAGCTCCAGGTGGAAATCGAAAAGGGTGGCAAAGAACGGTCCAAGGCCCTTCGTCACACTACCGTAGCTTCCGACTATCGCGTCTTCCGAGTTGAAAATCGTGTACAGTCGACCGGCTTTCAGAATCCGGTAGTGCGTTCCCCCTACGTCGAAATGGACAAGCAGCGTTACAGCGAGCCTATTCCAGTTGGGATGGACCTGTTTTGGAGTGGCACCGAACGCCGTGTATAGGGACTTGATGAGGCAGGACTTTCCGAAGTCATTCTCCCCCTTTATCACCGTCACTAGGCTTGGAAACTTCACCCTGCGAGCTGTCTTTTCTTTTGCTGACAGCAATAGGATTTCGTGAAAACGCAACCTTGTCATACGTTTTCCTCCTGAGATTGCGGAGGAGGCGGCGGAAGTTCTTGTTCATAGATTTGTACCGCAAACATGGCGTTCAAAAACCCGTCCGAATAGTTGCTGCGAACCAACTGCCATTCCTTGTGGTTCAGTTTCGACAGGGAAGATATGGTATCGGTTATCACCGTCGGAGAGCTGAGCATCGCGGGCGAAATTTCGCGTAGTTCGGCCTCTATCTTCTTTTGGGCATCCGCCAGGAGCCGATTGGTCGGGTCAAGCCTCTGCGCAAGATACTTTCTTACATTCTCGACCATTGCCCGACTTCTGTTCGGAATGAACGACTCCTTCGTCAATTGATTCGAAACGAGCGAGACGAGGTCGTCTTGTTTTCGCGCCGACATAACACTGTCGATCATGCCTTGGACTTGCTGCCGGGTCAGACCGCGGTTTTTGACCATTTCGGCGAATGTGTTGTCCCTCACTTCCCGATTCGTCCGGCGCTGGATGTCGGCTTTAAGGGTCTTGTGAAACGGTGCTGGCGGAATTGTCCCGTCGCCCTGCTTTTCGAGAAAGGTGGCCACGACCCCAAGGCAGTGGTTCTCGTGATCGGTTACGCTCAAAGGCGTTGTTTCCAGGTACGTCGAGTCGAGTCCAGTAGGCAAAGTCGTCAGCGAATGTTCCGTTTTTAAGGCGACTTGAATTTTCCTAATCTCTGCCGCGGATAGATCGGAAACTCGTATCGACTCCTTGTCCTTGCTGTCCGATTCGTCGGCCATATCGACGTTAAACCGCGCATTCGAGACAAACGTCAACCGGTTAACGGCGCCTTGGAATTTGAGCCGATGTCTGTACAGCTTTCCAAGAAAGGATGGCAGCGGTTCACCAGTTGACGACTTATTGCCGGCCGTGATCGCGTACGTGGTCCAGTTGCCGGAAGTTTTGGTTTTTACTTGGAAGAAACTGGCTGCCCTCGGGGCGACGGGATCGTCGAGGCAGACAACGTCATCATGCACATCGAACAGTACGCAATACTCGCCACCGCCTTCGTGCAGCTTGAGCATGTGGCACGTGCCGAAGGAGGTTTGGAATGCAAAGCGGTTGCTTGAGCGAGCTCCACTTGGGTCAGGGCAATCTGCCGTGAGTAAATCGACAAACGACAGCGGCGGAAGGGAATTCATGATCGACCGCAGGCGTGTATTTAGTTTATTTAGAAACGAAGCATACTTCGGCGCGAGTCGTATTTCAATCTGCAATGGTCGAGAATTGGCGGGATTCGCCGAGTAAGTGCTTCCCCCAGGGCACGTTGCCAATGAAAGTCGAATACTTCTACTGTTTGCAGATTGGAAACAGGGCCCAGTCTGTCGTTGAAGAAAACAGCATTGTCGTCCTCTAGAGCGCCTTCCATAACCCTCTAGCGCTATCTGGGAGAAATGGGGAGAATTGGCAAGTACCAGGAGGTAATTGCCATGGATGCCTATTCGATTGATTTGAGGAAACGAGTTCTCAAGGACTCGGATTCCGGGATGAGCACGCGTCAGGTAGCGTTGAAGTATGACGTAAGCGAGTCGTGGGTGAGGCGACTGAAACAACGTCGCCGCGAGAGCGGCGAGATCGCTCCGCGTTCGTCAAATAACGGCGTGCAACCGAAGTGGCTGGCTTATGCCGACCAGATGCAGCGTGTGGTGAAGGAAAATCCGGACATCACGTTGCGCGAATTGCGTGACGCGTTGGGCCGTGATGTCAGTCCGCAAACGCTTTCGCGGGCGTTGCGTCGCCTGCAACTGACGTTCAAAAAAAAGTAATTCATGCGGCCGAGCAGGAGCGGCCCGATGTACAGGCTCGCCGCGCCTGGTGGCAAGCCGAAATGCTCGGGATAGATCCGCAACGGCTTGTGTTCATCGACGAAACTGGTGCCAACACGAAAATGACACGTCGTTACGGGCGGGCTCGCCGCGGCCAGCGAGTGATCGGCAAGGTGCCGCATGGCCACTGGAAGACAACTACCTTCGTCGCGGCCTTGCGTCACGATGGCCTTACAGCGCCGCTGGTCGTGGATGGTGCCATGAACAGTGACGTATTCCTGGCGTATGTCCGCCAGGAACTCGCGCCCACCCTGCGTGAAGGCGACATCGTGGTGATGGACAACTTGGCCGCGCACAAGAAAGCCGGGGTTCGCGAAGCGATCGAATCCCGTGGGGCAACGCTTGTCTACCTTCCGCCATACAGTCCCGACTTCAATCCGATCGAACTGTTATTCGCGAAACTCAAATGGCTGCTGCGGAGTGCCGGAGAACGTACGATCGGAGCGCTCTGGGATCGCCTGGGCCAACTCATCGACCAGTTCTCATCAGGCGAATGTGCAAACTACTTTCGACACTGCGGCTACGCTACAGGCATGTGAGATGCGCTCTAGTTTTCTAGTTCGACACGGGTCGGTTTGCGTGACCAAATGCCGAGGCCCACTCGCTTCGTCCGACCAACCGAAGTTCGGAATCGTGACGGGTGGTGGTCGCTGCGCCCACATGCGACGCAATGACTTTGGATCAACCGGCGGCGAAGGTGGCCTTAGGTTTCAGATTGCTGCGCGCAGCATGGTACACAATCCGGTACAGAATTCTTGCCAAGCGTCAGAAAACTCCGTAAAATTCAGCATCGTTTGCAAGCCTGGACTGCGCACGAAAATTCGTCGTAAGTACCTGCTGTAAAACGGCTTGGATACAGAAAATCAGGTCGTCTTTTCCCGTCCTCCGAAGCCGAAGGTTACAGGTTCGAATCCTGTCGGGGATACTTCAGTAAAATCCGCGCGGAAAAATGGGCTTCTCCCTCATCCAATCGGCTTTCCGCAGTGTGGCAATGAGTCCATACTATGTTTATCCGGTGACAGCAGGTATTGCACTGCGATGGCGAAAGGCGCCGGATGCATTTCGTTCCGCTGCCCGTTCGGCCGGAAACACCTGGTCGACGTCAACCCGTTTTCGCCAGTCAGACTTTCGAAATTCTCTAGCTGCCGTTGGCTGAAAGGTCACACCATGGCGTGGCGCCTGGCGAACATCGTTGTTGGCGGAGAACTGGACAATACGACGTTCGGCTGGACAATTGGATGGATTCAGCTTGCAGGGCGTGAAGAACCCTTGCGACTGAAATTGCACGGCAATTGCCATCCCGATTTGGCGGGCTGGAAATTCCGAATCGTCTGCAATGAAGTCCGCGGCGAACAGGACTCCCGGCTCGATGTTACCGGCCTGGCCACCGATCAGGCCGGAGTGATTGGCGATGCGACCGCGGAAATATTGCGGCGGCATTGCGAATGGCCCGTCGGAGAATTGGCGGGACAGATCGACAAGGGCAGCCTGCCCCCCACGACCTGGAAGAAAGCACTTTATGTCGAATGGTTCAGCAATCTGAATGGCCGGGTGGTCATCGAGTCCACTCAACTGGGCGTGGAACGTATGGGTGTCCAGGCTTTTGAGTTAACGCCAGAACAATACCAGGAACAGGCACACCGGAATCAGGAAGAGCTGGATTATTTCCTGGAGCAAGTCGCCGATGCACTTGCCCAGCGCCAGGACGGCGGCGATCTGGACGGGCGCGACGATGCAAACTGACAATCGAACGGGAGAATTGCAATGGTATCGGGCGATCATCTTGTCGACGTCGCTATTCTCGAAAGCGAAGGAGTTTTCCTTGGTTCGCAACTGGACGTCGAAACCGCAATAACGTTAGTCGCGATTGCTTCCGAAGATCCCGCCTGCCGGGATGACTTCGTTGCACTTTGGCCGCGCTATCGAACGCCTGTTGTGCCGGAGTTCGCCAGCTGTCTGCCGCTGGAAGCGGTCGATCGCCAGACAGCGCTCTCCGCGCTGCGGCGGGGTGATTCCTGGATCGTGATCGATCTCGTTCGCAAACGAATTCTCACCGGCCCGGCGATCAAACCCTTCGGACGCGATCAGGTATTTGATATGTCCGGGGATGAATCGATGCGGCGGCATTTCCCGTTGAGTATTCACTTGCCACCCTGGTGGGAACTGCGCGAACAGACGGATTCCGGTGCGATCGATCGCGACAGGGAAAGTCCGTTGGTGATTCCGCGAACAAACCGGAGGGTACTTTTCGGAAAACCCCTGGTCGAGGACCTTGCCCGGCGGATTCTGGGAATTGCCGAATCAGACGAATGGAAGTCGAGTGGCGCGATGCACGACGAGCGTGCGCGATATGCATTCACCATTCGGGTTCATCGCGACTGGCTCATGACGCCACGCGAGGATTTGGGCGGATTGATGCCTCGGCAGATGTTGCATGGCGCGCGGGATTGGATCGACTGGTTGGTCGAAGCCCAGCGGCTTCGATGTCACGATGGCGGTGAAATCGTCGCTGCCGGAACGGGCCATTCCATCGATGACAACGAACCGATGGGCGGGGAGGAAATGGTCGTTTACTTCGATTTATGCCGCGAGCTGATTGACGCGGGGTGGGAATGGTGCGAACGAGCGGGCACTTCCTTGCCGGATTCTGCCGATCGTTTGCGGCGCGAGCAGGAACTCTGCCTATACCTTTCCAATGTGCAAGAGATGTGGCTTGACAGCCCGTTTGAAGGTGGAGCGCCGCCCCGATTTATCATCGAATGCAGCCGTCGCCGCGTGCCGCGCGGCGCAGGTGTCCCCATTGTCGGGATGTCCGACCGCCAACCGGAACAACATATCCTGGATTGCAATTGTCCCCTCTGTATCATGATGGCCGAGGAGTCCTTCGGACCAGCTTTTGTCGGCCTTGACGGCCATCACCTGGACCTCGACGACGAGTTCGCGTTTTCGATGTGCGAAACACGCGAAGAATGGGAAGAGCAGCAGCGGGAGTACGCCGAAATGTCAGCCGCCGTCGAACGCCAAACTGGCGGCAGCGCAGCCGGTTGCGAAACGGAATCGGAGGAATTTGCGCCGATTTGGTCAGGACAGGGCTCCGACGAACCCATTCCCGGAGATCCGCAAGGCCATCTTCGGATGGCCTTCATGGTCGCTGAAATGGTGGGGTTGCTGGAAGCCGCCGGCGCCTCGCCGGAAGACCTTCGGCAAGTCAACGAGTGTTTTTCCGCCTGGAGGCATTGCGACCCGGCCGGGCTTCCGGCTTGTACAAGGGAGTTCGGAGAACACTTGGAAAATCTGGCGAGTCGATATCCCGGGCTTGTTTCGCGAATCGCAGATTTTCAAAGTCGCCTGGAGGAGCAAATCCGCGCATCGGTCCTCGACGATGACCAGGGGTTTTGATTGACCGTGCCACCGCCGGGCAGCCCGCGGCGGGCCCGCGCCTTGAGGTCGGGTCGATCCTGAAGCCCACAGTTGGGGCGAACCGCTTCTTCGATTCGGTCAGGAGCGCTGAATGTTTGACATATCGGAGTCGGCGACTCTCCTCCCCAATCCGGACCACGAAATCGACTTCGAGCCCAAACGGATCATCGGGGCTTCCACGTACTTGAACAGCAAATGCGAAGCGGCATAGGTCAGCGGAAAGACAGTCAGGCAACAAAATACAGCGGTCGAGAAGTTCCCTTTGATTTGCGGAAAGTACACCGCCCCGAGAAACAGGCAGACCTCGATGGCAATCCAGTGCACAAGATAGCCGGAATAGGAAATCCGCCCCAAAAAAGCTGCCGGCCGTGAGTTCAATAACGACCGGACCAGCTCAAGTGGCCCGAGTCGTGCGCGATGAAATCGATCGTAAAGGATGAGGCCCATGACCGCAAACCAGACCTTGAACGAGAGAGGGAGCAAGGCAACTCCCGACAGGACGGCGATCCAGAATGCAATGGAAGCGAACCGTGGAGAATCGACGGCAGGAAGCCACTTCCAGAGAAAATAGCTTGCGATTCCGGTCAAAAAGTAACTTGCAGTTGCCAGATTCAGCGACGGGCAGATTCGCGTGATGGAATCGTGGCTGAGCAGTACGAGCGCGACAACGGCCGCAAGTCCGGCCAGTCGAACAATACCTCTCCTAGGCAATAGCCCGAACACGAATGGCATCACAAGGTAAAACATCCATTCCAGCGACAGGCTCCACGTCGGTGGCAAGAAGGTTTCGTGGGCATGCGGGAACTGTTCTCGCGGCAACAGGTTTTGAAGCAATAACAGGTCAGCGACTGCGTAGATGCCAAAATTGTCCGAGACCTCCTGCAATCGAATGCTGTTTTCCTGGCCGATTTCCAGACTCGATTGGGTCGACGCAACGTTCCGTGAAACCGGAATCATCAGAATCGAAAGGGCGAGGCAAATCAGATACACGGGGTAGATTCGGAAGAATCTGCGGCGCATGAAGTCTGGCCAGGTGCTTTTCCCGGAATCGAGTGCACATGTCACCACGAATCCGCTCAACATCATGAACACGTAAACACCCAGAACGGGTGAAAAGATGATGCCAAACAGGCCTTCCGTGTAGGCGAAGCCGCTGAACAGGAGAATGTGACCAAAGATCACCCAGGCCGCGAGGATGCCGCGCAGGCCTTCAAATTCGGGGATGCGGTGCTTTTTCCCGCCGGTCCGGTCTTCGGTGGTCACATTCTCAGGGCCATTCACTTTATATTGCATCACACGCGTGGTGCCCGGCGGGCTCGTTCAGCTGAAGGTTCGCCTGCAACAGGTAGGTTGCCGTCAAACGTCGGGCGGGGATTCCCGCTGAACGGAATGGATATTCCGTGCGGCGCATGATGGGAATAACGATCTCGCCGAATCCAACGACAGGGGACGGGCCCGGCGAGACGCCTTGGCGACGCCCTCATTTTCCTCTTTATTTGCGCCCCTTTTGCGCCACCAGCCAGATCCCACCCAGGATCGCTGCGGAGGCCAGCACAAGACGGGTTGTTAGCGGTTCGTCGAGGATGACCACACCACCCAGTGCCGCAATCACCGGAACACTGAGTTGCACAATCGCCGCGAATGTGGCCGTAAGTGATGGCAATACGGAGTACCAGATGGCGTAGCCCATTCCGGATGCCAATGCACCGGATACCACCGCATACGCGACCCCGGCACCATCGAGACTGGCGTCCTTCCTCGTCAAAAAACTCAGCGCTGCCGCGAAAACAACCGCGCGCAGAAAATTACCCGCCGTGATCCTCGTTGGGTCGCCAGCGCCTTTGCCGCGCAACGAATAGACGCCCCACGCAACGCCGGCGCCGAGCATCAGTAAAGCGCCTTCCAGAGGTGGCGCCGCCAAACCGGGAAGCATTAACCCTGTCAGTCCAGTCAGGGCAAGCGCAAGACCAATGAGCTGGATTGCCGTCAATCGTTCTCCGGACCAGATTCCACGACCGATCATCGTTGCCTGAACCGCCCCGAACAACAACAGCGCACCCGTCGCTGCCGGCAGGCTGACGTAGGCAAACGAGAAGCCCGCGGCATAGGCAAACAGGGCGAATGCCGACAGCCAGTTGCCATTCCCGCTGCCACCGTTGCGCGGCGGGGCGCGACGCATTCGGGTCACTATCCATAACACGACCGCGCCGGAGACGAGTCGAACAAGGGTGAAGCTGGCCGCATCGATACCGGTCTCCTTCAACGCCATTCGGCAAAGCAGGGAATTGCCGGCAAAGGCAATCATGGTCGCCAGTGTCAAGGCAGCGATTCGGGGATTCGGCATCAGGAATTGTCCGGCAATTTGGCCTGGTCGGCGGGAGCATCGCGTTGCATTTTGTTGGATTTTTTGCGAAAGAGAATGTCATACCTGCTGTTGCCCGGTCTTTTTGAAAAAAAACTCCTGTCCGGAGTCCTTCCACAGGTCATTGCCGGTGATCGATCCCGGTTCGAAAACCACTGATTGACAAGGGCAAACAGGGAATTCAGACTTCTTTTCGCCGTGAGAAAACCCGGCCCCTGCATACCCGGGAAGGCGGCATTTGCTGGCATGTCGCGTCCTGCAACCCCTCCTGTTTTTTGCGCCTTCCATGACTCGCAACGCCGTCAACGGGACGAATCACAGATCAGGCAGACCGCGAACCTATATCGGCATATCCTGCACGATACACGATCCGGCGCTCTCCATTGTCAATGAAGAAGGGGAGATTCTGTTTGCCGAAGCCACGGAGCGCAGGTTGCAGTACAAGCGGGCGATGAACTGCCTCGCCGACGATCCCATCTTCTGCCAGAAGTTATTGAAAAAACACTGCGATCCGGATTCGGAGATCGTGCTGGCGCTAAACTGGAGCCGGCGGGGAAGAATGATCGCAGGGACCGGCGACAAGTTGCGGAGCATGGTCTCACTGGTCGGCCGCCGGGGACGCCCGGCCGTCCGGTTGATGGATCTGTTTCGTTTCGTGCTCCGGTCCCAGTCGGGCCTGTGGAAAATTGTTGGCGAGTCGCTCCGCTACAGTTCGGCATTTCCCGACTCGCCTCTTGTGCACAGCAACCGGCCGATCACGGTTCGCTGGATGAATCACCACCTGTGTCACGCCGCTGCAGGCTGTTATACCAGCCCGTTCGATGAAGCCGTTTGTGCGGTGATCGACGGATTCGGCGACGATTCCAGTACGGCGAGTTACCACTTCCGTGATGGCAAACTGAAACTGCTTCGACGATCGAAAAGTTCGTTTGCCAGCCTGGGAATGTTTTACTCGGCGCTGTGTGTCGCCTGTGGCTTTGGCTGGGTAGAAGGTGAAGAATGGAAAGTTATGGGGATGGCGCCCTATGGCAAGTTCAACAAGGACCTGTATGACCGGATGATCAACCTGCAGGTTGTCGACGGTCTGCGAATTCGCCGGCCACTCAAAAAAGTCAATTCGTTCTGGCGGCAGGATCATACCGGCTACCGTGAAGACCTGGCTCATACCGGGCAGGTTGTCTACGAAGACATGTTGATGAAGCTGCTTTCCAATCTTGCGGCCACCGGGCATTCAAAAAACCTGGTATTGATGGGGGGCTGCGGACTCAATTCCACGGCCAACGGCCTGATTCTCGAAAGGACACCCTTCGAACAATTGCATGTCTATGCGTCGCCGGCAGACGACGGAACGGCATTGGGCGCAGCGCTTTTGGCGTGGCACGAGGACCACCCGTACAAGCCCTTGCCGGCGCGGCCGGTATCTCCTTACCTGGGAAACCACATTACCGAAGAGAAACTGGCACATGTTGCCGGTTTTTCAAACCCGGAGAAAGTGCGCCATTGCGGTGAGGGGATTGTCGAAGAGGCCGCCGGCCTGCTCGCCGCCGGCAAAATCATCGGCTGGATGCAGGGCCGCGCCGAATTCGGTCCGAGAGCACTGGGAAACCGCAGCATCCTGGCGAATCCCTGCGATCCCGGAATCAAGGATGTTATCAACGCGCGGGTGAAGTTCCGTGAGGAGTTCCGGCCGTTTGCACCTTCCATCCTGCACGAATTCGGGCCGGAGTACTTTGAAAACTATCAGGAATCTCCCTACATGGAGAGGACCCTCCGGTTCCGCGATGAAGTGGTCGACAAGGTCCCGGGTGTGGTCCACGTCAACCAGTCGGGGCGGCTGCAGACCGTCAAGCGGGAGTGGAACCCGCGTTACCATGCGTTGATCGAAGCGTTCCGCCAGCGAACCGGCGTGCCGCTGGTTCTCAATACCAGCTTCAATGTGATGGGCAAGCCGATTGTCCATTCGGTAGAGGACGCGCTGGCCTGCTTGCACACTACCGGGCTGGATGCTGTCGCAATCAACGACTACCTGTTCCTCAAGTGAATCAAGGACGGCCGGACGGATTTCAAACGGGGCCGCAATCCGACGGTCACTTGCTTTCCATTCTTCACTGCCCCGATCGGACTATTCGCCGTCAAATTGCGGAACATCCATTTGAACGCCTCCGGCGAGCGCGGACTGGTGGGCGATAATCCCGGGGGCAGTCATGGCGATCGACTCATAAATGTCGATCGCCGGCTCGCGCTGCTCAATCAGGGCATTGACAAACTCGGCGCAGAGAAACGCCGAACTCCCGCCATGGCCACTGTCGTGACGCATCGGTTCCGGCAGTCGGTCGCCGGCCCAGTAGTCCGGCACCTCCCAGCGTTCCCATCCACCGTTTATCTTTCGGCGTGCCTGGGGCTGGCCGCCAGAGCTGTCCATCCAAAGCGAGAGTTTTTCGCCGAGCCACTGGGCGCGCTCACCATCGGCGGCAATTTGCCAGCAAACGGCAAATCGACAAGTGTTTCCCAGGTTAGTGATCCCGAGGGCGAACTCGTTGTTGAAAGGATTCTTGTATTCGTTTTCGTCTGCTTCAGGAAAATCATCGCCGACGCGTTGTCCCGTGCAGGAGACTTTGACAATTCGCTCCCCACTCACGCCGACCAGAAAACCGAGCGAATGGGTTGGATAGAGCATGGGCGGAAATCCAAATCGCCACGAATTCAGCCCTTGCCAGCGGGAGAGCGAGTTATGGCGACCGCCGATACCGGGGTGATAATATTCGACTTCGGAGAAGCAGAGTTTTCCGAATTCTCCCTTTTCATACGCTTCGCGGGCGGCGATGCACGGTTGCCGGTAGTAACTCGACTCGTGCATCATGTAATGGAGTCCGGTTTTCCGCTTGACGTCGAGGATCGCTTTCAGCTCGTCGATCGTAAGGCCGGCCGGACAGGCGCTAACGACGTGTTTGCCGCGTTCCATGCACATAACTGTATGTTTGGCGTGACTCGGCGCATCGGTGAATACGGCCACTGCATCGAACTGGCCGGCTCCCTTTTCCAGCATGGTTTCCAGCGATGAATAGGCATTGTCGCAGCGATAAGCCCTGATCAGCGCCTGGCGACGTTCTTCGACGAGGTCTGTAACGGCAGTGACTTCGCATTGGGGATGCTCGTGCCAGTGATGGGCGGCACCGAACCCGCCGCCGGCTATCGCCAGCCGGATTTTCCCGCTTCCATGGCCCCGTTTGGCTGGGCGGAGCAAGGTACAGGTACTGCCAGCCATCAGGACACCGGGAATGGAAGCTGCCGACCCTTGCAGGAAACTTCGCCGATCCCAAATTCGTCTGTTGCCAGCCATGATGATTGTCCCGTGTCGTATCGATTGTGGTTAATGCGAATTTCGTGAATGTCGCGACCGTCTATTTCTCCGGATCGGGGCTGCCGGTGTCGAAAATCACTTTCCAGGTCCCGTCCGGCTGCTTGCGCCACCAGGTGATATAGCCACCCTGAGACAGGATCTTCTCCTTGCCATCCTCGTCGGAGACCATCTTGTAGCGACCGGAAGTGACTCCATGGTTACCGTCGGCAAACAGGTGGGCGTCGACCGGCTCCCAGACAAGTTTCTGGTCCGGGTTGGCGAATATGCGAGCGTCGTTCTGGCGAATGTTGTCCATGCCGACAAGAAACTTGTCACCGGGCCGCTGGACCTTGGCAATGTCGTCGGCCATAAAGCTCAACCAGCCATCGAGCCCGCGTTCGGCAGTCGTTTTGGCGAAAGCGCGATCGGCCTCCTGCAGTTCGTCGCTGGATTGGGGACCTTTCAGTTCCATATTCTTTTTCCCTTCGATGGGTACGATTTCCCGGCGATTTTCCCGCAACGGCCAAGCGATCGCCTCAGCGGGGGCCGAAATGCCGACAGTCTCGCCACCTGTGCCTTGTCCGTCCTGTCCGAAGAACCAGAGAGTTGTTCCGCTCAGAAAAAGAAGCCATGGTAAATGAAGTCTCATCGATGCACCTATTCGGCAAGAACAACCCGGGTCCCCAATTTCTACGGCGAATTGCCGCCAGCCGCCAGGACCGGAAAATCAACGGCTGCAGGTTCCATTAGTTTAGCGTAAGCGGAAAATCGGCTTTACTTTTCTTTTGACGTTGTCCTTCCTGCCTCCCGTTTTGCGGTGAAAGCCGGGGAAAAAAGGATTCGGCCCGCCCCGGCTGCCAAACAAGACAGGGGGGTTCGCTTATCGCGGCCCGGCAGGCAGATTTTCCACAAGATAGCGGATCATCAGCATTCTCAAATGGACGCTGGTACCAGCCCCTTCGCGGAGACCGTGGTCGCGATTGGGGTAGACCATGTAGTCGAAAGGCTTGCCAAGTTCGATGAGCCTGTCGACGAGTCCTTCGACGATCTGAATGTGCGTGTTGGTTTCGCCGGAGCCGGTGATGATCAGCAGCTTTCCCTTGAGTCCTTCGGCGAAGTTGATTGCAGCGGCCCTCGCATAACCCTCGGGATTTGTCTCCCGTGTTCGCATGAAGATCTCCTGAAACCAGGCGTTGTAGAGATGCGGTTGCGGCTTCGGAACAACTGCGATACCGACGTGGTAAGAATCGGGCTTGCGAAACATCGCGTTCAGGGTGTTCGTTCCGCCACCGCTCCATCCCCAGATCGCAACGCGTGTCAAGTCGACGCATGGCCGGGCCCGGGCGAGTTCCTTCAGGCCTGCTTCCTGTTCTTCCGTGGAGAGCGGACCCAAACTGCCAAAGACCGATCGCCGCCAGGCGGCCCCTTTTGGCGCTGGCGTCCCGCGATTGTCGATCGAGACTACGAGATACCCGAGGTTGGCAATCAATCGGTGAAAGTCGATGTGCACGGCGCCCCATTGATCAAGCACCGTTTGCGCGTGTGGCTCCCCGTATACATAGACGAGCACCGGATACTTCCTTGACGGATCGAAGTCCTTTGGCTTGATCATCCATGTGTCCAGGATGACGCCATTTCCAATATCAAGCTGCAGAAATTCGGTCGGATGGACCAGCTCCCGTTTCATCCGTTCGCGAAGTTCGCTGTTGTCTTCCAGAATGCGTATCACCTGGTGATCCGGCAAGGAGACCAGTTCGACGCGAGGCGGGGAATCGAGGGTGGAAAACGTGTGGATGGCCCATTTGGCATCCGGTGAGAAAGTGTATTCGTGCGTACCCGGCAGATCTTCCGGCGTAATGCGCTCCATAACACCCGATCCGTCCAGCGGCACGCGATAAAGGTATTTCCGTGTCCCTTCATGCGGCGAGGCGTAAAAGTAGTACCAGCCGCCGGGCTCGTCTGCGATCGCCCGGTCGATGATGTCGTACTCGCCAGGCGTCAGGACAGCAAGCTCCTTGCCGTCGCGCGAATAAAGAAACGCATGTCGCCAGCCATCCTTCTCGCTGACCACAATGAATGCCTTTCCATCCTGGATCCAGTGAAGGCCCGAGTTCTTTCCCTGGCTGGATTCTGCCCAGGCATCGTTCGACTCATGGTAGATGCGCTTGACGCTGCCATCGGTTCCGGCCAGGAGGAATTCGCGCTGATTGCGAAAGCGGCTGAATTTCTCGATGAGAATTTCGTCAGAGCTTCCCGCCCATTCAACTTGCCCGAGATAAAATCCTTCGGGCGGGGAATCGATGGCCAGCCACTGCAAGTCTGTTCCATCGGAATTGATCCGGCCCACCCGAAGCTTGTCGATGACTTCGCCGACCCTGGCGAACCGGAGGTATCGAACACCGGGATAGGACGGGTCGTCGGGAACGAGGACAGCCCTTTCCCGCACATCGGTGGCATCCCTCTCAACGAACAGGATCCGTTTTCCGTCGGGACTCCATGCAAGGTCCTCGTACCGCACATCGCGATCATTCGAAGGTCCCGGCACCAGGACATTTCTTTGGCCGCTTTCCACCTCGCGCACAAACAGACCACTTTCGTCAAACTCCAGGGTTTGTTTTCCATCGGGAGAGGCTCGACCGCCTGATCGAGGCTGTCCGTCGAATGGTCCCGACAGATCAAGTTTCTCTCCCGTGCGAACGTCGTACGCAATCTGGACCTCATGGCCCGATTCTGGATCGCGTTCGACGATCGCGTATCCCGTGCTGTCGGGGAGCCATACCGCCCGTAACGTCCGGGGGCGATATTCGCCTTGCTCGTAGATCCTTTCAAGTTTTTCCCGTGTTTCCTCCTGCCAGGGTGTGTTGCCTGGCGACCGGGATGTTGCCTGGCTGACTTCGATTAAAAGGGAAGTGAAGAGACCGAGGCCGACACGGCCAATCGACAAGAGTTGACTCATGTTCTCGTTTCCAAATTGAACTCGTTGTGGATTAAAGACAGTCGGTGGACGGTTGTGGCTTTGCCAGTTTACGCGGAAAACGGTCAGCAGGGAGACGTCGAACCGTTTGATCGGCGGCGGCGTGCTGTTTGCTTCCTTTTGCTGCGGTGAAAAGCTTGTGGTTAAGAGTTTTCCACGGGCTCCGATATAATGCGGCCATTCCAGGGGGGGCGGGCAAATGGTTAAATGCCCGGTGGAATCCCGGTCTTGGACGTGGGACCGTCGAACGGATAAAAGGGCTTAAACAGCTGACATGGCAACACACGGGATGCAGGATTCGGAAGGGTCGGGGACGATCCTGCTTTCCGGAGCGACCGGCTATGTTGGAGGGCGCCTGTTGTCACTCTTGCAGGAGCAGGGCTATCGCGTTCGTTGCCTGGCCCGCCGGCCGGAGGCCTTGAAAGATCGCGTAGCGCCGACGACCGAAGTGGTCCGCGGCGATGTTTTCGACCCCGGGTCCCTGTTGGCCGCCTTCGAGGGAATTGATACGGCCTATTACCTCGTTCATTCGATGGGCGACGACCGGGACTTTGAATCGCAGGACCGGCTGGCGGCGGCGAATTTTGCCAGTGCAGCGACAAGCGCTGGCGTCCGTCGCCTCGTTTACCTGGGCGGGCTTGGCAATCCTGGCGAACAACTTTCCAAACATTTGCGCAGTCGCCAGGAGACGGGTGATATCCTTCGGTCCCACCATTCTTCGGTCATCGAATTTCGTGCCTCCATTGTTATCGGTTCGGGCAGCCTGTCGTTCGAGATGATACGCGCGCTGGTGGAACGGCTGCCAATCATGATCTGCCCGCGATGGGTTCAGGTGAAGGCGCAGCCGATTGCAATCGAGGACTTGCTGGCCTATTTGCTTGCCGCATTACGGCTTCCCGATCCCGCTTCCCGGATTTTTGAGATTGGTGGCCCCGATCAGGTTTCCTACGGCGAAATAATGCGCGAATATGCCCGTCAGCGAGGGCTCAGGAGATGGATGATAAAAGTACCGCTATTGACTCCTTACCTTTCGAGTCTCTGGCTGGGTCTGGTGACGCCACTTTACGCGCGCATCGGCAGAAAACTCGTCGAGAGCCTGAGGAATCCGACGCTGGTCTCGGACAGCCTGGCAGGGTCGGTATTTGCGGTGCGCCCAAGGTCGCTTCGCGAGGCCATTGCGCGGGCTCTTGTGAACGAAGATCGTGAATTTGCGGAAACCCGCTGGTCGGACGCGCTGTCCTCGGCCGGCAAGGCCAGGTCGTGGGGCGGGGCAAGATTCGGCTCCCGTCTCGTCGATTCGCGCACACGGACAGTCTCTGTTCCTCCCGAGCGGGCATTTGACCCGATTCGGCGCATCGGGGGCAAGACAGGCTGGTATTATGCCAACTGGCTCTGGTCGTTGCGCGGATTTCTGGACTTGCTGGCCGGCGGAGTGGGAATTCGCCGCGGGCGGCGCGATCCGGAGACATTGCATGTCGGTGAACCGCTTGACTTTTGGCGCGTCGAGGCATTTGAGGCACCCAAACGCCTTCGATTAAGGGCCGAGATGAAACTGCCTGGCCGGGCATGGCTGGAATTTGAGGTCGAACCTGCAGAAGATGGATCGGTCATTCGACAGACGGCAGTGTTCGATCCTCTTGGCCTGACAGGCCTCGCCTACTGGTATTTGATCTACCCCCTGCATGAACTGGTTTTTGGTGGCATGTTAAACGGAATAGCGAATGCGGGCGAGGCAGCGAACGGGACGCCATCGACGCATCAGTCGACTCTTCGTCGCAAGACAGCCGTTTTGATCGGCTTCATCGCCGTTTGTTTCGCAGCGGCAGGTATGGGAGCGGCAGCCACATCGACATCGGTCGGCGGGTGGTACCAGGCACTGACGAAACCGTCCTGGAGCCCGCCCGACTGGCTGTTTGGCCCCGTCTGGACGGCACTCTATTTCATGATGGCTATTGCCGGATGGCTGGTCTGGAAGAAGGTTGGCTGGGCCAGGGCCAAATGGCCCCTGAGCCTTTTCGGCTTGCAACTGGTCCTCAACGCCGGTTGGTCCGTGCTGTTCTTTGGCCTGCGCAGTCCGGGGATGGCATTGCTCGAGATCATTTTCCTGTGGATAGCGATCGCCGCGACGACTTTGGCATTCCGAAGGAAGTCCGGACTCGCCGCCCTGTTATTTGCGCCTTATCTGGCGTGGACTTCATTTGCGGTGGTTTTGAACTTTGCCATGTGGAAACTGAACCAGTAACGGTTCTCCGAATGGCGTGACCAGCCAAACCCGTGCAATCGGAAATCGTTTCCCTGGAAGGGGGGCGAATGCCGTCCCGCCGGGAAGCAGTTTCTCAGTTTATTTGTTCGTTTGCCTGCCGGTCAAACATGTTGTCGAGCCCGTCAGCGATAAACCAGTCGCGGTCGAGGCCTCCAAACAGGTCGTCGGCGACACCGTCGGCAATGACATCCAGGGCCGGGTCGAGCCGGGTACCCATCAGGTTCGGGCCGGCACCGGTTCTCAGATTGGCTATGCGGATGTCGTAGCTGTTTGCCGACGTCCATTCGGCCCGAATCCGGCCGAGTGCTGCAACGTCGTCGCCATGAACGGTCGCATTTCCGACCATCAGGTCATCGGAACTGTCGCCAAACAGGAAATCGCGGCCGGAGCCCCCAATCAACAGATCGAGACCTGCATTGCCAAAGAGGCGATCATTGCCACCCCCGCCATTGATAATGTCATTTCCACCCTGTCCGTAAAGTGCGTCATCGCCGGCTTCGCCGAAGACGATATCTTCCCCGGCTCCCGCATAGACGACGTCGTGGCCTGCGCCGGCCACGATCAGGTCATTTCCGCCAGCGCCCCACATCACATCGTTTCCATCACCGCCATTTATCCGATCCGCGCCCAAAAGGCCGTGGATCGAATCGTTGCCGGCATCCCCCTTGAGATAATCCTCGCCGCCGCTTGAGGCGATCGAATCGTTTCCTTCGCCGGCGCAGGCCTCGAGAGCCTGGGGCAATTCGTCGTCCAGGACAATCGCGTCATGCCCTTCGCGCGCCACAACCGCCGTGCGCGTGATCACGCCAACGGCCGGGAACGTCGCCAGAACGTTGCCGTTGAAGATAGCGCGCATGGTGTCGTTCGGATGGAACCTCTCAATGATCAGGGCGTCATTTCCGGAAGTGCCGCCAAACAACAGCAAGGTGCCACCGGGGAAAGCAGGATCGGGAAGGGTGATCACCCCGCCGACCGGCGCCTGAACCAGCTGGACCTGATGATCTTCTACCTCTCCGTCTTCGGCGAGTCCGACCGGACTGGTGCCTCCCTGACTCGACAATCGGAACCGGGCAAAACTGAATCCCGCCACGGCATCGTCCGGAACTTCGATCACAAAGGTATTCAATCCGGCGATCACGGGAATGCCGATGGCGATTTGTTCGGCGGGAGAGAAGCTGCCATCGAAGTTGTAGTCAATCCAGGCATCGAGGAATCCGGCACCCGACGACAGGACATCAATGCGCGCTTCCAGGCAGGCGATGAATGCGGCTGGCAGAATCACCCCGTCTTCATCGTCCGGCGTTCCCGTGTTGTCGTCGCCAAGTCCGCTGCCGGTCGGCTGGCCGTCAGCTTCGGGGTCGACGTGACCCATCTTCAGATCCGAACCGAGCCGGTGTTGCGCTCCGCCGGACAGGAGCGTGGTGCCGTAGGTGTCGGGAGCATCGCCGAAGTCAAAATTGTTCAGGCGTTCGATGCCCGTGTATGACACATCCAGATGGGCACCATCGAACTCAAACCTGCCGTCCTGGTACGGAGTCAACACGACCAGTTGCGGATTGCTGGTGCCGGCAAGGATGACTTCCAGTTCGTCGCCCGTCGCCGGAGGAGGAGGCGCGGCCACAAAAGGATCATTGCCGTTGACCGTCAGTTCGAAGGTGGTGCTCGCGGCGATCTGGAACCTGTCGATCTCGCTCCCGCCATTCATCGTTTCAAAGTTCACGAACGTGAGGGTGCGGTTGTTCGAGGCAAGAACGTACTTTCCTGTGCCGGACAATCGGGTCCAGTCGGCCTCGAGATCGAGTCCGGTCAAAAAGTCGCTTCCCGCGAGGCTGCCGACGATTCGATCAATTCGTGAAAAAATCCCTCCGATCGACCCGGCCACCGATCCTGAATAACCATCCTGAGCCGAACCGATCAAAACCACCGAACGAGCGGTCTGCGGAGCGAAATTGAGAGTGTCGGGGTTTCCACCGCCGCCATCCAAACCCGCGGCAATGCTCCCTGCCGCGGCGAACATGAAGCGATCCGTCGCATTTCCGCCGGTCAATGCCTCGATCTCGGCGAAAATCACTCCGGAAGTCGATACCGTGCCACTCCCCGCTCCCGTGATATTCCACGTGGTATTGTCATCCGGTCCGACGATCCGGTCCAGGCCCACTCCACCGCCGCCATTGATGATAACGCTCAGATTTCCGGGGGACAAAACAAAGGTGTCGTCATTCAAGCCCCCGTTCAGGATTTCGATTCCCGAAAAGGCGACCACGGCAGTTTGAATATTTCCGGCCCGTAACCCGGTGATGTTACAGATGAAAGTGACGCCGTTGATCGTATCGGAACCGTCGTTGCCATCGATCGTCATGTTCAAAGCACCAACGCCGACAAGATTGAAGGTGTCCGCAGCGCTGCCTGCATTGAGCCGATCGATATTGGTAAAGGTCGTGTTTGTCGACGAAACGTTGCCGGCGCCGGCGCCGGTGATATTCCAGGTTGTATCGACATCGGGGCCTTCGATAGTGTTGTCGCCTGTCCGGCCATCGACGGTCACCGGCACACCCAGGCCCGTGTCGATGCGGAAGGTTTCGTTATCGCCGCTGCCGCGGAGCGTCAGCGACAGCACATTGGCCGCCGGAGCGCGAAAATATTCTCCGGACAACACTCCCGTGCTGGTGTTGATCAAATCGACGACGATATCGCCTCCTTCAAGCCGGGCAAACAGCGTGAGGTCTTCGGTCAGGCCGTCGTTTCCGAGCACCTGAAAGTTCATATCGATCACGACATCAAAGTTGCCGCCAATCGTCGGGTTGATAAATCCGGCGGCAAACGATGGCGCGTAGGTGTTGGTATTGACCTCGCCAAAGGAGTTGTCGCGGCGACGGTTGTTGGCAGAATCGCGATAGTCATTGATATCCGCGTTGCCTGGCCCGTTGGTGAAAGAGACAACGGTGGCAATTCGCCATTCCCCGGCCTGGCTGACGAACCCCGGTCCGCCGGAATCCCCGCGCGAGTCGAATCCGCTGTCGCCGCCGGGAACGCCGGTGTCGCCGCCAAGCGCGTCGTTCGCAGCGTTTCCGTTGTCGAAGTCGCTGTTGGCGAAGTCATTGGCGACCGCACCGCCGCTGTTGGTGATCGTGTCGATGCGATTGTTCCCCTGCCTTTTCGTGCCACCGGACCCCGAACCGCCGTCGAACTGGGTTACGACTTGCACAGAGGCCGCGCCGGAGCCAACTCCTGTCATCTGGCCAACATCGGTTCCGCCATAACCCTGGAAACGAACAAGCCAGGTGTTTGCCGGCAAGCCTTCGTTGCTCACGAGAAAGTCTGGCCCGTTGGCGCTTACATCACCCGGAAGATTCTCCAGCGCAAGGGCGACATCGGATGAAGTCGCATTCTGGTCAATGTCCGCTGTCGTCGCTCCGTTGAATGTCAGGGTAAACGTCCCGCCGTTCGGGTTGACTATCTGGACCAGTTGCACCTCGTTGGTCTGCTGGCCGGTGTTGCCCGTTCCGGTCTCGCCATAACCGACCATCGTGAATTCCAGGCCAGCAGCATTTCCTGCAAAGATGCCGTATCGCTGGGCTCCGAACGGGGCAACCAGCATCCGGGTGGCAAGCTGATTGGAAGGATCGACCAGCCGCAAGATCGACAAGTCACTCCCATTGCCAAGATTCGCATTTCCACCCCAATTGGGATGCACGACGATCATATTCGCCGGAACGGGGACGTTGATCGAGACCGGATTGCCGCTGCGCTGCAGGTCAAACCGGACATTGTTATTGTTATTGGCGACGGTGTCGCCGTCGGAATCCACACAGTGACCGGCGGAAAGAATATGTCCGCTGGAATTGAGCAGCGAACCTGAGCACCCATTCAGGGCAACCACGCCATCAAAATCCCCTCCAGGATTGACGACGGTGGCGAAAGCATTTGCTCCGATGACCGGTGTCCGCCGCGATTCAAGCAACTCCATGGTCTGAAGAATTTCAGCCACTGCGGCTTTCCTGGCTTCATTGCCCGTTTTCCTGGACTGTCGGACGCGGTTTCGCAGATTCGATTTCAGGAATTTGGCAAAACTCATGGAATTCACCTTCCTCATTGCAGCAAGTCACGAATGAAAATCAGGCTTTCAGTGGGGACGTTATCCCGACATCCCTGGCAATTCAAGCAGGCACGGGAAATGACCGAAGAAAACGGGAAGCCCGGTTTTTTTCTGCTACCGGCCGGCTCACCGCCATATGAGTATGAAATTCGGGAGAATTGCAGTATCTGAGGTCGCAGTCTTTCCCTTGCGGTCTCATAACCTTGTTTGGAGCGCGGGGAATTTTTTTATCGACTTCGCGGCATCGACGCGTTCCAGCTGCCGATTCAGCGGGGGCCAGCCCGACAATCAGAATTGCCTCCGGCCGAAACGCCTGTCATCGCGTTCGACGAGAATGCGGGGAAGCGGACTGCCATCGCGAGGAGGTCTTCCAATCGCAAACAACTTGACCAGCGCTGCTCCGGCGACGAAGCCGCCAATGTGTGCCCCGTAAGCGACACCACCGGTGCCGCCGAGCATCCCCAGACCGCTGATGACCTGAAAAACAAACCAGATGCCAACCGCCACCAGTGCGTTCACCTGCGTGACCACGCGCCCGAGCAGGACGGTCACCCGTCGATAGGGGTGCTGGACCAGATAGGCGCCCATGATACCGGAGATGGCCCCGGAAGCACCCAGGCAAGGGATCATGGCCGCGTCTCCGCTCGTGTTGAACACGACATGAACGACAGAGGCAATGATCCCGCAGACGAGATAAAAGATCACGTAGCGCCCGGGCCCGAGATCGTCTTCCACGTTGTCGCCAAACACCCACATGAACCACATGTTTCCGGCGAGGTGGGCGATGCCACCATGCATGAACATGGAGACCAGCAAGGTCAGATAAACGGAGACCGGAGTCGGTCGCAGGCCCGGTGCGAGAATTTCCTGCGGGCCGTACTCCGTGGGGACCTGAACGACGCGATCCTCGGTTACCTTGTCCTTGCCGCTGACGATCTCTGCCGGGACGGTGGCCCAGGCAAGCGTGAAATCATTGTTCTCTCCCAGTTGCTGCAAGACGACAAACACAAACACGTTCAGGGCGATCAGCACGAGGTTGACCACGGGAAACGAAGTGCGATCGCTGTTGTCATCGCCAATGGGGAATACCATCGCCTGCTCCCGAATTTCGCAAAAAGTCGCCGGGACAACAAATGCCGGGCCGTATTACAGCCGGGTGCGCTCGACCCACTTCGTATCGACCTTGCCATCGACAAAATCGCTGTGTTGCAGGACCTTGATCTGGAACTCGGCCGTCGTGGGGATACCCTTGATACGCAACTCCTTGAGTGAGCGGATCATGCCGGCAATGGCCTGTTCCCTGGTGGGCTTGTGCACGATCAGCTTGCCAATCATGGAATCATAATAGGGAGGGACAGAGTAGCCTGCCCGCACGTGGGTATCGAAGCGAACTCCCATGCCGCCCGGGATCGAAATGGATTCGATTTTTCCGGCGCATGGCATGAAGTTGCGCGAGGCATCCTCGGCGTTGATACGGCATTCGATGGCGTGGCCGTTGCAGGGGATATCCTTCTGTCGAAAGGCGAGTTTCTGTCCGGCGGCCACGCGAATCTGCTGTTCCACCAGGTCGATACCCGTAATCATCTCGGAGACAGGATGTTCGACCTGGATCCGGGCGTTGACTTCGATGAAGTAGAAATTATGGTCCTTGTCGACGATGAACTCGACAGTGCCGGCATTGAAATACTTTGCCGACTCGGCCAGACGGACAGCAGCGTCGCAGATTGCCTTGCGCACGTTTTTGGGGAGCGTCGGCCCGGGGGCTTCCTCGATCAGTTTCTGATGGCGCCGCTGTGTCGAGCAGTCGCGCTCCCACAAATGCACGACATTGCCGTGCTGGTCCCCGATGATCTGGACTTCCACGTGATGGGGGAGTTCGATGTACTTTTCGATGTACACAGCGCCATTGCCAAAGGCGGCAGCCGCTTCCGTCTGGGCCTGCTGAAAGGCGGATTTGAGGGCGAGGTCATTCGAGGCAATTCGCATCCCCTTGCCACCTCCGCCGGCAGTGGCCTTGACCAGCACGGGGTAGCCAATTTCATTGCCGATTCGCACGGCGTCGCTTTCCGATTCGACCAGTCCGTCGCTGCCGGGAACTACGGGGACCTTCGCGGCACGGGCCATCGCGCGGGCCGTGTTTTTATCTCCAAGTTTTTGCATGGCCTCCGGTGACGGGCCGATGAAGTCGATATTGCAATCGCGGCAGACTTCATTGAAATGGGCGTTTTCCGAAAGGAATCCGAATCCCGGATGCAGGGCTTCGACGTTGCCGACTTCCGCTGCCGAGATGATCTGGTCGATCTTGAGATAGCTGTCGGACGAACGCGGCCCGCCGATGCAGTATTTCTCATCGACCAGTTCCAGCCATGGGGCGTCGCGGTCAGCCTCACTGAAGACGGCGACCGTTTCGATTCCGAGTTCCTTGCAGGTCCGGATGATCCGCTGGGCAATTTCTCCCCGGTTGGCGATCAGAATGCGGTTGTACATGGTGGTAGCGCGTCAAATGGCCTGGGTGCAAGCAGCCAAAACAAAAAAACATTGTCCGGCTGATCGCTAGTCCGCGACAATTCTGAAGAGTGGACGGCCGACGTCGACCGGCTCTTCGTTCTTTGCGACAATCGCCACGATCTTGCCGGAAACTCCGGCCGGGATTTCATTGAACATTTTCATCGCTTCGATAATGCAAACCGTCTGCGTTTCCGTAACGTGATCGCCGATCTTGACGAATGGCGGGTCCCCTGGTTTGGCGGACAGATAAAAAGTACCGACCATCGGGCTCTTGATCACAGTTGCATTGTCTGCCGATGCTGCCGCGGGGGACGCAGCCGCCGGCGCCGTCGCCGCGGGCGCGGCACTGGCCACGGGAGCGGGCATGGCCTGGGAAGTCACGAACGTGGTTTCGCTGCCGCTGCGCAGCCGTATTCGCTTGCAGTCATTCCGCAAATCGATTTCTGTCAGCTCGTGCTCTTTCATCAGTTCCACGAGCTTTCGAACGCGGTCGATGTCGAAAACGTCGTCTCCCGATGCCTTCGGGTTGTTGGATGATGGGTTATTGGCCATGCAGTCGGTTTCCGTATCGGTTGTTTGGCTGAATTGTCTGGCAGGGGGCCGGGGGAGAAGCATCGGCACGGATTTGCCGGAAAACCCGGCCTACGGCGATAGCTCGACGACGCACTCCTCCAGTTCACGGGGACACCGTGTCAGGACCTGATGGCCGTCGCTGGTGACAAGTACATCGTCTTCGATCCGCACGCCTCCCCAGTCCGGCAAATATACACCAGGTTCCACAGTGACGACCATCCCGGCTTCCAGCGTTCCCTGGGCCGATGGAGCCATGAACGGGGATTCGTGAATCTGCAATCCGAACCCGTGCCCGAGCCCATGGCCGAATCGTTTTCCAAATCCGGCGTCCTCAATGATTTTCCGGGCAGCGCGATCGACAGCAGCGAGCTCCGCACCCGGGCGAATCTTGCCGATTGCCGCCTGCTGGGCCCGCAGAACGACGTCGTAAACCTTCCGCAACCTGGAAGTGAGCTTGCCGGTGACCAGAATTCGAGTCAGGTCGCTGCAGTATCCCTTGTAGATGGCGCCCCAGTCGATCAGCAGAAATGGCGCTTCCTGAACCCTGAAATGAGAAGGCTGCCCATGCGGCAGCGCACCGCGCTGCCCGACGCCGACGATCGGATCGAAAGCACATCGCGATCCGCCGAACTGGCGAATCTGGTGCTCGAGGTTGTGGGCAATCTGCAGTTCTGTCTGGTCAGGGACAAGCTGGTTGCGAATGACAGCAAATGCCCTCTCGGCAATGCGAATCGACTCTTCGATGGTGGCGATCTCGTAACGATCCTTGATCGCGCGAAGCGGCTCCACCAGGTCAGTTGCGGCGACGACGGTCGTTTCAGCAAGTGCTGTGGCGAGTTGTTCAAAGGATGATTTGGTTAAGCGGTGGGCTTCCAGGGCCAGCTGCCGCGGGCGGGCCTTGCGGATGATGCCGGCGGCGAAATCGATCAGCTGGATCCGCGAGGTACGGATTTCCCGCGTCAATTCCGGGCACTCCTCCCCGATCTGGATTTCATAGCGGGAATCGCTGATCAGGACATCCTGATCCGCGTCGACCAGGAGCCAGCTGGAGTCCCCGGTGAAACCCGTCAGCCAGGTGACGTTTGTGGCGTCGGTAATCAGCGCTGCCGGGAGCTGTTGTTGCCTGAGCACCTGCCGCAGGCGTTTTCGGCGATGGGCATGGTCGGGCTTGCGCAAACTGCTGTCGCGATGGATCATTCGCCCACCATTTCGCCGCGAGTGGCATCCATGACCCTGGTCTCGGTGATCTGGTTCTGCTCATCGACCAGGATCAGGCGAACCCTGTGATCGGGGATGTCTTCTTCATCGAGCTGTGCATAGCAACAGATAATGACCCGATCATCGGGATTGATCAGCCGCGCCGCCGCTCCATTGATGCAGATATCGCCGCTGCCGGCCTCGCCAACGATGGCATACGTATGCAAGCGGTTGCCGTTGGTGATGTTGTAAATGTCGACCTGCTCAAAGGGAGCGATCCCGGCGGCTTCCATCAACGTTTCGTCGATGGTGACGCTGCCGTGGTAGTTCAGGTCGGCCTGGGTCACCCGGGCGCGATGGATCTTGGATCGAAGAAAGGTTCGAAGCATTTTTCTGAAAAGGGGGCCGCGATACAGGAAAAGAAAAAGGCACGCCCATTGTGGGTACAGGCTTCCCGGGCACAAGTCCACTTTTCGCCAACGACACTTTATATACCAGATGCCGCCGGATCACCGGTTCTTCGCGGCATTTTGCCGGGAAAGTCCGCCGCTTCGGCGAACCGGACACGTGGCCGGGATCATCCGTACAGCATTTCCTTTTGGGGAGGGCAGTTGTCCTGCAAGTCAAATTTTCGCAGTCCGGTCTTCTGCAGGAAAAGGAGCCACAGAAAATACGGATTCAGATAAAGGTAGCGTCGCCATAGCCGCCCTGGCTCCCGGGTCAGCCGATAGAACCACTCCAGTCCGTACCGCTGCATGAGCGGCGGTGCCTGGGAAAGCTGGCCGGCATGAAACGCAAAGGCCGCGCCGACCGCGAGGACCGGCATCCGCAAACGGTCCTTGAACTCATAGGCCCAGACTTCCTGTCGTGGGCAGCCCAGTCCGGCAAAGGTGATTGCTGCGCCACTTTGAAGAATCCTTTCCACGATTTCGTTTCGTTCTGCCGGAGTCAGCGTGCGAAACCGGGAGGGCTCGAGTCCGGCGATCTGCAAGCCGGGAAACCTGGCCAGCAGTCGCTGTTTCAGATCGGCAAGCATGGATTCCGTGGAGCCAAACAGGTAGATCGGCAAGCCTTGTTGTGTTGCGGCTTCACACGTGCGGAGCATCAGGTCCGGACCGTAAACGCGGTCGCGCAAGCGCGTACCATGCAGCAGGTTCAGGCCCCAGCGGACGGGCTGGCCATCGGGAACAATCAATTCCAGCTGGTTGAGACGATGGCGATGTTCGCGATCGAGAACTCCGGTCATAACGCCATGCACGGCGAGCGCCGATACACCGAATGGCCTGCGGTTGCGGGCGGCGTCGACGATTCGCGAAACAGCCGTCTCGTAATCGACCGCATTGACTCCGACACCCAGCAGGTTGTGACGGCCCAAATCAAGCATCGTGGGTCACCAGTCCGGCCTGCCATCGCTCCACATTGGCGTCGTGAATTTCCCTGATGATGTCCTCGATGTTTCGCGTGAGTCGCCAGCCCGGATAGTGCCGCTCGAACTTGCTGACATCGCTGACGTACCAGATGTGATCACCTGCCCGGTTGGCTTCATGGTAGGAAAAGCGAAGGTCCCGGCCGGCGACTTTCCCGGCAATCCCGATGGCTTCCAGCATCGAGCAGTTGCTGAATCGGCCGCCACCGATGTTGTAGACTTCGCCCCGACGGGGATTTCGGTAAACGTGATCGAACGCCTGAATCAGGTCGTGACTGTGAATGTTGTCGCGGACCTGCTTCCCTTTGTAGCCAAACACCGTGTAGGGCATGCCGGTGACCGTGCATTTGACAAGCCAGGCGAGGAAGCCGTGCAACTGCGTGCCGCTGTGATTCGGCCCGGTGAGGCAGCCTCCCCGGAAACAGCAGGTATTCATGCCGAAATAGCGGCCGTATTCCTGGACGATCACGTCGGCGGCAACCTTGGATGCCCCGAACAGGCTATGCATCGACTGGTCGATCGACATGTCCTCGGCGATGCCGTTCCGGTAAGCGTGATCGGGATCGATCTCCCAGCGTGTTTCCTGTTCGATGAGCGGCAGCCGGTTGGGAGTGTCGCCGTAGACCTTGTTGGTCGATGTGAAAATGAAAACGGCGTTGGGAGCCTGTTTGCGGGTCGCTTCCAGCAAGTTCAGCGTGCCATTGGCATTGACGGTGAAGTCGGTCACCGGTTCCCGCGCGGCCCAGTCGTGGGATGGCTGCGCCGCCGTATGCACGACCAGTTCGATGTCAGAATTGTATTCGGCGAAAATATTGCCGATCAGCACTTCATCGCGTATGTCCCCATTGACATGCTGATAGCAGTCGCCCAGTTCCTCCCGCAGCTGCACTTGTTGCCAGACCGTCGAAGCCTCGGCACCAAAAAAACGGCTGCGCATGTCGTTGTCGATTCCAACGACGGTCATCCCGCTACTGGCGAAATGCCGGACGGCTTCCGATCCAATCAAGCCGGCGGAACCCGTGACGACCGCGATTTTCATGGGAGAGGGTCAAGAGGATCGATGAAGGGGCGGGCAAATGGGCCCAATGGCCGATTCCCGTTGTTTCTGGCAGTTCATCCCATTCTTATTGGAGGCGGTCTGGCGTCAAGCAAAGTTCGGCCAGACATATCCACAGATCAGCTCGTGGCGGCTCAATGCCGTTCCGCCAACCCGCAAGGGGGGCAGCAGGTCGCTGTCCGTTCCGCTAGATTGACCGCGATAGCCCTGAAACGATGCCCTGTCCCCGGCCAAACAGCCTGATCATCCCGACAATCGCCAAAATCGGAACGACCATGTGCAGAAAACCTGATTCGTCGTTTGCCGCCTTGCTGCTTGCGCTGATTCCCGGGGCAACCCATCTGCCATCGTTTGTCGCCACGGCGTGTGCCCAGGAGTCGCCCCAGGAACATAAGTCCGGGACTCCACCGACGGAGAAACAAGAGGAAAAAGACAAAGACAAAGACAAAGACAAAGACAAAGACAAAGACAAAGACAAAGACAAAGAATCCCCGATTCCCGAGCCGCTTGATATCTACATGGGGCGCAGGATCGCGCCGACCATGAGTTACGCGCATGCGGAGTGGTTGACCCGTTCCGAGCGCGAACAGGAGGAGCGATGTTCATTGTTGCTCACGAATCTGGGGCTTCACCAGGGAATGACCGTGTGCGATATGGGATGCGGCAACGGTTTTCATTCCCTGCAGATCGCCCGATTGATCGGCGATAAGGGTCGTGTAATGGCAGTCGATGTCCAGCCGGAAATGCTCGAGCTGCTGCGCCGGCGCATGGAAGAAGAGGAGACCGACAATGTGACACCTGTTCTCGGCTCGTATCATGACCCTCGACTTCCCGATTCCAGCTGCGACCTTGTCCTGATGGTCGATGTCTACCACGAATTCAGCTACCCTGTGCAAATGCTGGCGGCGATTCGCAGGGCGCTTCGTCCCGACGGGGTCATTGCACTGGTCGAATTCCGTTTGGAGGATCCAGAGGTTCCAATCCAGGAAGTGCACAAGATGTCGCGGGAGCAGATTCTCAAGGAGTATAACGCCAACGGATTCCGGCTGGTGCGGGAATTTGACGACCTCCCCTGGCAGCACCTGATGTTTTTTGGCAAGGACGGCGAGTGATTGGGGTAATGAAGTTGTTTCCATGATTGATCAGGACCCTTTGCCTGTTGGGCGACAGGATCGAGAATTGCCGGACTACCCGTTCGCAAGCCATTTTCTTGATCAGGATGGATACGCGATGCACTATCTGGACGAAGGGCCGCGGAATGCGGCTCCGGTCCTGATGGTCCATGGCAATCCGACGTGGTCGTTTTACTGGCGACATCTGGTGTCGGCGATGTCTGCCGATCACCGGGCGATCGCCGTTGATCACATCGGCTGCGGCCTGAGCGAAAAGCCGGATGACCTGCCGTACACACTTGATTTGCGAATCCGGCATCTGGCGAAGCTGGTGCGCGAACTCGATCTGACGGACATCACTCTCGTTGTGCACGATTGGGGAGGAGCCATAGGACTGGGCGCGGCGCTGGAAGATCTTCGGCGTTATCGCAGGTTTGTCCTGCTGAACACCGGCGCCTTTCCACCACCGTATTTCCCGCTGCGAATTCGCGTTTGCCGGATACCTGTTTTCGGAAAACTCGGAGTTCAGGGTCTCAACCTGTTTGCCCGGGCAGCCATTCGCATGGCAACGGAACAACGAGGGGGCTTGCCGGAAGACGTGGCTCGTGGACTGCTCGCGCCGTACGATTCCTGGCGGCATCGGCGGGCCATCTACGAATTCGTGAAGGACATTCCGACGAAAGATTCACAGCCGACCATGCAGCGGCTGGTGGCGATCGAAAAGGGCCTCTCGCGCATCGACGGCGAGAATGTTCTTTTGTTGTGGGGAATGAAGGACTGGTGCTTTCGGCCGGAGTGTCTCGACCGATTCTGTTCGATTTGGCCCAGGGCAAAAGCCATTCGATTTGCCACAGCCGGTCATTACCTGATGGAGGATGCGCGAGCCGGTGTTATTTCGGCGATCGGCGAATTCGCCTTCCGCAGAAACCAGGATTCCGCGGGAGCCGATTCCACATCTGGCCACGGAGCGAACCCATGAGGTACGAGGGCTTTACTGTCGGCCAGCTGGCAACGCTGGCCTGCACACTCGATGTGACGATTCCCAAGCCGGGCAACGTGCATCGCGGCGCCGATTTTGCCGATACGACGATGGAGGACTTCCTGATCAGCGCGATCTCCATTGGGCCGGTGATGGATCGTGCGAACCGGCAACCTCTTGGCGAAACCATTCTCGAATGCCTTCTGGCAACGCATTTTCACGCCGGCCGGAACACGAACCTCGGGATCGTCCTGTTGCTGGCACCCCTGGCTGCCGCGCCGATTGTGGATACCGGCGTCTTGCGGTTGCTGCTCGAAACGACAACTGCCGAAGATTGTCGAAACATCTACGAAGCCATACGCATGGCAAAACCGGGAGGGCTGGGCGCATCAAGTGAACACGATATTCAATCCGGACGCGCTCCGGACAGTATTGTGACGGCGATGAACGCCGCGGCTGATCGCGATATGGTCGCGCGGCAATATGCAAACGGCTTTGCCGATGTTCTGGAATTCGTCCTGCCGCAGATCCGGAAGGGTCTGGAGTCCGGGCTTTCATTTGCCGACGCAGTGATTCGAGCCTACCTTGCCACCATGCACGAGTTTCCCGATTCGCTGATCGCAAGGAAATGCGGACCGGAGGTCGCCCGTGAATCGGCGGCGCGGGCAGGAAAGCTTTCGGAGTTCCGGACCGGCTCCCGGGAATGGCTGGCCGGCCTGGAAGATCTCGACTTCTGGCTGCGCGCCGATGGAAACCGGAGGAATCCGGGTACCTCGGCGGATCTGATTGTCGCAGCAATCTTCGCCGGATTTCGCCTGGGTGCGTTTGGCCAGGTGTAAGCAACGACTAGAATGCCGGCAGAGTTCTGCCTGGTCAGGGTGCCAGACATGGCGCGAGTTTCAGAATTGGAGGAGATTGTGGGTCACCGGGTAGAAATCGAAAAGGAATCGCTGATTTTCAGTGCGGCCCATTTCATCACCTTTGCCGATCGACAGGGAACGGTGATTTGCGAAACCCTGCACGGGCACAATTATCGTGTGGCCGCGCGAATCGAAGGTACTGTCGATGACCATGCGCTGGTGATCGATTTTATCTGGCTGCGCGATACCCTGCGGGCGATCACCTCTCAACTGGATCATCGCGTGCTGCTCCCCATGTACCACCCATCGATCGACGTAAAAAAAGAAAAAGGGAGCGATTCCGTGACTGCCGTTTTCGAGGACCGGAGGTGGCAGTTTCCCGCCGGAGATGTCGTGATCCTGCCGATCGACAACACGACAGCGGAAAGACTGGCAGAATACATCGGAGGCCGGCTGGTCCTGGCGATGGAAGAGGCCGGGTTCGTCACGTCCGAGTATCCAAAGATAGAGATTGGCGTCGACGAGAATGAAGGGCAGTGGGGCTGGTGGGGGAGCGGCTTGTGACGATCGTGCAACCGGTTCGCGTATTGCATCTGATCAATGGCGAACATTATTCGGGGGCGGAGCGGGTGCAGGACCTTCTCGCCCTTCGCTTGCCGGAGTCCGGGTTTGAAGTGTCGTTTGTCTGCCTCAAACCGGGTATCTTTCCCGCGCAGCGAAAGGCAACCCGTTGCCCCCTTTATGAGGTGCCAATGAAAGGCCGCTTCGACCGAAAGGCGGCGGCATCGGTTGCGGAGATTGTCAGGAAGGGGGATTTCGCATTGCTTCATGCGCATACGCCGCGAAGTCTTCTGGTGGGCTCGAGGGTTGCCAGGGCAATGCGCAAGCCGCTGATCTATCACGTGCACAGCCCGGCAGGCCGCGATTCCACGCGCTGGCTTGGCAACCGGATCAACACGTGGGTCGAATTGTGGGCCTCGCGAAGCGTGAATCACTTCATTTGCGTATCCGGGAGCATCCAGCGCTACATGCAGGGGCTGGGGCATTCGGAGCAGAAGTTGACGACGGTCCCCAATGGTGTCGCCGTCGTATCGGACTTGCCGCCTCGCGATGAGCCCAAAGGAACGTGGACCATCGGGACGACCGCCCTGTTTCGCCAGCGGAAGGGAATCGAAGTGTTGCTGAATGCCCTTGCATTGCTCCGCAAGTCCGGCGCCGACGCAAGGCTGCTGGCCGTCGGCCCTTTTGAGACGAAGGAGTATGAAAACACGATCAGGAACCTCGCCCGGGCTCTGGAAATCGAGCCGTTCATCGAATGGACCGGGTACACGAACGACGTCAACTCGCATTTTCAGCGAATGGACCTGTTCGTGCTTCCCAGCCTGTTCGGCGAAGGGTTGCCGATGGTGATACTGGAGGCCATGACCAACGGAGTTCCGGTCGTTGCCGCGAATGTCGAAGGGATTCCCCAGGCGATTCGCGACGGCATCGACGGCCTGGTTTTTGAGCCAGGGAACTCAGGGGAGCTTGCCGCGTGCATCTTGCGGTTCATGAAAGGCCAGGTCGATTGGAAGAAGATTCGCGAGTCTGCCCGACAACGTCAGAGGGAGAGTTTCTCTGACGTCAGCATGGCGGAAGGCGTGGCAAGGGTCTATAAACAGGTCCTCGCGGAATCTGCTCGCTGACCAGCGCCCAGCGGTGCCGATGTATCTATTTGTGTGCGAACGCCTTGTGGATCATCTCGCTATCGAAATGCTCCGGAGGCTTGCCTTCTGCAGCATAGATGTACAACGCAGCGACCAGAATGGAATTCAGCGCGGAAGCGATCAGCGAAACCGCGAGGATCCAGAGTATTCCTGTTGCAATCAGGACCCCTCCAAGCCACGCCGATGATTGAAGCAGCATTCCTCCAGGCACGATCAGGGCAAAGCCAACCAGCATCCCGACGAACGTGATCAGTCCAATCCCGAAATTGGCGGCGAGCGATTCTCCCCAGGTCTTTTTCATGATGGCCGTCGATCGTTTAATCGCTTCAACAGGGCCTGTTTTCTCAACCACCAGAACAGGAACAACAAAAAACGTGACGATGGTCCACGCCATGCCGAGCAGGCTGGTAACAATCTGCCCGACCCGTTCGGAGCGGGATTCGATGGCCTTGAGAATCATGCCGACCGTCGCGGCGACCAATGCCCAGCCGGCAATCTGCGGCAAACGTGCCATCGCCGCGCCAATTCCGTCCGAGACAACCGGGTCGCCCCCTTTCAGGCGAATGATCGCGCAGGCGACGAGAGCCGAGTTGAAAAAGATGATGATGAAGTAGTTGATGAAGTAATAGAGAAAACCGGTGGCAATGCCGATCGCTTTTGTGGCCGTGCCGGTATTTTCTTCCGCGAAGTTTTCCATCGCCCCGGTGAGGTAAAGCGGAACTGCAAAAGAAGCCATAACAAGAAGGCAGGCAACTCCACTCAGCAAAGGAAAAACCAGCAATTCCTTGTCGAGTCGCAATACCTTCAAGGACTGTTTTGCGAGGCTCCAGCCGGTGGCGAGTCGTTCAAACATGGCATTTCCCACGATTGTAAATAGGCCAAACAAAATTCGTGTCCGTGTCGCTGCTCGATTTATTGTAACAGCGATGCAGGAGCACAGGCATCGTGGGCAAGAAAAAAAGCGAGCCTTGCACGGGCTCGCTTTCGGATGCAGCATCTTATTGCCGGAACGCTGCCGGCCCTTCTAAAGGATTACCGGCGGAGGTGGCGGTGGAGGCGTTTCATCGTCATCATCGCCTTCATCATCGTCGTCATCGTCGTCATCACCTTCGTCGTCATCGTCGTCGCCGCCTCCTTCGTCGCCGCCGCCTTCGTCGTCATCGTCGCCTTCAGGGGGTGGATCTTCGGGAGGCGGGGGTGGATCCTCCGGTGGCGGAGGGGGTGGAAACACCAGGTCCTCAATCGTTTGGGCCTGAACCATCGGGGCCCGTTCGGTTCTCAGTTCGGTTGCGGAAACCAGCTCCGATTCATCAAAGAACATGCCAACTCCCCATGAATTCGTGGCGATGGGGACCGAGACTTGTACTGAAACGGTTTCGGTTTCCTCGAGGATCGGATTGGGAGAGATGGTGACTGTCGCATCGCGAATCCCGCTAAGTGCGAGCACCTCGTTGGCCAGGGCAATGGCCGTTTCGGCGTCGGCACCTGGAACAATAGCCGCCCGCGCGGCTTCATAGGTGGCGTTCCGAATGGAGTGCCGGATCACGTTCAGCCGGACAAATTCAACGCCGGCAAAGACCGCCAGAAATATAAGCGGTATGACCAGTGCCGTTTCGACGCTGACGGCACCCTGCCGCGGCCGGGCCGCTTTTCGGGATTTCCAAGATTCCCCGTGCATATGACCAGGTTTCCTATTTGGTGATCAGAGTCGGGAGGCTGCGGGCGATTTCCTCGAACACGGCGACGAGATCCTGATCGGTCGTGGCGTGGAAATGTTTTCCACCTCCTTCATTGGCCGTTTCAATCATTGCTGTCGTGCCGGCTTCGTTGGAAAAAGTCACTGTGAATACCATGGTTCCGCCATCGGCAGCGGCTTTGGCCGCGTATTTCGGGTGTCCGCCGGCGTTGAAGTTGCCGTCGGTCATGACGACGATCACTTTGGCGGCGAACGGGCGAGCCAGCGGGCTGTCATTGAGTTGGGCGGTTCCCACACTGATCCCTTCGGCGATATTGGTTGAGCCTCCGGGAAAGGACTGTGTGTAGCCATCGAGGCCAGCCATGATCGAGGCGTAGTCGGCGGTTAACCCAATGTCGGAAGTCCCATTGTTCGAGTAGGTGGTCAATGAGACCAGTTCCTGTTGCGGCGAGGCGGCGAGGGCATTGAGAAACGCCTGCGCTGCGTCCACGGCACCGCGCCAACGGGCATCCGGCGGGGCGGGGTCGCCAAACGACCAGCCGGGGGGCGCGGAAGCCGGATTTGGAGGGTAGTTCGCTGGTTCGTCATCGGCAAAACACATTGAACCTGATCGGTCGAGAACCAGGGCGATGTCGAGATCGACCTGTGTGGAAATGGCTACGGTTAAAGGCTCGAATTCACGGCTGGCGAACAGCGGAAACAGAAAGCCGACACTTCCTGAAAGGGCATCCTCGGTTCTCCTGCCTTCCAGCCGGATCGCATTGTGGTTACCTGGCGCCTCGCTAAAGCTGTAGGGGTTGTCGAGGTTTGGCCTTATCGAAATGCCACTCTTGATGTCATCCAGCGAAAACTGTAACGGTTCGCTGGCCACCAGGTTTTCTTCGCCAAGCAGATTGGCAGCGGCGAGCGCTTCGTTCAGATCGCCCGTTTCCGTAAAGACCTTTCCCGCCGCGCGAGCCGAGGCGTCGGTTGCCACCTGCAATTCAGTGCGAACCAGTTGCATCTGGGCAACGTTCACTGCAAAGGCACACAACAGGATGACGACCGGCAACATGAATCCGATCAAGGCCAGGCTGATTCCGCGGCGGACATTACGATTGCAACGCCGTCCGCGGGCAAGTAGTTTCTTGTTCATCAGAACTCCTTCATCATGCTGAGACTGGCGGTGACTTCCCTGTCGCCGAGGAAACCGATAAGTGAAAAGTCAGAGGAATTTGCCTTGACCTCGACTTCAATCAGCGTGCCCGGCGCCGCAGATTCAAAGCTGGCCGGAGTGACTTCAATACTGGACGGAACGGCCCCGCGCTCGGCGAGAATTTGCGTGACCTGGACCTGAACATTTTCCAGTGTGGAGCCGGGAATAATTGCGACGCGGGCACCTTCATAGGCGCTGACCGTCAACGACTGCTTGAGGAAAATGATATTGCAGATCTGCACCGTGCAGACGATGACAAACATCAGTGCCGGCATGGCAAAGGCACATTCGACAACAGCATGCCCGGAGCGGGCACTTCGTCGCCCTGATTCAGGTCGGCATCGCATGGGAAAAGGGGATCGCTGGAAGGGGCAAACAAGTAGCCTGAAAATATGGGTTAACGCCCCGACAACCGCGGCAAAAATCGCTGCTTGCACGGGAAACTTTGATGCCATGCAGGGGGACCGGTTCCGGAATTGACGAATGGGGCATGTATGACAGGTGGCAGTGTTGTGCGGGGCTTGTGCTGCATCATGTTGGCGTCGGTCCCGGGAACCGCTAGAATCGTCGATCCAGATACCATTTGCCGTCACCTGACCGTCGAAACTGCGATTCTTCCGATGCCAACCCGCCGCCCTCATGGCTTGCTGCCTGACGACAAACCCGTTTTCGGGCCGGCGATTTTCCCGCTTTTCCTATCCCGTATGACCGGCTCGTAGCGGCTCCAGGCAGCCGGTCTTCTTTTGCGGCAGCTCCGGCAGGGTCGGCCGCGTTTTCATTCAACAGGGGGTTCAGGGGAAAAGTGCAATGCGGGACATGCTGGAATCAAAACTGAAAGAGTTCGAAGAGCTGGAAAAGCAGATGGCCGATCCGGCCGTCCTCGCGAATTCGGCGAAAATGGCCGACGTCGCGAGAAGGCACGGATCGCTGGCGCGGCTGGCCACCCGCTACCGGAAGTTCAAGGACATCTGCGGGGAGCTGGAAGAAGTCCGCAAGATGGCTGCCGGCAACGATCCCGAAGAACGGGAAATGGCCGAAGAAGAAATCCCCGGCCTTCTGGCAAAGCGCGAGGAACTCTGGAATGATCTGCTCGACATGACGGTCGGTGGAGAAGACGCCAACCGCACCGGATGCGTGATGGAGATTCGCGCCGGGACGGGCGGGGATGAAGCTGCCCTTTTTGCCCGCAACCTGTTCGAGATGTACAAGCGTTACTGCGACATCCGCAAATGGCGGTTCGAAGTCATCGATTCGAGTGTGACCGAGCTCGGTGGTTTCAAGGAAGTCACCGTCTCAATCACCGGTGAGAACGCTTACCGGGATTTGCAGTACGAAAGTGGCGGGCACCGCGTGCAACGGGTCCCGGACACAGAAACCAAGGGCCGCGTCCACACGTCGGCCGCCACCGTCGCCGTCTTGCCGGAAGTCGAGGATGTCGAAGTCGAACTGCCCCCCGAGTCCTTCACCGTGGAGCGCTACGCGGCCAGCAGCGGGCCCGGTGGGCAACACGTGAACAAGACGGCTTCGGCTGTCCGAATCACGCATCTGGAAACCGGAATCGTCGTTAAGTGTTTTGAGGAGCGAAGCCAGCACAAAAACCTTTCGAAAGGGATGCGGCTGCTCAAGTCGAAGCTCTACGACCATTACCACCAGACACAACACAAGGAAAGGTCGGATGCGCGCAAGTCGCTCGTCGGCAGTGGCGACCGGAGCCAGCGGATTCGTACCTACAACTTCCCGGAAAACCGGCTGACCGATCATCGTATCGGGCTGACGTTGTACAAGCTCGACCAGATCATTCTCGGCGACCTTCAGCCGGTGACCGATGCCCTGATCGACTACGACCGGCGAAACCTGCGAAGTTCGATGGGAGACCTCGATTAACCAGGGACCCTCCAACGCGAATTCTGCCGGCGGCGAAGAACAGACGCCCGCACCGGAACGCTGGACCATCAAGCGATTGCTCGAATGGACGACCCGCTTTTTCGCCGATTCCGGGGCCGCCCAGCCCAGGCTGGATGCCGAGATCCTGCTCGGTGAAGCCCTCGGCTGTGAACGGATCTTTCTTTACACGCGATTCGATGAAGAGCCCGATGAAGCGACGCGCAGCCGGTTCAGGGACTGGGTGTCGCGGCACGCGCGCGGTGAGCCGGTGGCTTACCTGGTGGGGCGCCGGGAGTTCTTTTCGCTGAAGTTCGTGGTGAACCGCGAGGTCCTGATACCGCGCCCGGAAACGGAACATGTCGTCAGCGAGGCGATTGATTACCTCGCCAGCCTCGGGCGGCAAACGCAAGTCGCCGAAATCGGTACGGGGAGCGGAATCATCGCCATCACCGTCGCGCGGCATATTGCGGATGCCAGTGTCGTGGCAACCGATATCTCGCCGGCTGCCCTGGAAATCGCCAGACAGAATGCGGTGATTCACGGAGTTGCAGAGAGGATCGTGTTCGTGGAATCCGACTTGCTGAACGCCGTCGGCGATCCGGACCGCTTCGACCTGATCGTGAGCAATCCCCCCTATATCGGAACGAGCGAGACAGGAACCTTGCAACCTTCCGTGGTCAACTACGAGCCGCATGTGGCCCTGTTTGGCGGCGCCGATGGCTGTGCTGTCATTTCCCGAATCATTTCGATGGCTCCTTCGCGGCTGGTATCCGGAGGCCGGCTCATTCTGGAAATCAGTCCGCTGATCGATGAGCGAGTGCGAAAGTCTCTTGCCGATTCCGGAGACTTCATCGATATTCGCGTCGTCCGTGATCTTGCCGGACTCTCACGTGTGGTTGTGGCAACGCGGAAGCAATTCTCGGACCGGCAAGAGATGCCGGACGTTCAGGGTCAGGGTGGCCCGTGATTCAAACAGGCTGTCCCGATTTTGCTAGACTGGTGAAACACATGGAGACGGAACTAACGGTTGTCTGGCTCAGCTTTGGGAATCGATGCAAATGATTGCCATCTATCTGGGTGTAGCCTTGCTGCTTTTGGTCCTGAACGGATTTTTTGTTCTTGCCGAGTTTGCCGCCGTCAAGATGCGGCCTTCGAGGATCGAGGAACTGATCAATGACGGGATCAAGGGCGCCAGGTCGGTCCAGCGTGTTCAGGACCATCTCGACGAGTACCTTTCGGTTTGCCAGCTTGGCATCACTTTTGCGTCCATCGGATTGGGGTTCGTCGCGGAGCCGGCGGTTGTCCGCCTGATCGAACCGGCGATTCGCTGGACGGGTTTTTTCGAAACCGGTACTGCCGGGGCATGGATCACCACGCATGGTATTGCTTTCTCCATCAGTTACCTGATGGTCAGTTTCATGCACATTCTGGTGGGCGAACTGGTACCGAAGTCGATTGCCATCAGGCTGACCGAAAAGGCTGCCCTGTGGACCGCCCGTCCGCTGATCCTGTTTCGCTTTATTTTTTACCTTCCCCTGCAAGTCCTGAATCGCTCGGCCAACCTGATTCTTTCCTGCATCGGATTGGGCAATGCCTCGGGCAATGATGTGCACAGCGAGGACGAACTGCGCATCCTGCTGAACCAGTCGCAGGCGGAGGGAATCATGTCCTTTCGCCGGCTGTTGTTTGCCGAGAATGTTTTTGATCTTGGCGACCTTCGGGCACGCGACGCCATGCGACTGAGGTCCCAGGTACGGGTTCTGTCCGCCGATTTGCCCTGGGAAGAGACGATCGGCGTGCTCAAGCGCTATCGCTTCACCAGGTACCCGTTAATTTCCGGAGACCCCGAGAACCCGGTCGGCATCATTCATATCAAGGACCTTGTGCTTGCCGGCAGCGAAAATCCGGACCTCAAATCCCTGGTCCGGCCCTGCCTGACGATCAGGGAAGATACGCCCCTCGAATCACTGCTTGCCGAAATGCAAAGGAAAAGGATTCATCTTGCCATCGTCCGCAATGCCACCGGGCACTGGACGGGGATGATCACATTTGAGGACGTTATCGAGGAAATCATCGGAACCATTCGCGATGAATTTGAAGATGAGGAACATCTGGCCCTGTCGGACGTTATCGAGGAGCAACATGTGCTTCTCGACGTCGAGGCGAGCGACACGACGGACGCGATCCGCACGGCACTTGGCCGGATCGCCAGCTGGAAACTGCCCGTCAGCCGCGAACATGTGATCAAGGCCATCGATGAGCGGGAACGGGCCGTCGAAACGTACCTTGGGAAAGGAATCGGTATGCCCCACGCGAGGATTGCAGGGCTTCAGAGGGCCGCAGTGTTCTTTATCCGCTCGCGAAACGGCATTCCGTACCGGGCGACTTCGGAAAGGGCCGAGATACTCTTCGTGCTTTTGACCCCGGCGGGGCAGCCCCGCGTCCACCAGCGTTTGCAGGCGATCGTCGCCACGATAATGGACGAAAGCGAGTTTATTCCCGATCGGCTGAGGGATGCGGAGACGCCGGCAGAAGTCATCGATATCCTGAAGACCGGCGAACAGGCAACCCTCGACTGATGGCGCAGATACCCAGAGAGGTTTGCCGGCCGGCGCTGATTGAGCGACGTGCTTCGGGTCGCGGATCTCAATTCAGGAAATTCGGGAGCTCAAATCTCAGATCTCAAAATCTGAAATTTCAGATTTCAGATTTCAAATTTCAGAATCCGGAACCCGGAACCCGGAACCCGGAACCCGGAATCCGAACTCCGAACTCTGAACTCTGAACTCTGAACTCTGATCTCTGAAATCCGAGATCTGAAATCCGAGATCTGAAATCCGAGATCTGAAATCCGAGATCTGAAATCTGAAATCTGAAATCTGAAATCTGAGATCTGAAATCTGAAATCTGAAATCTGAGATCTGAGATCTGAGATCTGAGATCTGAGATCTGAGATCTGAGATCTGAGATCTGAGATCTGAGATCTGA